>ERZ1026880.757-NODE-757-length-15478-cov-8.046100_pt1 | contig 15478 bp, 10 predicted proteins | sample MGYA00380170_ERZ1026880 | MGnify/ENA primary metagenome ERZ1026880 (study PRJEB33269, sample SAMEA4719806) | human gut metagenome | biome: human-associated habitat; feature: organic feature; material: feces | place: Cameroon | collected 2013-10 ...
GTGTTAACAATAATGCAATAACATAAATAAATGCAATAGTATAAGTATGGATTAATGCAAAACTGGTTGCTACGAGTCCAATATAATTCCATTTATTATGATTATTATTTTTGATTTTTAAAAACAGTAATACAGATAAAGTTGCAAGTAAAATTATCAAAGAGTACATTCGAACTTCTTGCGAGTAATAAATAAAAAAGCTGTTTATAGCAAATAATGTCGGACATAATATTTTTGCAGATGAATTTTTTAATTCTTTCCCTATAAGGAAAGCAGTGCATACTGATAAAATCCCACAAAAAGCAGAAAAGGCTCGTAATGCAAGATCTGAAAAACTAAATATTTTACACCAAAAATGAAGTAAAACCTGGTAAAAAGGAAGGTGAACATCTGTTTGTAGAGTATACAAGATTGTAGATAGGACATTTGATTGTGATGCTTGTTTAAAAGAAACAAGTTCATCATAAGATAGTCCACTAGGTTTGTCTAAAAATAGTAATCTAAAAACAATACCTGCAACAAATATTGCAAACAAAATCCAAAAATTTTTATTTTTCATAATCTTCCAATACACCTTTATAAATCGATTCTCGTCCCTAATCGCATCTACTACTTTTCAGTAATGGAGCGGAAGACGGGACTCGAACCCGCGACGTCAACCTTGGGAAGGTTGCATTCTACCACTGAATTACTTCCGCAACATGCTAGATTCTACATCAAAAAACTTTTATCATCAATATATAATTTATTCTGCTTCTTGTTTTTTTATACTTTCTCCCAAAAGCTCGAAAGATCCTCGTGTCACAACTTCTTCGCCAGCTTTTACGCCGGAAATGATTTCTGTGTAAAGATCATTTTTCTTGCCGGTTTCAACTTTTCTTTCTTCATAAGTGTGAGGGGCAACCTTTACATAAGCAAAATTGTAATCACCAAATTTTTCAACAGCATCAGTTGGAATCGCTAAAACATGGGCTATTCCTGTGTTTACAAGCATTTCTGCATACATATTAGGTTTAATTTTAAAATCCTTGTTGGGAATATCTGCTCGAACTTCAAGTGTCTTTGTTGTACTGTCCAAAATCGGTGAAACATAAGATAGAACCCCATTGATAGATGCCCCATCTCTTTCTTCAATAGTTCCTGTGACAGCTTCACCAAGGTGCAAATACGGCGAATCTTTCTCAAATGCATAGCCAACAAGCCAAATAGTTTTTAAATCTGCAAGATTAAATAACTCTCTGTTCTTTTCTACAATCTCTCCGGGGTTGACTTTTCGCTCCAAAAGAACTCCGTTTTTTGTGGCTTTAATTGTTACGTATGGATAAATTTGCCTTGTTTTCAAAACGTTATCTATACTTCCACCATATACAGCCAAACGCTGACGGTAAACGTTTATGAGAGAATTTCTTTTAATATTTAAAGCATCAAGATTGGCTTTGTCCTTGCGTAATTGTGCATTTGCAGCCTCATAATCGGCGCGAGAAGAAATTTTTTCGTTATAAAGAGTTCTTTCCCTGTTGTAGTTCTGTAAAGACAGATTATATTGCGCTCTTAGCTCATTTGTATTTGCATCAATATCTAGGATTTTTTCTAAAAATTCAAGTTGAATTTGGCTGATTTCATCTGATTTTATTTGAACAATGGGTTGCCCGATTTTTAAAACAGTACCAGGCTCAACAAAAACATTAGTTATTTTCCCATCAATCGGGGAATAAATTCTTTCGATAGATTGGTTCCTAGCCTTGAATTGAGCCGGAATTGTAATCTGTAATTCAATATCCATCATGCTTAAAGGTGCTGTTTGAATTTTTGCATTCTTTTCTTGTGCTTCTGTCAAAATAAGACGTTTGTTATGTTGCTGTTCGTCTTTTTTAGTGCCGCAACCCGTTAGTGTCAAGGCTATGCAAAATATTATAAATAGTTTAAGAAATTTCATTTTTATTTTCCCCTGTAATTTTATATAATAACGGAATTAAAAATATTGTAAAGGCTGTTCCGAATGCTAAGCCACCTATAATTGCGATGGCAAAAGGCTTTTGGCTTTGTGCTCCAATTCCGTTTGATAAAGCTGCCGGTAACAACCCTAAAATTGCAACAAATGAAGCCGTCAAAACAGGACGTAATTTTTGTACAGCCCCTCGAATTACTGCCTCTGTCAAGTTGTGGTTGGTTTTATTTTGCCTAATAATTGATGACAACAGGATTACGCCGTTTTGGATTGAAACACCGATTGCTGCGATAAAACCGACACCTGCCGAAATTGAAAAATAAGTTCTTGTTATAAACAGCGCAAAAATACACCCAGAGAGGGTTACAAGTATTGTTGACATCGCAATAAGGACATCTTTTTTGTTTTTGTAGTTAAGGTGTAAGATTACACCGATTAAAATTAAAGTTATCGGCAAAATAATTGCTAGTCTTGTGTTTGCACTCTTTTGACTTTCAGATTGTCCAGCCCATTTTATACGATATTCGTCAGGAAGTTGAAGTTTTTTGTCAAGTTCTTTTTGTGCATCTTTTACGGTAGAGCCGAGATCTCGCCCTCTGATATTAAATCTGACGATTGCAACTCGTGAATTTTCGCTTCGTGTAATAATCATAGCACCGTTGTCGGTTGAAATGTCCGTCACATTGCTTAGTGGAACGGAAATTTCTTCCGGTGTTTTAACGATAATATTTTGGATTTTTCGGTAAGAATCTCTGTCTTTGGCTTCCAGTCGTAAAAATACGTCAAAACGCTTTTCGTTTTCCAAAACTTGTGTAGCATTTTTCCCGCCAATTGCAATTTCAACAACCTTTTGAATGTCGTCACTGCGAAGTCCGTAACGAGCGGCTTTCACTCTATCAATTTTAATTTGATATTGCGGTTGACCGATAATTTGATCGTAAGAAAGATCAACAATCCCTCGAACATTTGAAAGCACTGCAAGGGTTTGATCTTGCAATTTTTGAAGTTCATATAAGTCAGAACCGTAAATTTTTACAACAACTTGCCCTTTTGAACCTGAAACGGCTTCTTCCACGTTATCCTGAATATATTGAGTGAAATACGTCGTAATCCCCGGAATATCAGACAATTTTTCGGACATATCTTGAATTAATTTTTGTTTATTTTTATGCCATTTAAAACGCCAATCTTTTGCAAGTTTCAAATCAACCATGTTTTCAATGTTGCTTAAAAGATTCGGGTCTGTTCCGTCATCAGCCGAGCCAATATGCGAAATAACATTTTTAACTTCCGGATATTGAAGTAATACTTCTCGAATTTTTCTTGCAACGTCAACAGAATGCTCTATCGTTGTACTCCTCGGCAATACCGTGACTCTTAACCAAATGTTTCCTTCATCTAGGTTTGGCAAGAATTCTGAGCCGATAAAGCAGAACAAAATTAATGCGCAGGCAAATATTGAGCCTACACAGGTGAGAAATTTTTTAGGCGCCCTAAATACTTTCTTCAACAAGTGTTTGTAGGTTTCTGTAATTTTGTCGAGCATTTTGTTGTCTTTTTCGACGATTTTGGTGTTTGGAATGTAAATGGCTGCGATTGCCGGCAAAAAGAATAAAGACGCAACAACAGCTCCCAATAAAGAAAATCCCATTGTGAAAGCTAGTGGGTGGAAGAGTTTTCCGGCAACTCCGTCGAATGCAAAAATCGGCAAAAAGCAACATAAAATAATTACCGTTGAAAAAGTTATTACACTTCCGACTTCCCGAACTGCTTTATATATAATCGCCTCTTTTTTCTTTTGGCTTAATTGTCCTTTGTATTCTGCTAGGCATCTGAAAATGTTTTCCATCAAAATAACAGCACCGTCAACGATTATTCCAAAGTCTACTGCTCCCATACTGAGTAGGTTTGCAGGAATATCAAATAACTTAAATAGTGAAAATGCAAATGCCAAAGCAAGTGGAATTACCAAAGACGCAATCAAGGTAATTCGCAAATCCAGAATGAATGCGAACAAAATCAGGATTACGAAAACAATTCCGCAAACTACGTTGTGACCGATTGTGTGCATTGTGTTGTGAATAAGTTCATTACGGTCGTAAAACGGTTTTAAATGAATTCCTTTTGGCAGTTGAGCTTTTATGTCGGGCAATCGAGATTGAAGATTTTTAATTGTTTTAGTCGGATTTTCGCCCTTTCTCATCAAAACGATACCTTCAACAACATCGTTGTCAAGGTTTTTGCCGACCTGCCCAATTCTGACTGCTGGCTCAATCGCAACAATTCCAACGTCTTTCACCCTTATCGGAATTCCGTTGCGAGAAGTTATAACAGTATTTTCAATGCTTTCAATATTAGAATAAAGTCCTAACCCTCTAACAATATAGGCTTGATCGTTTTTAGAAATGTAATGTCCGCCGCCTGTTGAGTTTGAAGCTTTTATTGCGTCAAAAATTTCGCCAACATCAAGGTTATAAAAACGGACTTTTTCGTGGTTTAAAATTACTTTATAAGTTTTTATCGGCCCGCCAAAACTATTTACTTCAATAATTCCCGGAACTTGCTTGAAAGCCTTTTCCATCTGCCAATCTTCAATCGCCTTCAAGGTCATCGGGTTGTAATAATCAGATTCAAGAGTGTATCTGTAAATTTCACCAATCGGCGATGCATCAGGGCCCAATACCGGTTTGACACCTTCCGGAAGTTCTGTTTGGTAAATTCTTTCTAATACCTGTTGACGAATTAGCGATGATGGCAATCCGTCCGCAAATACAACCTTAATCACAGAAAGTCCAAAAAGAGAGCTTGAATAAAGTTTTTGCTCGTTTGGAATTCCGTTCAAATTCTTTTCAAGTGGAATTGTTGCGAGGCGTTCAACTTCTTCTGCGGATTTTCCGGGCATTTGCGTAATTACTTGAACAATCGGACTTGTAAAGTCCGGATATGCTTCTATATCAAGAGTTTTAAGGCAATACACACCTGTTAAAATTAAAATCAATGCAATCGTTGCAGAGATAAATTTGTTTTTTATTGCTGTTTTCAAAAGTTTGCTAAATAGTTTCATTGTCTAGTTTTAGCTCCTCTTGATTAACTTCACGCAAAAAATCTATCCAGCAGTTATAGTATTCGGCAAGCGCGTTTGTATAGCCGACGATTATTGACTTATATGACTGTTCCATAACGATAAGCGTTGTCAGGTTTGATTTCCCGACTTCATAACTGCGTTTTGACACCCTAATCATTTCGTCAGAACTTTTCAAAAGTTTGTCGTTGTAATAATTCAAATTCATTTGTGCCGTGACAAACTTTTCATAAGCACTGTTCAAGTCTTTCATAGCCTTGTTTTGGGTTGAAATGTAATTCAATTCAGCTTTTTCAACTTCCAGTTTGGCATTTTTGATTTCCGGACGGTAAGCGTATAAAAGTGGAATATTTACAAGACTTGCGCCTGCATAAGCCCCTGTTTTGAATCTTCCATCGTCGCTCATTCCCTTAGATTGATAGCCATATCCGCCTTGGATTGCAAGATCCGGAATTCTTTGGCGCACAACAACAGACAAATTCTTTTCAGCGACATCAACTTGTTGCTTGGCGATTTTGACATCAAAACGATTATTTAATGTGTTTTCTGATATCGAGTCGAAGTCAGGTAAATTTGTTTTTGGATTTGGCGAATTCAATCCCGTCAAACTTGTATTCAAAGAATGGTCTGCTGAGTCAAACTTTAAGTATGCCTTGTCTTTTGGGTTAATAACTTTATTAAATTCAAATCTTGCACTTTTAACATTTACAGATGCAGTGTTTACCTGAGTTGTCATTTGATTGAGTGCGATTTCAGCTTGTATAACATCAATTTCCGGCGCTGCTCCGGCTTCATAACGGCGTTTTGCAATTGATAATAATTCTTGTAAAAGTTTTTGTTGATCTTGCAAAGTTTTCAAAATTGCTTTGGCTGCAACAAGGTTTACATATGCCTCTCGAACGTCCATTTTTAAGTCAAACTCGTAAAACTTGAGATTTTCTTTTGCTAATTCGTAATTAGATTTAGCTAATTTTTTGCGAGCGCCGCGTTTTGCGATTTCAATGTTTTCAGAGAGCCCAAAAGTTTGTGGGTTGCCTTTTCCAGCGCTACCATAATTGTAAAATATATTAAAATCAGGGTTTTGCAACCTGTTTGCAACTTTAATATTGTTTTTGGCAATGATTGTATCAAGTTTTGCAGCTTCAAAATCAATATTATTTTTAACCGCAAGTTCAATTGCTTCATTAAGATTTAGTTTTTCAACAGGATTATCAGCCAGACAAATTGAGCCGGCAAGTATTATTATAAATATTGCTAAAATCTTTTTCATGCACCCTAATCTCACGATATAATTATATCATATATATGCGTACTTTAAACATATGTTTAAGAAATTGCAATACTTTGCGATTTTTTGCTTATTTGGATTAATTTATAATGTCTGCAAGTTCAAATTTTATAACCTTTGCAAGTTCTTCAAGGCTCATTTCTACTTGATATCCGATTTTCCCGCCACTAAACATTATGGTGTCAAAGTTTTTCGCGGTTTCGTGGATAGTTGTTGTGAAAAATTTCTTCATTCCAATAGGGGAACAACCGCCATGAATATAGCCTGTCAATGGCAAAAGCTCTTTTGATTTAAGCATTTCAACAGATTTTTCTCCAACAACTTTTGCTGCTTTTTTGAGGTTCAACTCTTCTGCGACAGGCAGCATAAACACATAGTGCTTCCCGCTTTTGCCTGTTGTGACAAGTGTTTTGAATACCTTTTCAGGGTTTTGCTTTAAAACACTTGCAACTTCAACTCCACTTATCGCATTAGTTGATGAATAACTATGAAATATATATTTGATTTTGAGTTTGTCAAGTTCTCGAATTGCGTTTGTTTTATGTTCCATTATTTTGTACCCTTCTCAAAACTGATAGCACAAAAAACAAGCTCCTCACATTGAGGAGCTTAAATTTTTTATTAACCTCTTTCGCAAATTGTTCTTGCAGCGTGAACACCTGATGCGGAAGCTTGAATTAATCCTCTTGTAACACCTGCTCCATCACCGATTGCAAATAGGTTTTTAACACCTTCGGTTTCAAGTTTGTCAGTCAATTTTACCCTTGCAGAGTAGAATTTAACCTCAATACCGTAAAGAAGTGTATATCTTGAAGCTGTTCCCGGACAAACCTTATCAAGTGCCTGTAACATTTCGATAATACTTGTCATTTGTCTGTAAGGAATTACAAGGCTCAAATCCCCTGGTGTTGCACAAGTAAGTGTCGGTTTAATGATACTTGATTTAATTCTTTCAGGAGTAGAGCGTCTGCCATCTAGTAAGTCGCCGAAACGTTGAACCAAAATCCCGCCACCAAGCATATTTGCAAGCCTTGCGATATGTTGACCGTATTGAATTGGTTCTTTGAACGGTTCTGTGAATTTTTCGCTAACCAAAAGAGCAAAGTTTGTGTTGTTAGTCGTTTTTTCTGCATAACTGTGACCGTTTACAGTAGAAATTCCGTTGTAGTTTTCTTGAACAACTTCACCATTTGGATTCATACAGAATGTTCTAACTTCATCGCCAAAAGTCGGAGAGTGGTAAATTAATTTTGACTCATACAATTTGTCAGTCAAAGGCTCAAATACCGGTGCCGGAAGTTCTACTCTAACACCGACATCAACAGCATTGTTTACCATACCGATTTTATGTTTAGCAAATTCTTGTGTAAGCCAATCTGCTCCTTCTCTACCAGGGGCAACAATTGTGTATTCTGCATTGATTGTTTCGCCATTATCAAGAACAATCCCTTTAACCTGTTCGCATTCAACAATTAGAGATTGAGCTGAAACATCGTTTAAAATTGTAATTCTGTTGTTTAAGTAGTCTTGCATATTTTTCAATACATTAAGACTTCTTTCTGTTCCTAAGTGTCTGACAGGCGAATGTACAAGTTTTAATTCGGCAAGAACAGCTTGTCTTTCAAGTTCATGAAAAACCTTCATATCGGTTCCAAAAACTTCATCAGTTGCACCGTAATCCAAATATAGTTGATCTGCATAAGCGATTAAATCTTCAACTTGTTTTCTGTCCATGTAATCAACAAGATGACCACCAACATCAGGAGTAAGAGTCAATTTGCCGTCAGAAAAAGCTCCGGCTCCGCCCCAACCGCATAAAAGACCACATCTTTTGCAAGTTGGACATTTTGCATAGCCTTCTCGAAGTAAACATTTTCTTTTTTCAATTCGTTGACCTTTTTCGATTAGAACAACTTTCCAATCAGGTTTAAGTTTCATAATCTCCAAAGCCGCAAAAATTCCGGCAGGACCAGCTCCGATGATAGCTACGTTATACATTCTCATATCTCCATTAATTTGTAATCAACCAATTGAGTTTAACCTAAACAAATCCCTTTTTAAAGTGTTTGTGAAGAATTTGTAAACTCATAATAAATAAACATTCTAATTGCCGAGCGGCTTACTTTTGAACGGCTTTTGCTTTGCACTTTGAGCGTGTTTTATGTTTGTTATTAATTCTTTTACGTCCTCGTTCTCAGAGATTAGACGAGCGTTTTCAGCGTTTGTTAAAGCATCTTCCAAATTATTTGAATTCATATTAATAACAGACAAATTGTAGTAAATCAAATATTTGTCATCATTAGATTTGGCTAATTCAAGAGCTTTTTTCATTGCTTTTTTTGCATCACCATATTTGTTTAGTTCTGCATAAGCAATCCCTAAGTCTATATATCCTCCCGGAAGATTTGGTGCATTTTTTATGTAATTTTTAGCTTCCTTGATTTTTCTTGATGTAATTTCTTCTGATGTGCCGAGAATTATAGGCGCATAAATTTTCCCTTTTATATCCAATTTGTTAATCGGAGTGTTACATATATCAGGAATAAGTTTGTATAAAAGCAAGATAGTGTTTAAGTCTTGTTGGGAAAGGTATTGAAAGGAGCTTCTGTATGGCGCAAAAAATCCTGAAGAATTATCGGTTGCCATATACATTAAATCTTCTGTGCTGTAACTATGCCCCATAATTCCGAGAGCATGCCCGATTTCGTGCAAAATTGTGTTGTAAAGTTCTTTATCTGAAAAGAAATTATTGTAAGCGTCTTTGGCATAAAGCGTAATTGTCATATTTTTTAGATTACTGCCTTTTACGTGTGGAGTTGTAAACCCAACGACATATTTACAGTTCTTTTCTGAACACATATCCGAAGGAGTTGGTTCTATATTTATAATTATATCCGCATTATTTTCATTTTGCACTGTTGCAAACGTAATAAATCCGCTTGATGCTTGCCATTGCGTAAAAGCTTTAAGGATTTCTTCTTGATAATACGATGGAAGCTGCTGTTCGCTTTTGTCATTTATTGAGATTTTTAATGGAAACTTATTTTCGTCCCAACGTAAAATTCCTTTGTCCAAAGGAACCTGTTCAATATAGTTGTTCCCTATTTTTTTTAGAACATTTCCTCGCCAAAGGTTAATTTGGCTTTCAGCAACTTGTTGCGCGCTATCTTTCTGTTTGCTTGTCGCAAGTTCAAATACAGCCTTTTGAACAGTCAAGTTTGGCGTTAAATTGGTTAAAGTTTTGGCGTAATAGTATCTTATATCTTTGTTATATTTATTTAAAGAATATGCTTTTTGTAAGCTTTTATGAGCTTTTACAAAATCTTGTTTTTTATAAAAATCACGACCTTGCCAAAAATAAAAGTCAGGCATGAATTTAAACACAATTCCGATTGTAATTAAAAGTGCCCAAATAATAAAAGTTGTAGTTCTATCCTTGCTCATTGTCCTTTACACCTTTATCGATTTCAAGAATTTTGGCAAGAGATCTGGTGTCCCCTTTTAGTTTAAAATATTCTGCAAACTTAGGAGTCGTTTTTAGATTAAAACTTCTCCCATTTTTATCACGAGTTTTAGACACAAGCCCTTTTTCAACAAGTTCTTGAACATGCTCATAGGCAGTTGAGCCTCTAAGTTCTTTCAAATCTGTTTGACGAATAGGCTCTTTTAATGCAATTACGGATAACGTACGCAAAACAGCAGGCTTTAAATCAACCGGACAAAGCAATTCTACCAAGTCCATATAATCTTCTTTTACCTGTAAAATATATCCGTTTTCATCGTCAATTTCCAATGCGCCATCTCTGGTTGAGTAATCCATAATTAATTCCAAAATAGCTTCTTCAATTGTTTCTTTTTCTTCGCCTAAAATGACGGCGATTTCATCAAGCGAAACCGCTCTTGCTGTTATAAACAAAACAGCTTCAATTCTGGATTTCAACTGTTCTATTTTCATCTTTTTCTCCACCTTTTACTACATACAAGTCAGAATAAAATTCATCTTGCTGCAACTCATAATCTGTTTCCGCCGTAAGGAACAAAAGTGCAATATAGGCACTGATTCTGTCCATTCCTAAAAGCGTTAATTCATTCAATTCAATTTTGTCGTTTTTTTCAAAAATTTGTGATAAATTTTCTTTCAATGACTGAACGCAACTTTCAATATATTCTTCGTGAGCAAGATTTACGATATCATTAGGAGTTAGTCTTGAATACGATTGAACCCTGCGTTTAGCACGTTCATGTGCACTTTTCAATGACTGTTTGTGCTCTAACTTTTCATAAAATTGTAATTGTCGAATCAAATCTTTCAAAGTTACAACACGATTGTGGTTAAGTCTAACGCTTGTACGTCTTTGTAATACTTCGTCAATTGAGATAACGTTGTTAGTTGGAACATAATCGTCCTCGCCATAATCAACAATAAATCCGTCGTCGTCATATTCCAAATTATCTTCCGGTTCAGAATCAAACTGGTTAATATCAATCCCTTCAAGCACATTTGATTTTAATTTCAAAAGAATTGCTGCAAAGAGAAAAGTACGTCCTGTTACTCTTAGGTTTTGTGATTTTAATCCAATCATGTGTGCGAGGTATTTATCTGTAACATCAACAATATCAATGTTCCACGGGTCAATTTTACCGGCTTTTGCCATGTCGACTAAAATCCCGATTCCTTCGCTTTTGGTTTTACCGTCTTTGGTTAAGCCCAAATCAGGCAAATCCATATTATAATTTAATGCTGTTTCTGTACTCATATCCTTATTCTTCGTCTCTTAGTTTAATTCCGGTAACTTTCGTAATCCCTTTTTCTTTTTGAGTTACACCTAATGTTCTGTTAGCTGATTCAATCATAGGTCTTCTGTGGCTAACTACAATAAATTGCGTATCTTTTGACTGGTTTTGAACCATTTGGGCAATTCTTTCAACATTCATTGTATCCAAACTTGCATCAACTTCGTCAAAAGCATAAAATGGTGATGGCATATAGCGTTGAATTGCGAATACAAATGCTAACGCTGTTAATGATTTTTCTCCACCAGACATGCTTTCAAGCCTTTGAAGTTTTTTATCTCGCGGTTGAGCCTCAATTGTCATACCACCGGACAAAGGATCATCAGGACATTCAAGTTTCAATTCGCCTTCGCCTTCTGACAATTGGTGGAATACTTCCTTAAAGTTTTCGTTTATGTGGTTGTATGTTTTCATAAACGTTTCTTTTTTCAACTGCTCGTAACCCTGCATTCTTTCTAAGATTTCTTTGCGTTCCTTAGAAAGTGTTTCAATCTGTTCTTTCAATTCGCTTTGACGAGCTAAAACTTCATCATAAGCTGCAAGTGCACGCATGTTAACGTCGCCCAATTCAGCCATTCTCTTTTCTAAACGTTGGATTTTTGATGTAATTTCTTCAATTGAAATTTCAATCGGTTCAAGCTTAGCAACATCTTCACCGGCATCTTCCAAGTCTTTTTTTGCATTATCCAATTGCGGTTCAAGTTCACGTCTGCGAGCTTTGAATGACTCTATTTGCTCAGCAATACGTTCAATATCAGCAGCTTTAATGTGTTTTTGCTTTTCAAGTTCGATTAATTCTGCATTAATTTCATCACGTTCTTTAAGTAGTTTGCCAAGTTTTTCTTCAATCTGAACAATTTGCTCGTGAAGTTCTTCCATTTTCTTATTAAGCTCTACAATGTCGTTTTGGTAACGCTTTTTATCTTCTTCCAGTTTAACATTGTTGTGCTCAATATTTGTAATTTCTTCTGTTTTGGTTTCAATTAAATTTTCATGGAACGAAATCTGGCGATTAAGCTCATTTTTATCGTTTTCTGCTGTCATTAATTTGGTTTGAAGTCTTTTTATTTCGTTTTCAACGCCTTCTGTTTTTTCTTTTAAATCCTTCAAATCCTTGTCATTGATAAGCTTTTCAACCTCATCAATAGCCTCTTGACAAGTTGCCATATCATCGTAGATTTTAACATTCTTTTCTTCAAGTTTATCCAACTTGTTGTTTAATTCTACAATTTTCGGTTCAGCAGAAGCTATAAAATCAGCTTTTTCTTTTAAAATGTTTTCGCTGTTGGCATAATTTTGGTTCATATTGTCAAGTTCTACTTTTGATTTAGAAAACTCACTCATAGAATCCGAATATTTGCCACGAACATCTTCCAACTTCGCTTCTAATGACGTTTTTTTATTTTCAAGAGATGCAAGTTTTTGTTCCATCTCTTTCAAACGATCTTTGAATTTGTTCAACTCTTCATCATCATTTTGGCTAAAACTTAAACCTGTGCGTAATCTTGTACCACCCGTCATGGATCCGGATTTTTCAAGAAGTTCGCCTTGAAGAGTAACCATTCTGTATTTTCCGATGAGTTTTTTTGCAGACTCTAAGTCTTCAACAACAATGGTGTCACCAACTGCATAATAAAACGCATCTATATATTCATCGTCAAAGTCAACAAGGTTTATTGCAAAATCAATTACGCCTTTATCTCGTGGTAATTGTAACCTTGTCGGAGCTTTTTTAATTTTATTCAATGGAATAAATGTTGCACGTCCTGCATTTGAAGATTTCAAAAGTTCAATTGCAACACCTGCCACATGCTCATCATCAACGACGATGTGCGCCATACGTCCGCCAAAAGCCACTTCCATTGCAACAGAAAACTCTTTGTCAACCGTTCCGAGTTTAACAAGCGGTGCATGAACCCCTCGTAACTTAGCGTTCATAATGGTATCAACAGCCCGTCCGAAGTTTGACTCTTCTGCCATCTGTTTTTTTGTTTCCATAACGGCTATTTTTCTAGAAGCCATTTGGATATTGTAGTTCAAGTCATTAATTTCGTTCTTGGTTGTATCAAGATCGTGCATTGCATTTTGTTGGATAATTTTAAAATCCGCCATCTCTTTTTGCAATTGCTCTACAAGAGTTTTCTTCAAATCTTGGTTAGCCGCAAAATTTTCCTTCATCTCGGTTAGTTCTGCAAGTCTTGTTTTAGCGTCTTCCAAATCTCTTTGAAGAGTCTTTAATTCACTTTCAAGTGGAAGTTTTGACTGAATGAGTTTAGTTTCCTCGTCTTTCAAATCTTCCAACTGTTTGCGTAAATTGTTACGTTTTTCGATATGCTGATCAGCTGTGGCATTTAGCCCTGTCATATCTTCCAAAATCTTTTTCAGCTCAGCTTCACGAGTCTTTGTATTTTCTTTAATAACGGCAATTTCGTCGTCTTTAAGTTTGATTTTTAATTTAAAATCTTCGATTTTCTTTTTGAAGTTTTCAATACCATTTTTCGCATTTTCGATAGAACGCAATCCGTCGTGAATTTGCTTGTCAGCGTAGTTTGTTGCGTTATTTTTACGGTCAATTTCACCTTTTAAAGCTTCTTCCTGTTTCTTTAATTCAATTTGTTGAGCTTCACCTTTTTCTTTTACAAGGTTTGAAATCTCTTGGTATTTCTGCTTAATAAGGTTCAAACGCTCGTCTAAATCCTTGTTTTTTACCTCTTCTTCTTTTTTCTTTTTGGTAAATTCAAGAATATTTTCATGAGCTTTTTCAAGACTTCTTTTTATATCAAAAAACTTAACTTTGCTAACTTGGCTTTCAAGTCCCTGTTTTTCTTCACGCAATTTTTGATATTTTAGCGCAACTTCACGCTCTTCTTTTAGTTGTTCAAGCCTGTTGTCAACTTCGTTTAAAATAACAGTAGAGCGTTCTACTCTTTGTTCAACTGTTTCAAGTTCATTAGTCGCTTGGTCTATTCTTCTGTCAAAGTCAGCGATACCCGCGATTTCGTCAATAATTTTACGACGGTTTTTGGGAGTACAGTTCGTAATCCCCATAACATCGCCCTGCATCATAACGTTGTAGCTGTTTGGAGTTACGTTGTATTTTTCAAGTACGGCATGGACATTTGTCAAAGTCGTAACGCTATCGTTGATGTAGTAAGTACTTGCATAGCCTTGTGAAGTCTTTCTAATTTTACGTCCGATAGTTAAATCTTCACCGTTCTCGGTGTCGCCAAAAGTTACTTTAACAAAAGCATCGTTACGTTTTGTGTAGGTAGAAATAAAATGTGAAAGATTTTCTGCACGCAATTCACTTGCGTTTGCAAGTCCGAGAGCGAACAAAACACTGTCTATAATATTACTTTTGCCCGAACCGTTTGGTCCTGATACTGTCGTAAACCCTTTAAGCAACGGGATTTCCGATTTATTGGCAAATGATTTAAAATTGTCGATTTCTAATTGTTTTATGTACATAAATTCCTACCAAGTCTTATTATGTATTCTACCAACAATCTTAAAAGCATGTCAAAAGCTTAAAGAAATCTTTACGTTTGGGGTGTTTGTTCTTAATTTTTCTAATAATCAATTTTCCAACCATTTTCAACGATTCTTGCACCACACCCCCAGCCAGGACCTGTATAATTGGTTCTTCTACAACCATTATTTGATGTTTCAGACGCATTTCGCCAATAATATGTTGACGATAAAGCTTCTTCATCAGTTTGAGCAGATTTATCCACAAACAATGCATATTGAGTTGAGCCTTGTGGAAGAAGTTTCCCATTATTTGTTAAAGCAAAAGAAAACATGTCAAAACCGATCTTGTTTGGTTTTTTATCCATACCATTGATATCAACATAAATAGGATGAAGTATATACGTATATGAAGTTAGTTTATTATCATTCGCATAAACACCTACAGTCCATGGAAAAAGTATGTCAATACCGTTCGCTAATGTATATACATAATAAGCTCCAATGTTTGTAGTATCTGATTTGGAGTTATATTTAGTGTATGTATTTGGTTTTTTTGAAGTATTCATGCCGTTCCAAGTTAGTTCCCCTTTAAAATATTTATTCATTAATTCTTTATTTACTATGGCTCTTGTTGTACTACCACCGTGATTTGGAATATTTGTCCATTGATTATTATTGTACCGTAACATATCATCATTTTCAGCCCATTCGCTAAAAGCTTGTGATAAAGTGCTTACAGCTACTTTATACTGTGTCTCTAAAACTTTTTTTTGATAGTTTGCAATAAGTGTTGGTATTATTACCGCTGCAACAACCCCGATAATCCCAAGGGTAATCAATACTTCTGCTAATGTAAATGCTTTTTTCATAATTTCTATCCTTTATTATTCATAGT
>ERZ1026880.775-NODE-775-length-15196-cov-4.382273_pt1 | contig 15196 bp, 14 predicted proteins | sample MGYA00380170_ERZ1026880 | MGnify/ENA primary metagenome ERZ1026880 (study PRJEB33269, sample SAMEA4719806) | human gut metagenome | biome: human-associated habitat; feature: organic feature; material: feces | place: Cameroon | collected 2013-10 ...
GCGCAGGGCCGCGGCCGCCTCCTTGAGCTGCTTGACCGCCTCGGCCAGCACGTCCGCCGCTCGAGCGCCGGCGGATGCGACCTCGCCCCACGGCTCCCCGCCACGCAGGGCCTCGTCGATCCACAGCGTGCTCACGTCGTAGCCGGCCTCGCCACCGCGGGCCGAGCCCGCCAGGCCGTGAACCGCCTCAAAGAGGTCGGCGCAGGCAACCGACGCCCGCGCGACCGTCGCCGCGGCCTTGTTAAGAAGCCCACACACCAGCGTCGAGTTCTCGAGGTGCGCGCAGGACGCGAGCAGGGTGCGCAGCACGCCCGTCTTTGTTCCGCCGAGCAGCTCGAAGGCGATGCGCGCCTCCTCACCGGAGACCTCGACGGCCCACTGGCGGCGCGCCTCGGATTCGAAGGCGTGGGCCTCGTCGACCACCCAGTGGCGGATCGGGGGAAGGATGTTGCCGTCGGCATCGACGTCACGCAGGAGCAGCGAGTGGTTGGTCACCACGACATCGCCGCAGGCGGCGCGGCGACGGGCGCCGTGCAGCAGGCACAGGTTGGGGTAGTACGGGCAGCGCGAGCGCAGGCACTCGCCGGAGGTCGTGGTGAGCATGGAGCGCGGCACATAGCGCCAGCGGATGCCCAGCGCGTCGAGGTCGCCATCGGGCGACTGGCAGGCGTATGCATAGCACACCGCAATCGCCGTGAGCATGTCCGCTCCCACGGCGTTGTCGGAGCGGCCGTCCTTCTTTCCGGCGGCGATGGGAAGGTCCTCACGCGCGGCGCGGTCCATGCGGTGCAGGCAGGGGTAATGGTCGTAGCCCTTCAGGCTGTGGAACTCGAGCCCGCCGGGCAGCGCCTCGGCCAGCGCCGGCAGCTCGTGCGAGACGAGCTGGTCGGTGAGCGCGTTGGTTTTTGTCGCGACGCCCACGGTCACGTTGTTTCTTTGGGCAAAGAGCGCCATGGGCAGCAGGTAGGCGAGCGACTTGCCGACGCCGGTGCCCGCCTCGATGGAGCGGTGGGTCGAGGTCGCGAGCGCGCGGGCTATCTCGCGCGCCATCTCTTCTTGCTCGGGCCTGCGCTCGAGGTGGTCGTACATCCTGCCGGCGACGCCGTCGGCCGAGAGCTCTCTGGTCACTTCCTCGCAGCTGGGCGCATGCACCGGACCATCGAGCTCCTGCGCGTCCTCGCGCACATGGCCCTGCTGGGCCGCGACGATCCTCGCGCGAACAGCGGGCAGCGAGAAGCGCACCCCCTCGTCCGCGAGCGCAAGGCCCGACAGCACGGGACGGAATGCCCAGTCGATCTCCTCGTGCATCCCCGCCAGATACCCCAAAAGCCCTGCGGGCAGATCGGTGAGCGCGCAAAGGATGATTCTCCACATGCCGCAGAGCGCGTCGACGTCGTCGCTTGAGTTGTGCGTGACCGCCGCGCACCCGAACGCCGACGCCATGTCCGCCAGGCGGTGCGAAGAAAGCCGCGGGAGCGCGATGCGCGAGAGCGAAAGGGTGTCGATCCAAATGTCAGAGACGTTCGCCCCTCCCGGGACCGCCTCCACAAAGGTCCGGTCGAAGGTCGCGTTATGGGCAAGCACCGGGGCGCCGCCGACGAACTCGGCGAGCGCGGCCACAGCCTCCTTGGGCGAGGGGGCGCCGGCGACGTCGACTTGCGAGATGCCGGTGAGCTTTTGGATCTCGGGAGGAATCGGGCGCCCCGGGTCCACGAAGGTCTCGAACCTCTCGACGACCTCGCGCCCGCTCAGGCGGGCGGCGCTTATCTCGATGAGCTCGCAGTCCTTGAACGAGAGCCCCGTCGTCTCGGTGTCGAGCACCACCACGTCGTCTTCGAGCAGGCCGAACCTCGCAGTTCTTGCCCTTTCCGCGAGGCTTCGGTAGGCTTCGGCCACGCTCTTTGGGGTACCGGGCAAAATCAGGTCTTCGAGGCACACCTCATGGGTGGCCGCGTGGTCGTTCTCTTGGGGCATCCTGTTCCTTATCTTGTTTTGGTTTTGGCCTTAGGCACGCACGTCTACTCTACCTTCGACGCGCGCCCCTCGACCGCGAGCTCGATAAATTTAGCGCAGAGCTCCGGGAACTCGATCCCGCCGTGGCGCGCGGAGTCGGGAAGCAGGCTTGCCGGGGTCATGCCGGGGATGGTGTTGGTCTCAAGAATCACCGGCTCGCCCATCTGGGTCACGATGAAGTCGCTGCGGGAGCACCCGGCGCAACCGAGCGCCTTGTGGGCCGCGACCGCGGCGTCCTGGGCCTTCGCGTACACCGCCGGGGCAAGACGCGCGGGGATGACGTGGTGCAGCTCTGCCGGCTCGTACTTGACCTTCACGTCATAGAAGTCGGCGCCGGTCACGATCTCGACGATGGGCAGGGCGTGGGGATCGGCGTTTCCGATCACGGGCACCGTGATCTCGGTTCCCGCGACGCACTCCTCGATGAGCACGCGCTCGCCCTCGGAACCCGCGAGGTCGACGGCCTCCTGGAGCTTCGCGCTCTCGGTTACGCGAGTGATGCCGAAGCTGCTTCCGTTGCCGGAGGGCTTTACAAAGAGGGGCAGGCCGAGCTTGCTCACCAGGGCGTCCTTCTGCTCTTGGGTAAGCTTGGTGCCCGCGGGGAGGTCAACGCCGCGGGGTGTGCGGATACCGGCCTTCGCGTAAAGGACTTTTGCGGCTTCCTTCTGCGTGGCGACCGCCGAGGCAAAAACGCCCGAGAAGGCGTAGGGGATGTGCATGACCTCAAGCATGCCCTGGATGCAGCCGTCCTCGCCGAAGCGGCCGTGGAGCGCCGGGAAGGCAACGTCGTAATTTCCGCCCGCGAGTTTCTCGGCAAAGCGGTCCTCGGCGATGTCTAGAAGGTCGACCTTCTTGAACCCAGACTCGAGAAGCGCCCTCCTGCACTCGGTTCCCGACGTGATGCTCACGTCGCGCTCATCCGACCAACCGCCGCAAAGCACGACGACCCTCATGCTCTTGAGTTCTTCTGTATTCATGCTGCTCCTTAGCCGGGCGGGCCCCACCAGCTGCTAGACTCGACTGACATTGAGACTTATTTCCTGTTGAGAGGATACTCCACCGCAGGACAAAAACTCGAAGGACAGGAGAATCTGTGGCTGTTATCAACAATGATAAGAATACCAACCAAATCCGCGACCTCAAAACCATGACAAAAGGCGAGCTGATGGCTCTTATGGAGTCGCTTGGCCAGCCGACGTTTCGCGTGAAACAAGTCGAGGACTGGATCTGGAACAAGAACGCCAAGTCCTTCGACGACATGACCAACCTTCCCAAGTCCCTGCGCTCCCAGCTCTCCGAGTCGCTTGCTCTCGGTGGCGTCGAGGAGGTCGCTCGCCAGGTTTCCGAGGACGGGAGCAGGAAGTACCTTCTTCGCATGCCCGACGGCGTCACCGTCGAGTGCGTCGGCATGCCTTCCGGCAAGAAGCTTGCTGTCTGCGTGAGCACCCAGGCCGGTTGCGCCATGGGCTGCGCGTTTTGTGCCACCGGCGGCGCGGGCTTCACGCGCTCGCTTAGCCCTTCGGAGATTTACGACCAGGTCATGCACGTTCGCGACGACTTCAACACGCGCGTCACGAGCGTCGTCTTCATGGGCCAGGGCGAGCCCTTCATGAACTACGACAACACGTTGGCCGCCCTCCGCAAGCTCAACGACCCCGAGGGCGCGGGCATCGGTGCTCGCCACCTCACCGTTTCCACCTGCGGCGTTATCCCGATGATCCGCAAGTTCTCCCGCGAGCCCGAGCAGTTCACGCTTGCCGTTTCGCTTCACTCCGCCGTTCAGAAGACCCGCAACCAGATCATGCCCGGCGTAAAGAAGTACTCGCTCCTCAACCTCTACACCGTCATGGGCGAGTACGTCGACCGCACCGGTCGCCGCCCGACGTACGAGTACGCCCTCATCGACGGCGTCAACGACACGAGGGAAGAGATGGACGCCCTCTGCGACTTCTGCCGCGACACCCTCGCGCACGTCAATATCATTCAGCTCAACGATGTCCCGGGGTCAAAGCTCAAGCCTTCCACCGAGCGCCGTGCAGAGGATTTTGTCAACGCACTCTCTCGCGTCGGTGTTGAGGCCACGATCCGCAACTCTCGCGGCTCCGACATCGACGCCGCCTGCGGCCAGCTCAAGCAGCGCCTTTCGTAGCGCATAACTTTGCCTTTAAAGCGTTAGGCCCGGAGGAAAATCCCTCCGGGCTTTTTCTTTGGCATTCGATTTAGAACCTATGTTCTAGTAACCCAGCTGTTCCCACTGTTTTTTGGTAACTTGCACATTGGGAAGCACACTTGGGTCATCAATAACCTGCCCCGTCATTGATTCAACAAGCTCAGATATGCGCGTATAACTCAAAGATACCGAGTGCGCCATTTTCTTTACTTCAGCTTTTGCGTTATCTGAGAGCAGGCGATCATATACCAGATATCCAGTCCCGGCAACAACAATCGAACCAATCAAGAAGTTCTTGATTTTCATTAGAGCTCGCCGTCCATGCCAGACAGGAGATTTACCAAGTGCGCGAGCTGCTCATCGTCGGCAAACTCAATCTCCAGCTTATTCTTACCTCGGACGTTCTTCACCTTAACGTTTGTGTCTAATGCCACACGGAGCGTCCTTGCTGCGCGTTTGAAGGATGGCGGAAGAGGCTCTCGCTTGCGTACAACCTTCTCTTCATTGACAGAAAAGAGTGGAGCAAGGTTTTCTGTCTGTCGGACGGACAATTTCTCGTCAACAACCTTCTGGGCAAGCTTCACACGCGCCTCAGGGCTCGGCACAGCCAAGATCGCCCTAGCGTGGCCAGCAGTGATCAGGCCGTCCTCAACGAACTGCTGGACCTCCTCCGGAAGGTCAAGGAGCCTCAAAGTGTTAGTCACGGCTGACCTTGACTTGGACACAAGCTTGGCAACCTCATCCTGAGTAAGAGACCTCTCCTTGATGAGTTGCTTATATCCGCGCGCCTCTTCAAGAGGGCTCAGGTCAGCTCTCTGAAGGTTCTCAATAAGGGCAAGTTTAAAGACCTCGGCATCCGAGATGTCTTTGATAATGACGGGCACTTCTTCAAGGCCCGCAAGCTTTGCAGCCTGGTACCTACGCTCACCCGCAACGATCTCATACTTAGTTCCCTTCTTTCGAACAAGAAGGGGCTGAAGAATACCATTTTGCTTAATTGAGTCAGAAAGCTCAGAGAGCTCTGCTTCCTTAAAGAGCTTTCGTGGCTGATCTTTATTTGGAACGATCTGACTGATCTTTAGAGTGGAATCAGGCTCAAGGGCTGCAGTCTCCGCCTCTGCAGTACCCATCAAGGAACCCAGTCCTTTACCAAGAGCTTTCTTAGCCACGCCTCGTCACCTCTTTTGCCAAAGCACCATACGCAAGGGCACCCTTGCTCACGCGCGCATAGAGACTAATTGGTTTTCCGTAAGAAGGAGCCTCTGCGATCTTTACGTTACGGGGAATTACTGTCTTGAAGACTTTATTGCCAAAGTACTTACGGACTTCGTCTTCAACCTGTTTCGAAAGGGAAGTACGGGTATCGAACATCGTAAGTACGACGCCAAATATCTCGAGATCGGGGTTGATGTTCTTTTGCACCATCCTCATGGACTCAAGAAGCTTAGTAACTCCCTCAAGTGCGTAATACTCACATTGAATCGGAATCAACAGTGAATCGGCTGCACACAGTGCATTGATGGTAAGAAGACCAAGAGAAGGCGGACAATCGATAATGATGTAGTCGAATTCATCCTTAACCGGTGCCAATGCCTTCTTTAGGCAACCTTCTCTTGCCATTTTTGACACAAGCTCAATCTCAGCACCAGCCAATTGAATGGTTGCCGGTGCTACAAATACACTTTTGCAATCAGTGTCCTGGATAATATCTTCCATCGGGTATTCATGAAGGACAGAATCGTAAATATCGTGCTCAAGTTCTTCTTTTTCAATTCCAAAACCCGATGAAGCATTGCCTTGCGGGTCAAAATCGATAATGAGCACCTTTTTCTTGAGCTCAGAAAGGCTTGCCGACAAATTTATTACTGTTGTAGACTTGCCGACGCCGCCTTTTTGGTTAATACACGCGATTACTCGTGTATCTCTATCAGGAAAACCACGTTTAATATCGCGAAAACCCACTATTTTCTCCCTTGGCCCGGCTACATTAATGGATTAATAGTAGTGGATGTTTCACGTGAAACACCCGACTATCTGATTAATCATGTTTCACATGAAACTGTCCCTGTTTTAAGAAGTATGTTTCACGTGAAACATTTCTATTTGCTATGAAAGAAGATACAGAAACTAATTACGCCATGTTTCACGTGAAACATGGCGTAATTATCTACTTCTTTGGAATCAAAGGGTGATTCTTTGCCATCCCGTTTGCTCGCGGGAGTTTTATTCTTGGCTCATGCTCTTTTTCGTAGATCAATATTTCTCTATGGCCAAGATCATGCGGAAGTTCAAGTGTTTCACGTGAAACACGACTTAAGCCGCAAACTTGAGAAGCATAATTGGCGTTCTGCAATTCCTCATCAGTCAGATTTGCTTTCTCAAGAACAAGTCGCCCACCAAACTTAAGAAGCGGAGCAGAATACTCAATGATGACATTACTCTGAGCGACAGCACGAGCCGTAATGAAATCAAAGAATGAAGGCTCTTTCAAGGCAAGATCTTCAGCACGAATAGCTAGAGCAGAGCAATTAGGTATACCAAGCTGACTAATGAACTCATTCACAGCATTGACCTTCTTGCCAACGGAATCAATGAAGAGGCCGTTCATTCCAGTCATGATAGCCAAAGGAATACCGGGAAAACCTGCGCCTGTTCCAATATCAAGGAATCTAAGCCCTTCTGAGGGCTTGAAATGCTTTGTCCCTAGTGGCACTAGGGAGTCAACAAGATGAAGCGTCACAGCGTCTCTCAGAGCGACGATTCTAGTGAGGTTAACGACTTTGTTCTTCTCAATGACTAACTCGAGGTCCTTTATGAGTAAGTCAGCTTGAGCTTCGGTACAGTCGATATTGAAGATTGAGAGCTCTTCAATAACCTGCTTCATTAAATCAAGGTGAGTAGGTTCTGACACAACAGCCTCCTGCCAAAAACTTTCGATACGAGGATTTTTGTCAAAAGAAAAGGAGGAGCCGAAGCCCCTCCTTAAGATACTACCTTGTGATGACCTGCTAATGAACTGCAGTAATGACAACCCGACGATTCGGATCCTCACCCTCAGAGTGAGTGGTAACGGTGTCATCGTCGACAAGGGTAAGGTGAACCAGACGACGCTCATAGGCATTCATGGGAGCCATAGCGACTCGACCCTGCTTACGAGCCTTAGAAGCGGCGGCCCTGGCAAGACCCTGAACCTTAGACTTCCTGCGGGACTTATAGCTCTCGATATCAACAACGATGGGATAGTAGAACTTAAGCCTGCTGCTCATCAGCGAAGAAAGAACCATCTGAAGAGAATCGAGCGTACGGCCATGGCGGCCAATGAGTACCGCAAGATCCCCGCCGTTAACGTCAAGGATCAGCTCCCCGTTATCGCCATCGTACTCGTCGATAGAGCACTGAGTCTCACCAAAGAAACCGAGGAGCTCGCGAAGATACTCAACAGCAACATCCGCAACCTTATCGGTCTCATCATCGGTCAGCTCGACGCCGGCCTCAAAATGCTCGCGGATAGAGGCGAACTCATCAGCGGCATCGGTGGAGGTGGACTGCTCGTCGGCTGTGCCGACCTCAGTCAGAACCTCTTCGTCCATGCCAACCTCCAATATAAGAAAATTAATTACTAACTAATACTAACCAGTAAATTTAGCGGCTCTTGTGCGGACGCTGCTTCTTTTCGCGGCGAACAACGTTGACCTGGACGGGAGCGTTCTTGGCACGCTCCTCGGCCTCCTTCTTTGCCTTCTCCATGACGCGCTGGGTAACGACCTTCTGCTGGACGACCTGCCAGATAGAGGAAGAGACGTAGTAGAGCAGGACAGCGGACGGGCAGGTCCAGCCGAACCAGAGCATCATGAAGGACATGACGCCGCCCATGGTCATCTGCTGGGTCTTCATCTCGGGGTTGTTGTCCGAGTTCATCACCATGGGGATGAACGTGAGGACACCAAAGAGGATGTCCATGATGATGTACGGCAGCGCCGCGACGAAACCGCCCTGAGAGAGCATGTCGGCAACGGAAACCGAGATCGAGGGCAGGATGCCGAAGAAAGAGGCGTCCGCGGGGACGTTCTTGATAACGGCGAAGAGCGCAAAGAAGATGGGCATCTGGATAAGAAGCGGCAGGCAGCCCATAAGCGGGTTGACCTTCATCTCAGAGTAGACCTTCATCGTCTCTTCCTGGAGACGCTGCGGGTCGTTAGCGTACTTCTCCTGGATCTCCTGAATGCGGGGCTGCATGACCTGCATACCGGCGGTCGACTTGACCGACTTGGTCTGCAGCGGGGTCAGAGCCAGGCGAACAATGACGGTGAGGACGATGATGGCAAGGCCCCAATCGCCCACGAAACCCTGGATACCCGCGAGCACCGCGGTCAGGAAGTTAATAAACCAATCCCACATGTTTCCTCCGTGGTCAAAGACTAGGGGACGGGGTCGTAGCCCCCACTATGGAGCGGGTGGCACCGAAGAATCCTACGCAACGCGAGTACGGTTCCCTTAAGGGCTCCGTACTTTTCTATGGCCTGCCGCGCATACTCGGAGCACGTAGGGTAATAAATACACCGCGCGCCAAGCAGCGGGGATATACGGCTTTGATAAAAGCCGACGCAGGCGAGCAGGGCGCGTGAGGCAGCGGATGTGCCATGCGCGCCGCCCACCTTAGGCGCCGGCTTTCTTGATGAGTCTTCTCAGGGATGCCGCGACGCTCGATGGCGAGCTGTCGTGCGTGTCCTTGGTCGAGAAGAGGATCACGTCGTATCCGTCCAATGGCAAAGCGCATTCGCGAGCCGCTTCACGTAGCACGCGCTTGCACCTGTTTCTATAGACGGCGTTTCCTAGCCGCTTAGGCGCGACGAAGGCGACCCTTCCGGGGCCGCCCTCGTCAAGCTTAGCCATTCGAATGCGCAGGAGAGGATCGTTGAACCTCTTCCCACAAGAGAAGACCTTCTCGAAATCTCGCTTCGATTTGATGGTCTTCTTCATTGTATTTAGACGGTGAGCTTCTTGCGGCCCTTGAGGCGACGACGGGCGAGCACCTTACGGCCGCCCTTGGTGGCCATACGGGCGCGGAAACCGTGGGTCTTGGCGCGCTTGCGCTTGTTCGGCTGATACGTACGCTTCATAGCTATTCCTCCCAGTTGGGTGTAAACGTCTTTTTTTGGGCAATAAGCTCAAAGATTGTAAAGGTCAAATGCGAAAACTGTCAAACATCTCCGCAAAAGAAGTACGCATTGACAGAAACCGCGAGTTTTCACCGTTTCTTCCATAGGTGGAAGGAACCTTTCAGAAGGCCTGAAACCTGCAGAAAGATGCTATGCTTTTCCAGCCGTGGATTCATGTTGAACACGAGTTATCAACCGCTTTTCGACAATTGTTGAAAACTTTCGTTCACATTGAATCCGCTCGGAAAAGTTTTCTACAAATGATGAAAACCTGTTGAGAAAGTGGGGTGGACAACATGGCGAGGGACTTCTATCCGATGGTGGAAAAGAAGGAAAACGGCGAGGAAGACGCCGAAGGAGGCGCCCTGGTAACCCACCCCGCGCGCATTGCCGTCTACGACGACGTGGCGGCGGCCCCCAGGGTCGTCGTGGTTGAGCCGAAGGACGTGCGCGCCTACCTGGAAGAGATCACGGGAACCGTGAACAAACTCTCCCACGAGCAGGGCGGCGCGATTCCCTTCATGGTTATCCGCGAGATCGTCGAGAACTTCATCCACGCGTATTTCCAGTCGCCCACCATAACCATCCTCGACGGCGGGAACACCATCCGCTTCTCGGACCAGGGCCCGGGAATCCGCGAGAAGGACCTCGCCCTCGAGTACGGGACCTCATCGGCAACCGAAGACATGCGCCGCTACATCCGCGGGGTGGGCAGCGGCCTTCCGTACGCGCAGCAGTACATGGAGGACAAGGGCGGAAGCCTCACCATCGAGGACAACATCGCAGGTGGCACGGTCGTGACCATCTCCATCCGTCCGAAGGTGGAAGCCGCCGAAGTGTCGCGCTCGCCACAGGCCGGCGACTACCAGCAAGAAGCGCAGGGGTTCGCCCAGCAGGGCATGTACCAGCAGCCCGTGTACGCCCAGCAGCCGGGCTGGCCGGCCCAGGCGGGCGCGTGGCCACAGCAGGGCATGTACCAGCCGCAGCCCCTCCCCCAGGTACCGCCGTATATGCAGCGGGGTTTTCAACAGACCGGGTACCCGCAGCCGGGCTATGCGCAGCCGGGATTCCAGCAGCCTGGATTCCAGCAGGCGCAGCAGCCCTACCAACAGCCTGTCGCGCCCGCAGCACCAGCGCAGCCCCAGGTCACAGAGCGCGGGTCGATGGTCATCTCTTACCTTGCGCAGCATGAGAGCTGCGGCCCCACCGAGCTCGTGAGGGAGTACGGCTTCTCGGGACCCACCTGGTCGCGCGAGCTCGGTGCCCTCGTCGCTGCGGGCTACGTGATGAAAGACGGGCAGAAGCATCGCCTGACCGGCCTGGGACGCCAGCTCGCGAGCACCTGGTAGCAGCTAAAAGCGGCCGAGGGGCGCACCGTTTGTAGAAAACCAAAGCTAAGTTTTCAACATTCCTATATACTGGTCGTCACTTTTCAACAATTGCGAGGACAACCGGTATGGACATCACACAGGAATCGGAAGCCGACGCCCTCTGGCAAGATTCGCTCGACCTCCTTTCGGGGGAGGGCAAGCCCGAGGCGTTCCTGGCGATGCTGCGCAGCTGCACGCCCACCTCCCTGGAAAACGGCGTGCTGCGCGTGGAGACGCCCATGCGCATCGTCGTGAAGAAGGTCGCCGCCAGCCAGGAGGAGCTCGAGGAGATGCTCTCGCAGGCGGCGTTCGAGCCGATCAAGCTCGAGGTCTCCCTGGGAGGCGCCGCGGCGGCGCCGAAGCCACATGTGTCGTCGATGTCGCAGGAAGAGGCTCGCGACTGGACGGCGGCGACCAGCTCGGCCGCGCCGGCGGCCCCGGCCACCGAACGCCACGAGGCCCGCATCGCCGACGACGGTTGGCAAGACGACCCTGAGCGCGCGGTGCGCGAGAACCGCCGGCGGCGCGAGCGCAACCCGCTCGTCGAGGACGTGGGCGCGGGCGACTCCAAGCTCACCTTCGACCGCTTCGTCCGCGGCGACGAGAACATGATCGCCTACGACTCCGCCGTCCAGGTGGCCAACGGGGTGAACAAAAGCTACGGGCTTCTTTTTATCTACGGAAAAAGCGGCCTCGGAAAGACACACCTTTTGCGCGCGATCCAAAACTACATCGCCCAAAACGACCCCTCGAGGATCTGTGTGTACAAGGACGCCTCCTCGTTCATCAGCGACTACGTCAACGCGTCGCGCTCCGAGAACAAGTCGGCGGCAGACGAGCTGCGCCAAAACTACGCCGACATCGACGTGCTCATCGTCGACGACGTGCAGGGCCTCGCGGGCAAGGCGGGCACCATCAACTTCTTCTTCGACACCTTCAACACCCTGCGCGCGAGCGGCAAGTGGGTCGTGCTCGCGGCCGACCGCACCCCCGCCGAGCTCGGCATGGGCAAGGACGGCTTCGACGAGCGCGTGACGAGCCGCATCGGCGGCGGTTTCACCGCATCGGTTCAGGTTCCGAGCTACGAGCTGCGCGTCCGCCTCATCGAGAAGTTCTGCGAGCGGGCGCTCGAGGACGCCCAAAGAGACGGCCTCGCCGACACCGTCGGTGTGATCTCCGCGAAGACCCAGCAGTTCATGGCCGAGAAGGCCGGCAACAACATCCGCCTCATCGAGGGCTTCTGCCAGCGCTGCCTCATCGCGTCGGCCAGGGCCCGGAAGAACGGCGTCGAGCTCGGCCACGACGAGGTCCTCTCGATCTGCAGCGAGGTGTGGCCCACGAGCGAGCAGAAGCTCTCCATCGAGCAAGTGCAGCGCGGAGTCGAGAAGTTCTACGACGTGAGCCACGAGGAGCTCATCGGCAACAAGCGCAACAAGTCCCTCATGGAGGCCCGGCACGTCGCCGTTTGGCTCTGCCGCGAGATGTGCAACCAGACCCTTGCCGACATCGGAAAGAAGTTCGGCGGGCGCAGCCACGCCACCGTCATGCACAGCCTGAGGGTGGTCGACGACACGCGCAAGGACGACCGGACCTTCCAAGACCGGCTCATGCAGGTCCGTGAGTCGATCGTCGGCGACTCGTGATAAGTGAAAGACTCCCTGAAGCGATGTTCAAAAGCTGTCGAAAAGAGGAAGAAGGGATGACGAATACCTCGCGCCCGATGTTGAAAGCAAAAACGGCCTGTGCGCCAATGTTTACGGATGTAGAAAACAAAACGCTTTCGGCGTGCTTGCGATAAAGCCTTTGACCTCGTGATTTGCTGAGTTATCTACTTTTCAACACACCTTATTATTACTACTGGTTTTAAAGATATATATAAGAACAAATAGAAAGGCCCGCAGATGAAGTTCACCGTAAGCCAGTCCTCTCTTATGAAAGCGCTCTCGGTCGTGGCCAAGGGCATGGGGACCAACTCAACCCTTCCCATCCTCTCGGGCATCTATATCCGCGCCTTCGAGGGGACCCTCGAGTTCCAGACGAACAACCTCACCATCTCGATCCGCCACATGATCCCGGCCAACGTCGAGGAGAAGGGCGAGACGGTCGTCTCGGGCAAGGTCATCACCAACATCGTGAAGACGCTGCCCGACGCCGCGGTCACCTTCGACGGCGGCGAGCGCACCATCTCCATCTCGTGCGACAAGTCCTCCTTCCGCCTGAACACCTTGTCGCCTGCCGACTGGTCCGGTTTCCCCAACGTGAACCCGCAGCGCGAGATCGAGCTCCCGAGCGAGCTTCTTTCCACGATGGTCGACAAGGTCTATAAGGTCACCTCGAAGGAGACCTCGCGCGCGATCCTGCAGGGCATCCTGCTTACCGTCGAGGACAACACCATCCGCCTCGTGGCCACCGACTCCTTCCGCCTCCCCGTCTGCGACTCCTCGGCCGAGGCGCCCGCGGGCGAGGCCTTCCGCGCCATCGTGAGCGGCAACGTGTTCCACGACGTCCTCACGATGCCCTCCATGACCGAGACCATCCGCATCGGCGTGGCCGAGAGCCAGGTCGTCTTCACCTTCGGCACCACGACCTTCGTCTCGCGCAAGATCGAGGGCAACTTCCCCGACTACAAGCAGCTCCTTCCCGCGAGCTGCGGCACCGCCGTGGAGATCGACGCCGCCGCGCTGGCCGCCGCGCTCAAGCGCGTCTCGGTCATCGCCGTGACCAACGCCTCGGTGCGCTTCGACATCGACGCCGACGGCCGCTTTGTGCGCCTCTCGGCGAGCTCTCCCGAGCAAGGCGAGTCCTCCGAGATCATCGACGCCAACATCGATGGCCAGAGCCTCTCGATCGCGCTCAACTACCACTACGTCTTTGACTGCATGAACGCCGTCGCGGGCTCCAAGACCCTGCGCCTGGAGCTCCAGAGCTCCGCGCAGCCCGGCATCTTCAAGTCCAACGGCCTCATCAACTACCTGTACCTGCTCATGCCGGTGCGCCTCTAGGGACTTATGGGCCTTCTTGCCACAGAGCTCACGCTCACCGACTTCCGCAGCGCGCGCGAGCGGCGCGTGGAGCTGGCTCCCGCCACGACGGTGCTCGTCGGCCCGAATGCCTCGGGCAAGACGAACACCGTCGAGGCCCTGCAGATGCTGACGGCCGGCTTCTCGTTCCGCAAGCCCGCGCCCGCCCAGCTCGTCCGCGAGGGCGCGCCGCGCGGCCGCGCCGACCACGTGCTCGACGTCCGCTGCGACGTCGAGGCGGGGCGGCGCCAGTTCTCGCGCAACGGCAAGAAGATCCACGCCGGCGACGTCCCCGGGAACCTGATGAGCGTCTTGTTTACCCCGGACGACCTCGCGCTCGTCAAGCGCGGGGCGCAGGGGCGCCGCGACGAGCTTGACGGCTTCGGCCGCCAGTCCGCCCCCGGCTACTCCCGGCTGCTCACAGCCTACGGTCGCGCGGTCGACCAACGAAACCGCCTGCTCAAGGAGGAGAGCCCCGACCTCGGGCTCCTGGACGCCTGGGACGCGTCGGTCGCCCTCGGGGGAGCTGCGCTGCTGCACTCGCGCCTGAGGCTCTTCTCGCGCCTCGCGCCGAAGGTCGAGGAAGCCTACGAGAACATCTCGGGCGCCGAGGGCCTCGAGTGCGCATACTCCTGCGGTTTGGGTGACGACGCGGCAGAGCTCTCCCGCGACGAGCTCGCTTCCCGCTTCGCGGATGCGCTCGCCTCGGCGCGCCCCGACGACCTGCGCCGGCGCCAGACCACCGTGGGCCCGCACCGCGACGACGTGGTGTTCACCATCGACGGCCGCGACGCGCGGGCCTTCGCGTCGCAGGGCCAGCAGCGCTCCGCCGTCCTCGCGCTCAAGATGGCCGAGGTGCTTCTTGCCGAGGAGGTCGTGGGGTCCCGGCCGCTTTTGCTGCTCGACGACGTCATGAGCGAGCTCGACGCGGCGAGGCGCGACGCCGTGGTGGGCTTGCTTCTGCGCGGGACGCAGGCAGTCATCACCACGACGAACCTCGGGTACTTCTCGGCAGACGACCTGGACGGCGCGGAAGTGGTGAGGTACGGATGACGAACGTCGACGAATTCGCCAACATCAGCTCGGTCGGCGAGGCCCTGAAGGGCATCTTTGACACGCCGCAGGCCAGGCGCGCCATGGGTCCCGGCCGCATGGCGCAGCGCGCATGGTTCCAGATGGTGGGCCCCGTGGAGCGCGAGCACACCTGCGGAACCTACGTCGCCGCGCCGCGCCGCCAGGGCGACAAACCCACCTTCGTGGTGTACACCGACACCCGTGCCCGCGCCGTCGACTTCAACGCGAACCGCGAGGTGTACCGCGCACGGATGGCGGCGGCCGGCTGGGACTTCGGCGAGATCGTCTTCAAGCAGACCAAGCGCCCGCCCGCAGAAAAGAAAAAGGCCGCCCAGCGAGAGGCCAAGGCCTGTCTCTTATACACATCTGACGCTGCCGACGACTCCTTAC
>ERZ1026880.780-NODE-780-length-15120-cov-17.559907_pt1 | contig 15120 bp, 19 predicted proteins | sample MGYA00380170_ERZ1026880 | MGnify/ENA primary metagenome ERZ1026880 (study PRJEB33269, sample SAMEA4719806) | human gut metagenome | biome: human-associated habitat; feature: organic feature; material: feces | place: Cameroon | collected 2013-10 ...
CTGTATTTATTATACAATTATTAGATTAAAATGTAAATGTTTAAGCTAAAGTAATATCGCTGTCTTTTACCCAGCCTACCCACTCACCATCTTCACTTGTTACATGATATTTACACGAAGCGTTTTTCTTGATAAAATCAACTTTACACTTAAAATCAGATTTAGTTGCGTTTGTTATGTCACCCGTACTTGCTGTATACACATTACCATTTACAACAACACTGCAACCAACTGTAATCTGTTCGGGCAACAATGTTGGTGTGTCCATACTACCTATAACAGGTAATTCGGTGTTATCAGACGAATAACCCGTTGTCAGTGTTGGTGTTAATATCTTTACATGATACGGTACATATTCTTTTAACTCTAAAGAATAGTAGCAATCCTCATAGTCGCCGCCTTGATTGTAGTATTCAAAGTTTTCAACAGTTACTAAAGTGTTAAAATTAGTTCCTGTTACAACAAATCTACAAGGCTTTGCTTCATCCATTATACGGGTAAAGAAATCTTTGTAAAATTCAACAGATTCAAACTTACGTTTAGTATTAACACCTGTCCACCAATTTTCGTATGGGAAAAAGCTTTGAAACTTAATTGTACCGAGTTTCTTTTTCTTTGGTATGCTTATTTCGCCAAGCTGTATTATCTCAACATTTTTATTGTTACCCTTATAAGTAATAGTTAATTTTTCGGGATTTACTGGGAGTTGTACTGATATACTATCGTATTCAAAAAATAATCCTATATTTCCAAATGCCAATATATTCAACCCCCTTATCCCATAACTACAGATGTTGCTACTTCTTCTTCAAGCATCTGTGATAATCTATTCATTATCATATCAACATCGACAGATTCCCTAATATCGCCAAAGTTGTTTGTCATTGTCGGTGTACTTGTAGATACATTAATTAAGAAATCTCTTGCTGCAATGTCTTTTAACAATGCTATATCTTCATCTGATAACTGCACTTCACCACTACTGTCAAGTTTACCGCCCTTAATTTTAGATGCAACTGCACCATCTTCAACTGGTACACCACCTCCAGCACCAGAAGTTTGAGTAGCTGCTTCATTAGCCGCATCTATCCAATCAGATACACCACCATCAAGTTTATTTAATAATGTCGATGCCATGTCACCAGCAGCTGCACCTATTTTTTCTGGGTCAAACTGCTTGTATTTTTCTTCCATGTCTGCGAGAGTGGCATCGCCCGCTTGGGCATATCCTATAAATGTGTTTGCAACTGAGTTTACACTATCTGCCGCAGCAGCTAATTTATCACTTATGCCACGAGCGCCCTTAGAGCCTAAATTTTTAATATCTTCACGCTGTGCCTCTGTTCCCAAAAACGGTAGGTCAGCATCACTAAATTTATCACCTAAATCAGCGAAACCGCCAAAAACTTTACTTAACGCACTAAGTATTCCACCAAGCATTTTAGCTATCCCGCCAAGTATACCACTTGCGATTGAGCCCAAAGTTATAAAGGCCCCAACTAAAGTTTGGCCAACAGCTATTGCAAATTGAATTACTCTGGCTATTGCTGTAACAGATTTTTGTATAATATCTGAAAGAGTTTCGCCGCTTTCTTCGTGGAGATTTTTAAAATAGTCAATAGCACTTGATATGGCAATACCGAGCAATAAAGCTTTGCCGTGAGCAATTATAAATCCCGTTGCTATATACGGTAATATTTCCATAGCAGCACCAGCTAAATCATCGAAGTTATCTATTAGCCATTGAATACCATTAGCGGCAGCATCTACACCAGCCGACATAATACCAAAGAAACCATCTACAATAGTCGATAGATTTTGCCAAAATTGAATAGAATCTTCACTTTGTAGCCAGTCCATTATATCTGTTATACTCTTATAAAAACTTTTCATGCCAGCGCCATTCGAGGTTAGGTTAGACATCATCATATCAAACATGGTAGTGATAGATTCTTTAACTTGCTCAACTGTCCAAGGCATGGCTGCAAAATCTTCATTTATCTTGTCAGACATTAATTCAAAAGCTTTAGTTATTCTATTAGCAGTTAATTCACCTTGTGAACCCAGTTCTTTTAAATCACCGAAAGTAACTTCTTTATCAAAGATACCTTGCATATTCAAGCCTTCTGCTAAATACTCGCCCATTCGAGGTGCGTACTGTCTAATAGCTTTAAGCTCTTGTCCTTGCAAAGTACCTTGGCCTAAGGCCTGAGATAACTGCAATAATACCGATTCAGTTTCTTTGGCATTAGCACCACCAAGAATAAGTGATTTATTAACAGCCTCAGCAAATTTAGCACTTTGTGGTATGGCATTTGCACCAGAATAAACGCTTGTTGCTAACATACGGTTTACAAGGTCAGATGTTGCATTTAAGCTTGAACGTGATGCTAAAGCAGATTTACCTATAACATTATACATTACATCATCACTAAAACCTGATGTATTATATGCGGACAATCTGGCTTTTTGTAACTTTATACTGTCAGACGTATCAGTTAATTTCGATGTTAGGTCTGCCGCTTTATTACCGATTTTAGACAATAGATAATAGACAGAAGCTAAATCTTGTATTGATTGTTTAGTTTCTTCTACAACTGTTTTTACAGCTTTAGCAACTGCTTGCATTCCAGCAATAAAGCCTACTCCGGCAGGTGTGCCGCCACCCCCACCGCCTCCAGCACCGGCACCAGCACCCATTGCCCCATTTACCGCACTCGCCATACGTTGAGCAGCTTGTGCAGTTTGGTCGAACTGAGTTTCTAATGTTTTCGCATTTCGGGTAAGTGTTTTTAATGCGGGACTCATTTTATCCACTAATTGCATAGAAACCCTTAAATTTGTATCACTGGGCAATTATCTCACCTCCTTGTACTACGTCTATTAACAACATTTCTGCCACCGTTTAATCTGTTTCTTTGTTCCTTTTCTGATTTAAGGCGTTCTTCAACTATTGCCCTTAAAACAATCTTTTCACGATAAGGCATCATTAAAAAATCGGAAGGTTTCCAATGAAGCTTAGTTACACAATAATAGCATAACCAAGCCTCACCGTCACCTTCCTTTAGGAGTTTTTTACCTCTTCAACCATTTCTTCTTGTTCGACTTCGCCGAAACCGGAGAACTGTTGAATAGCAATAGACAGATTTGTAATTTCACCACCATTGAGTACTTTATAAAGTAAGGCTTTGGGGTTTGTTGGGCAACCGGCCTTAGCAAGCCACTCAGCATCTCTAAAGTTGGGGTTTACACAATGATTAAGAACAATAGTTTCATTGAATTTCTGTGTATCAAATTCACGTTTACCTTTAGCACCAACTTTCATACACTGTTTTTGGTATTCATTAAGTTTAACACCATCAATGCAGCTGATTGTAAAGGGTTTATCTTTAAGTCTTTCTGAAATAATTACTTCTTTAGTTAAATCGTTAATTGTGTTCTCAAGAAGGAACATCTGTAAATCTGTCATATATAAAACCTCCTATATATTAAGTATCGTTTACTTTGATTATCAGCTACCTAATACAGGTACACCAAATTCATCAAGTAATTCGGCATCATCAAATGTAAATGATATATTTTCGTCCAACACTTCTGAATCAACATCAAGTTTACCCATAATGACTGAATCCAGTGTACAAGTTCTAAGTAGTGTTGTCTGTTTGCCAATAGAACTTCCCGGGTCATCATTAATAAGAGTAATATCGAAATACACAGGTTTACCTGTTTTCATGTATTTAATAGCCATTTCTCTAAAACGAGAAGTAGCGTAGTAAAGTGTTGCCGTACCGGCACCTGTCCAACCGTTGGGTTTATGCTGTTCACCACGTTTACCAAGTGTTCTGATACCCGTTTTATTGATTGTACAAGTTGCCTCGATATTCTTTATCATAAATAAATCCTCGACAGTAGATGAACCACTTTCATCCTGAACTACCATTGTAGCCCAACCCTCTTGTCCAGAGATTGTGTCACCAGCTTTAAAGTAACTCATTTAATTCACCTCCGATTAAGCATCAACATTAACAACCATGTAAAGTTTTTCCATAGAATCTACAGGCTGTACTGTAAATTCAGCTACAACGGCATCCACGTCAGTACCTTTAAGTACCGTAATATCATCAGCGCCATTAAAGTTCTGAATAGCGTTAATACCTTGTAATTCACTACACATACTGATTAATTCGCCTTTGTAGATATTTCTACCGTTATCGTTGTTATCCATCTTACCTGCGTAATTACGGTTAAATATTAAAGCTGCTGTATTACCTATTTCATCAAGTACACGAATAACTCTGTTCTTAGAAAAAGCTTTATTTTTATCAGTTGTGAACGTGTGTAAAGAGTTTATATCTTGCTCAATTAAAACTGCCCCATCTTGTCTTTCTGAGAGAACGAACCAGCCTGCTTTAAGCTTATCTATAATTTCTTTATCGTCATAATAATTAATGATGTCAATGGCATCTTCAACCACTTTACAAGTGTTACTTTCATTTACAGCTGCACCCGCTGTGATACTTGCGGCATAGAGTTGGAATAACTCTGGTGTAACTGTATCTGTTGCAGTCTTAAAGCCCTGTGATACTTTAATAATGCCCTCATAGTCAGTGTCATAATTATAGCATACAGCCTGAGCCTTCTTACCTAAATCATCACGACAAGTTTCAATGAACGATTTTACAAGTGGTGGAACAGTTGTTTCTGTTGTTTGAATAGCTAAACATTGCCAATTCTCTCTCTTAAGTAATTCGAAGAACTTTGTATAAGCAGTGCTTGCTGTAACTGTACCATTTGTACCGCCTGTAAGAGGTGTACCAGCTGTTTCTGTTGGTTTAGTGGCGGTTGACGCTGACGGCACTGTAAATTTAACCCAATCAGATTCAATGCTTGTTAAATCGCCAAGTTTTGTAATTACAAATGATTCTTTAAGTACACCACTATAAAGTACCTGTAATGTAAAAGATGTTGATTCTTCATCATTTGCAACAATAGCTAAAGCGATATTGTTACCGATTGTACCGCTGTATTTAGCTGTTGCTGTAACTGTTGATATTGTACCTGATGCACTTGTGCCACCATTATCAGCTCTAAAGAAGAATCCTTTATAACTTCCTGCTAAAGCCATTCTATAAGGTAAACTTTCGGCTGTATCAAATGCTGTACAGCCAATTTTTTCAAGGCTGCTACCGTCAATTAAATCGGAACTGTATACCTCAATAAGTTCATTGTTCGGCCCCCATGACATGGGTAATGCAATAGCTACTACACCACGCTCACCGAGAGTACCGATAGGTTTGGGAACAGATTTAAAATTAATATATGCTCCCGGTCTTACTTTATTTTGTACTGTCCAAGTACCTCCTGCTGGCATCTTTAATTACCTCCTTTACCGTAACTAATAAAACCTTCAGTTTCGAGTGTACGCATTTTGTCGATAGGCTCTTCCATTTTATTAACTCTAAATGAATACTCTACGAAAAAATGTAACACGTTATCCATTATTTCGAAACGCATATTGCTTGCAGTAACACGTTTACCGGATATTGTAATGTTATCGAGTATCTCAAATAATTTGTGTCCAACAGCATTACAATAAGTCTGTTTAGTATCTTCTTTATCTGTAGGGTGACATCGTACATCCAAAAAATAAATACGTTCACCTGAATTACGTAAACCCTTAACGTGTGTTGTGTTTAATTGTTGTATGAAAAAACAAGGTTTTACCATACCCTCAAGTGGCGTATCTTTATAAACCGTTGTTATTTCATTCTTAAAGCCATCTAATAGCTTCATAGCTACCTGTGACACCACATCGGTTGCAGATAAACTTGTCGGCATTAATAAAACCTCCTGTATCTATCAAGAATATTTACTACTATATTTAAGTGCCGTCAAAAATAAGTTCGACATCACCCGCTTGCATACTACCGTTACCCGACAGGTAACTTTGTAGCCATTTTGTAAAGTTCAAACCAAATTGTTTGTTGACATCATCTAAAAAGATTTGTAACGGTACTGTTATCATAAACTTACCATCTATCCAATCGGGGTCACCTTCACCCACACCACTTTTATACGGTTTCGCATGACCGTATTCAACCCAACCGGAATACGCAGCCGTATTTTCAAAAGTTATCTTCACTGATGTACCATTTATTTTGATTTTAGGTGAAATCCAACTGTTACGTAAATTGCCCGTATAAACAGGGGTACGTTTTTTTGCTTCACGATTTATTTTTAATGCTTGCGTAGTTGCCCAACTTTGTAACCATTGTGGGAAATAAGTTGTAGCCGCACTTAAACCGTCTACAAAGACTGAGTATTGTCTATAGTTAAACCCACTGACATTACGCATCGGGTCTATATTACCTAAAGCCATTAAATATCACCGCCTTAAGCTGATGTATCAATATTAAGCATTGCCTCTGTATGCGTATCATAAGCGGCTGGTAAACCTAATGTACCCTCATATCTCATAAGCACTTCGTTTTCGGTGCTCATTCTGTTTATATAAATATAGTCACCAGCTTTTACATCAGTGAATATTGGAAAAAATACTTTTGGATTAGTTTCAACTGGGTTTTCGTCAACAGCTTTATTGGCTGCACTTTCAAGTCTGTATCTACTAAAAGATAATCGGCATTTATGATTTTTAACTATGGGATTTTCTGTATCGAGTTTTACTGTAGTTGTACCGTCAGAATTTATAACCGACCTTCTTCGACATATAGTACAACGGTCAGTCATAGCAGCCTCCAATACTCTACGGGCCTGAAACACGTTCATTACCATATCCTCCTAAATCGATTTAATTCTTCTCGGTAATTCAGAATGACTTCATCAAGATTATTAGTGTGAGCAGCTAATCCCCTATAGGTTGGATTAGTAATGGCTAATGTACCCTCTTTCCAAGAGCTATCGCCCATTGAAATAGTGCCGAATGAACCTATAAGAGCATTAATATCACCATCAGATATAGTATCATCTGTTGTATGTGTATTATTTGCTGCCATTTCATAATCCAGTAAATCAAGTGTCATGTTAGCCCATGTGAAATAGAGTGCCTTAGGTACTTCTGGTCTTACGCAGTAATTTTTAATACGTTGTTCGACTTCATTTATAGCTAAAGCAATATATACATCTTCTAAATCCAACTCTGGGCGTTTAAGGTGTACGATTTCCATTATTGTACTATTATAATCCATGACACTCAGCCTCCATTATTGTTCTGTAGCTTTTTCGTCTATATCGAGAGCAGATAATTTTCTTCTCTGTTTGGTATGTCTAAGTACTTGACAACCCATAGCCACAAATTCTTCCACTTCTGTTTCCCCTACTTCAAAAGGGGTACGGGCAGGAATTACCTGCCCATTATATTTAAGTTTAGTGTTGCACATTACTGTTGCGGACATATTAACTACCCCCTCTACACATTAGTATTTGATGTTAAATACTTTGTTCATGTTTTCGAATGAAGGAAGTACAATCTCTGAAACAGATGTAATAACATTTACAGGAAGTGATTCTTTCTTAGTGAGAATTGCAATACCTGTATTGATGATTGAAACATTAGCATCTGTGTTACCACTCATAAGGTCTGCTTCTTCGGGTGTCGTGCCGTACCAAGTCTTACCAAGTGTACCAGCAGGGAGAAGTGTAATACAACCTGATGTAGGGTAGAAGTACTGTTCAACACCTCTAAAGTCCTTATAAAGTTTATCAGCAATCTGGAAACTAATACCCGTTTTCTTTGTAAGATAATCCATAACCATGTTATCTGTTACAATAATGCTATTAGCACCGATAGCTGTAATTGTCATATCCTGTTTAATATTCTTATTAAGAGTAATATCAATCCAAGTGTCATAACCGAGAATAGCTCTTGTAAGGTTGATACCTCTCTTTTTAGCCTCTCTTACTGTATCAATAATATCTGTTACAGGATTACTGTTCTCATGGTCACTCCATTTACTTGTACCGGCAAGTGTTGTAATATTCTTGCTTGCCCATGAGCCATTCGGGTCATAGTTGTATGTGTAATTAGCACTCTGGCCTGATGTATTCTGTGATTGAAGCGAGAAAGCACCATCTGTAATAAGCTTAAGTCGCATGATTTCAGGAATAACTTTAGCACCGTCTACAAGATTCTTTTCATCGTCAAAAATTCTTCTAATGATTTCTCTTGCATAGCTGTCGTTATTAGCCTCCATGAACATAAGAAGCTGCTGTCTATCTTCCTCACCAATTCTCATAGCTTCTCTAAAGAATGGCATACGTGTCTGTTCAATGCTGACGTTACCTCTATCTCTGAGGGGCGGTTTAGCGTCAAACGCTGACGGGTTAAGTGCAACAGGGAGAGTGTCATAACCCTTAATCCATTCAAGTCTTAAGCCCTGTTTCTTATCGTTAGGGAAAAGCACTTCACCAATCATGGGTAACTCATTTGAATAGAGTGTTTCATAGTAGGCTGCAAGTGCTTGTGATGTTACCATATCATAAATTGATTTAGCCATTTATCTTACCTCCTTTATCACGCTACTGTTACAATAGTTACAGCATCACTGGGTACGTCACCTGTTGCAGTTGCAGCTGCTTTAGGCACTACTGTAACAGTACCAGCAACAGCGGCGCCTGTATTCTTAGTTGTAAATGTTACAAAGTTACCTGCGGGGTCAACTGTAATGCTATCAACTGACACCTTTGTTGTAGATTCACCTGTGATTGTCCAATTGGCCTTATTCGCAGCGGCATCCCTAAACTGTGTACCAGCGATTGCTACAACGATGTTGTGCCTTGTACCGTTTGCTTCACCAGCAGATGCAGAAACGGGGTTTGTTACAGAGAGTGTGGAAGTAATTGACTGTAACGGTAAGAATGTAATCTGCTTAAGGTTTGTTTTAGCGGCCGCAGCGGGAATTTCGGGAAGTTTGTCTGTTCTAATAAAACCATGAATAATTACTGCTACAACAGCATCACCGTATGTAACGTCATAATCATTCATAATAACGCCAATAGCTGCCGCTGTGTTTGACGGATATATTGTACCGGCCTTAATTATCTTACGACCTTCAACATCTTTTGCAAGAGAACTACCCTTTTCAATAGTCTGTGCAATAGCCACATAATGGTCCGGGATTGCTAAAATCTGCTTTGATGTAGTAAAATCTTGTGTTCTATACTCAATAGCCATTAATTTGTACCTCCTTTAAAATAAGTGTTGTTTGCTGTTTCTAATGCTTTTGACTGATTAATTACATCCTGTGCTAAAGATTTAGCAAATGCAACATCAGCACTAACATTATTGTTTGAATTATTGTTGTTATTACTATTCTGCGGAGATTTACCAAAAAACTGATTCTGCTGATTTTGATTTGCTGCCTTAAAGTAATGTGGTTTGCTCTGTTTAAGAGCATCAATCTGTTCCGTTAAACCAGATTCAATTTTACCATCTTTAAAGACTACTTTAGACATATCAATTTTAGGGAACACATCGTCCATGTCAACAACTATATCAGAGAGTGTGTTTCTTACAAGATTTTCCTGTAAGAGAACCGTTGCCTGATTATCATACTTGTTTTCCCAATCAGTAATCTGAGTATTCAAATCAGCAATAGTAGTATTAAGCGTTGACACATCGTTTTCAAAAGGTTTTAACCTCTTTACCTCGTTTTGGGCAGCCAGTAAATCATTCTGTAATGTTGTTTTCTTGTTATTGGCTTCATTAAATACCTCTTTGCTGACATAGTTATTATCAAGCACTGATTTAAAAAGACTGTTTATATTTGATAATATTGACGTAGCAACAGTTTCTTCAATTCCTGACTGAATAAGTTGTTCTTTAGTAATAGCCATAAATATTTCCTCCTCAATCTTCGACTTTTTACGGTGGTATCTCCCACCAGACTGATATTATTTTACATATACAGTATAATGTATTCATAAATATTTGTAAATACATATTTAACGATATTTTTTAATGTAGTCTATTATATACTGCTGATTTTCTGGTAAGTTTTCTTTTAACCAAGCAGTAATTGTATTACGTCTTGAAATCGTGTCTAATCTATTCAATTTCCTCTCAACATCACTGGTTAAAACAGGTCTAATAGATGACCTGCAATTATAATGCAACGGCGGCACATTAACGCCAATCACAGCATCAGATAAATTAAATACAGAACCATTCATGTTTCTGCACACCTCAGTTGTTCTTTCATCTAATACAGCCACATATTCATATTTGGAAATTGAAAGGTTTTTCATTAAATCTGTGTGTGCTTTATTATTTACCAGTGTAACAAAGCTACGTGTATTAGCTACATCACCATTATATCGTATTTTTAATAATGGGTTTAGTTCATTCATTATGGTATTAACAGTATACCCCATAGCAATAAATTGTGGTAATTTTGTGTCTAAAGTATTCTTAAGCTGTTCAGTACTGTATTCCGCCTTATCATAGTAGTTTGTTCTTTCCCAAGAAGTTTTTGTGGCATAGCTGCTTTCAGAACCCGATAAAGGTAGAAAGTCGATATCTTTTTCAACACCGTTTCTATAATTATATAAATCCACATAATAAGCACCCATATAGGTGTCCGTTAAAAGGGACTCGGTGTATTCAAGTTTCTTTGTTGCCAGTAACAATACATAGTACCAACACATATACTGTAAATACTCTAAAACTGTTAATGTTTTACGTTCAGCCAACTTACGGGATAACGTAAAAAATTCTTTTGTTATCGTATTTAAATCAAAGCTATTGTATGCTACTTTTACTTGAGCCTTAAATTTCTTTAGTGCAGCATCGTCTAATCTTTTACGTAAGTCTATATACAGTAATTTATCACCACTACCGTATTTACTAAATATGAATACAAGTTCTTTTTCGAGGTCATTGGAAAGTGTTTCATAAATAGCTTTCAACTGTTTTTCAAAGTCTAATGTACCACGTTCAGACATCAGCATACAATTAACAGACGAATCAATCCAATATTTTTCGTCACGCATTGTTTATCACTCCTGACCAGATGTTCTTATTTGACCGTTGATAGTGTTACTGGGTTTACTACCATACTGATTTTCAAGTTGAAGTTCTTCTATATCGTCATGTTTCATATTTTCCATTTCTTTATCTACGCTACGTGTCCAAGGGTGGTTAGCTGCAATAGTTTCATCTGATATAATACCTTTACTTGTAAACGCATTTGTAATTGTTTCAGTTTCATTTACGATTACATCAGTATTAAAGAGAATAGAATATTTAACCGAACTATAATCAACACCAGTTCGGCTCTTAATATCAAAAAGAATGAAATTAAGTAATTCCATTATAGATGTTTCAAGTTCCGGTGACCAATCGCTACAATCCATATCAAGGTCAGCATACATAAATCTGAGTGCTACACCAGATGTATCTCTAATATCTTTATCGGCTGTATTGACGCCTTGACCAAACTCATAAATATCCTCTCTTAATCGTTGTAAATGTTTATCAAGCTCAGTAATATTAAGTGGTGTATCTAATGACCTTGCATCACCATCACCCTGTACAAAGATTGTTCTGTATTCATTTTTGTTTTGAACAAATTCTTCTTTACTTTCGCCGTCATAGTTCACTACAACAGTAATTGAGTTTGGTACGTCATTAATAAGGTCTGCAATGTAGCTTGTTTTTTCGTCGTAATCATCTATAAGAGATTTTATCTTTGATAAAAGCGGTGTTTCTTCTGGGTTATACTTAAATGGTATAAATGGTACTATTCCCCATGACAAACCAGCGGAACTACGCTCTTCTAATGTCATACCAAAATACTGGGGGCCCATAGCGTTCATAAATACACTTGTATTAGGTAAAAGTATACCATCATCATTATATTGATAATAGTAAACATTATTTTTTGTATAATACTCAATATATTTATGTTCAATACGTTTACCTGTTGTATAATCAGCCACTTTATATTTTCTAATGACGCCAGCTAAAACAGTGTGGTCAATATCTTCCCAAATAGGTGCAATTTCTTTACTGGGTATACGTTTAAAACCAAGTTTGCCGTCCTCATTATAGTAAACCTGTAACCAACCCAAACCATCTACAATAGAATCTCTTGCACAATTCTTAATAGTTTTATGTAAACTCTTTGTATAATAATCTTTAACTGCTTTTATCATTTCTTTAGCCTGTTCATCGTCTGGTTCGTCTGCATCAATAGTAAATGTTTTACTAATCATGTAACCAAGTTTCTGTTTAACGAGCTTTTGTAAGTAATTATGACAAAGTTTGTTATTAGAAAGCACTTTAGATTCTTTGAGTATAGGATTATTTTCTTCATCTTTACCTATTACAGTACGTTTTTTGTTCAGAACATCTGTTTCATTTCTATAATAAGCTTCACACTTATCCATAAATGTTCTTTGAGGATTATTTTCCCATTCAGCTAAATAAGTAGTGATAAATGGTATGAAGCTGTCAGCAGACTGTGCTGGCGGTATAGATGCCATAAGTCTGCCATCATCTGTGTAAGTATATAATACTGTGTCCATTAGTTACCTCCCAATCTGTTTTCTATGTCGTTTATTTGTTTGTCTATATTATCAACTCTACGATGTAAGCTTTTGTACTGTTGAGTTAATTCGGTATTAGACATTAATAAATCCCGATAATCTTTTTCGATATTCTCAAATTTCCTGTCAATTTTTACATCTGTATCAGTCATACCACGTTTTATTTCTTCAAGCTGCTGTTTAATGTATCGTAAATCAGATTGAACTTCGCCAGCATTAGTCCCATCTTTTTGGGAGTCCTTTTTACTACTCTTTAAAACACCTAATATGCTCAATGCACATGATATAAAAACTAAAACTGCATAAACATCAGATAATGATAAGTTTTCTTGCATACACCACATCCCCCTTAACGTAATATTTTATTGTTAATTACATTATATAATATTTATACGATGTATACAATTAAAAACTGAAATTATTACCACCAAGATTTTCTGTTGCATAACGCAATGGGTCAATCAAGTGGTTATAATCGTCAATGGGCTCATTAATAATCTTACCGTCAGTATTTTTATCCCACACATAGTTGTTTAATTCTATAATCATATTCTCACATCGAGGATGGACAATGATTTCATAATCTTGTAGTTTTAATATACCAGCTCTGACTGAATCATTACCCTTTTTAGCAGGTCTTATTCTTGTTAAGCCCAAAGCTTTTACTTCTGCAATAGATTTAGGTTCAGCACTATCGGCTTTAATCAGCTCTTTGTCCCAATGCAGCAGTTTTAAATCACGTACAAGCTGTGCATTGGTAACACCTGTTTTATAGTATTCTCTTGGTATGTAAATACGTTTTTCTTTCTCACTTGCTAAACAGAATATAACACCTGTCGGAGCTGTAAAGCCCCAGTCTAAGCCGAACAATTTTTGATAAATAGCCATACCATATCTATCTTCCCTGTTCATAACTTCCACTTCGTCAAAGTTTTCAATATGCCAATTTGTAAAAATAAGTCCTTCTGCAATACCCCAATTACCCAAACCCTCAATACTATAACGTCTGGGCTGAGTTTCTTTCATTTTATTAAAAACACGCCTATCATCGTCACCGAGAAACTCATTACACAGATATGTTGTAGTATCAGTGAATATATCTTCATCAGCGGGAGCATCAAAGAATCTTTTCTTTATCCAAATATTTTCACTCCAAGGGTTAAATGTTAAAGTAATCTGTTTAAAATATCCGGGAGGTAACTCACCTCTTATAGACATATCCAATTTATTAAATTCTGATTCATCAGTTATCTGGAAGGCCTCCTCCACCCAACACCAGCAGAGATAACCTCTTTCAGTTGTAATTGATGTAATAGACTGGGGGTCATCAAAACCTCTAAATAATATCTTTTGGCCAGTTGGTATATAAGTCATTTCCAATGGGTTCATAGTAGTTTTCCACAAGTGCTTAACACCTAACTGATTTATAGCCCATTTCAGCTGGGCGAAAGTGGAATCTCGGTGAGTGTTAAAGAATTTTCTAACAACTAAAGTATTAGATAAAGGCATTTTCATCATATTGAAGATAATCCATAAAGCTGTTGTACAGCTCTTTTTACTACCACGCCCACCTTTAACTACTCTATATCTACCCTTAAATCGCCAAAATTTACCGTAACCGCCACCTATAATCTGGGATAGATTAATCACGGTTGAATTGTTTGCCATACATATTCTCCTCCTGCTGTGACCTAACTATATTAAAGTGTTCTCGCCACTTAAAGTAATCACCTAAAGAATAGATACATTCTTTGAAGTATTGCTCATTATCACAAAATGCACAAGCTGTACTTTTCGGTCGGTCAAAACAAATTAATCTACTGATACAGTAATTACATTGATGAGAATAATCTTTCATAATTAAGCCACCTCTTTTTAATTTTTAGATATATCCAAATTTGGATATTATTTATTTGTATATACTAAATATGTATATTGTATTAATATAATCCAGCCTCGGCGGGCTGAATGAGAGTATATATTATATATAACATAATAATAAAGAAAAAACAAGTAGCTAATGTCCATACTCCCTATATCCAAAAATCTATCCAATTATTTACCCAATATTCTATCCAAATTTGGATACCCATTTATCCTAAGAAAAAAATATCTAAATATCCAAATACTCTTATATCATGTATCTAAAAATCTATCTAAATTTGGATAGAATATTTTTGAGCCGAAAAAATTTTTTGGATAGAGTTTTTCCAGTCCTGTACCCCGAATCTGACTATCCTGACCACAGCATCACGCAATCGGGGTCATACCCCCCTGTCATCATATGCTGCTGGGGCATCAGAGCTAAAATAATACATCGAATAAACATGATAGAATAGATACTTATAATAGACTTAATATGAATTATCTGAGGAGTTCCTACATTATATATAGTAGTTAATACATAGTAATATATCTATACTGCTATTGCATATGCTGTACTATATATTCGTATGCCGCTGGGCAGAGGCAGCATATATATCCAAATTTGGATATTATTCAAGGGGACACAGGACAGTATTTGGATATATAATCTATCATAGCTGAAAACTATAA
>ERZ1026880.781-NODE-781-length-15107-cov-8.576402_pt1 | contig 15107 bp, 17 predicted proteins | sample MGYA00380170_ERZ1026880 | MGnify/ENA primary metagenome ERZ1026880 (study PRJEB33269, sample SAMEA4719806) | human gut metagenome | biome: human-associated habitat; feature: organic feature; material: feces | place: Cameroon | collected 2013-10 ...
GCCGCGCTATCCGAAGATTGCGCTCTTGAGGGAGAAGCTGTCGCGGAAGGCAAAGGAGGAGCCACAGTTCAGATTCTACTGCCTGTACGGGCAACTGCTGAGGGAGGACGTGCTAAGATGCGCCTACGAAGCCGTGCGAGCCAACCAGGGTTCGCCTGGCGTCGACGGGGTGACATTTGAACGGATTGAGCATGATGTGGAAGGTGTGGAGGGCTTCCTCGGAGACATCCGACGGGAACTCAAGGCCAAGACCTACAGGGCAAGCCCCGTCAAACGGGTCTACATCGAGAAGGCGAACGGCAAACTCCGCCCGCTCGGCATCCCGACCATAAAGGACAGGGTTGTGCAGGCCGCGGTGAAGCTGATAGTCGAGCCGATGTTCGAGGCCGATTTCCACGAATGCTCGTACGGGTCCAGGCCGAACAGGAACGCGAAGACGGCGGTCGAGGAAATCGCTGCGGAAATCAAGGGCGGCAAGACGGAAGTCTACGACGCCGACCTGTCGAGCTACTTCGACACGATACCGCACGACAAGCTCCTCCTCGCCATCCGCAGGCGAATCACGGACGGGAGCGTGCTGGCGCTGATACGCCAGTGGCTGAAGTCCACGATCGTCGAGCCGAACGGCATAAGGAACAATCCCAAGGGCAGGGGCACCCCGCAAGGAGGGGTCATCTCGCCTCTTCTGTCGAACATCTACCTGCACTGGTTCGAGACGTGCGCCACGTTGGTCGCCAGGGGAATGGACCAAGTCATGTCGATCGTGCGCTACGCGGACGACTTCGTGATTCTCGCAAGGAAACTGCAAGGAAGATTCGCGCAGGAGATTGAGCGCGAACTGGAAGGCCGCTTCGGCCTCGTGGTCAACAGGGACAAGACGAAGGTCTTGGACATGAGGGCGGACAAGTCCGCGCTCGGCTTCCTCGGCTACGAGTTCCGATATGTCAAGGACAGGCGCTATGGCACAGGGGGCAACTACCTGACTTACGGCCCGTCGATGAAATCGGTCAAGAAGGTTTGCGCGAAAGTCAAGGAACAGGCACTAAGCGTCTTCAAGCCCGTGAAGAACGAGGAAGTGGTGCAGAGGGTCAACAAGATACTTGTCGGGTGGGGAGACTACTTCCAATGCGGATATCCGAGGAAGGCGTTTGACAAGGTGAACTGGTACGTGCGGAACCGCCTGTACCTTCACTTCAACAGGAAGAGCCAAAGGGGCTATGTCCTGAAATATGCGCCGAACTTCTACTCGGAATTACAGGCAATGGGGCTACATAGGCTTCAACGGAGGCGGAAGTGACACGTCACGGGTCCCACACGGAGAGCCGTATGCGGGAAAACTGCACGTACGGTTCGATGAGGGGGCGGGCGTTCCCCACGGGGCGTCCCGCTCTACTCTACACCCCATTGTATTCCCAGCACCATTTCTCTGAAACCCCTGTATTTGTTGGGTGCGGCGTGAGGGCGGTGGGAACGAATGAATCGAATACGTATCGACGAACTCAACGGGAAAAACGGTTTTTCGGAGTGGCTATCAATACTCACGAACATTGGCATACAAGTGAACACAATAGGCGGGTTTGACATTCCAAATTATAAAAGGAGGAAACATGGCGCACAAGACATTTATTTCATACAAGTATAGTGAATCACGTAAGTTGAGGGATGACATAATCAACGCACTTGGTGATGACGCGAAATACTATAATGGTGAAAATGGTTTTAGTCCGAACATGTCCGACGATACGGACGAGACAATATGGAATTATCTAAAAGACATGATTTGGGGGACGAGTGTCACTATCGTTATCATATCGCCAAATATGACGAAAAGCGATTGGATAGAGTCCGAAATCGAGTATAGCCTCCGTAAAGTGTCGCGAGATGGCACACAATCTCAGCGTAACGGAGTTGTGGGTGTAATCAAGAAAGTGGATAGTGGGTATTCCTGGTTTAAAGAGATCCACACTAATGACGATGGTTGCAAAGTCATTACATATGATGAGTCGAAAGTTTTTGATGTGATCAAGAATAATCGTCGTAATCAGAAGCCTAAAGAATATTCATGCAAAGAATGCAAAACAATCGATTCGCTTAAAGGATCGTACATCTCCTATGTTGAAGAAGAAACTTTCCTGAAAGACCCGTCAAAATACATTGAAAATGCTTTTGAGAAGAGTCAAGACGACTGTGATGGGTATGAGATAAAATTGTCGAGTTAAGAATGCTTATTAGAGAGGTTGAGTGACAAGTATAATTTTGCATTAGCAATGACGCCTGATGTTTCAAATGTAGTGCTGTGGCTATCGTCGGCGACTGACGAGCAGCATCAGTCCCTAGAACAGATATCTGGCATGGAGCAGCTTGTCCGGAGACTTGCGCGTGAGATTTACTCGCAAGGCGGGACGATTGTTCATGGAATGCACCCTGTGATAACCAAGTGGTTGGTTGATGAATTGAATACAATCCCAGAGGATCGTCGTAAAAATGCACTTCAACTTGTAGTTTCCCAGTTCTTCCCAAGTGACCTAGCTGATGCGTATTCCAAAACGATTACGGTGATTCGTACACCTGCTGACGATAAGGGGCGTGATGCGAGCTTGAGAAAGATGCGACATGAGCTTTCAGCGCTTTGTAATGTATTTCTTGCAGTGGGAGGAAAACTTCATTTAGAGGCAAAAGGGCGTGCTGGTATAACGGAAGAGATAAATTTTGCTCGTAATGCCGGTTTGCCGTGTTATGTTTTGAGTGGTTTTGGCGGAGATGCGAAGAGGTACGTTAAAAACAACAGGCTGGATAATCTGAGAAATGGATTGTCGCTGAAAGAGAATGCTAGGTTAGCTGAAAGTAGCAAGGTCGATGAAACATTTTCCCTGATGGTAGAGGGGCTGTCGCGACTTCCATTGGAAAATTCAGCAAGAGGTTTGCGTGAAGGCAAATCTGCTTGGCCAGGCCGTTTCAGGATACTTTCACTCAACGGCGGTGGCATCAAAGGAGCGTTTAGTGCAGCGGTGTTGACTGCGATAGAAAATGAATACAAGTGTAGAATAGCAGACTATTTTGATTTAGTAGCCGGAACATCGACTGGTGGGTTGATTGCGTTAGGCTTGGGGGCAGGAGTAAAGGCGGAGAAGATACTTAGCCTATACAAGGATAAGGGTTCCGTGATATTTCCGCAAGGATGCGCGTTATGGCGAAAGATAAAATGGTTTTTGTCAGGGAAATATGGAGATCAAGGTCTTAGGTCTGCTGTATCGGAGATTGTCACAGATGGGAATGGAGAAAAGAGGCTTGTGGATTCGTGTTGCCGTCTGCTTATATCAAGTTTCTCGGCGGATAATGGAGAGATAAGATATTTCACAACGCCGCATGCAGATTTTTGTAAAACAGATGCTGAAGTGAGCATGTTGGATGTCGCTCTAGCCACCTCTGCTGCACCTACGTATTTCCAGCCTGCCAATGTTGCGCATGGATGCTCTGTGGGAAGATATTTTGATGGAGGAGTAGGTGTTAATATGCCAGCCTTGGCTGCTGTTTTGCATGCAGTTCATTATTTAGGAGTATCTCCTAATCAGATTGATGTTCTCAGTGTCGGCACGACCACCAAAGATAAGGGGTATCTGAACATACCCAAAGGGATAAAGGGTTGGCTATCAAAAGGGAAAATCATTGATCTATATTCTAATGCGCAAGAATCTTTTATGAAAGATGGCTTGAGCATGCTTCTCCGCCCCGAACAATTTTTACACATTGATTCTGTTGCCAATGATGGCGATTTTTCGATAGATGGGTTGAAGAATGTTGAGTTACTTGTCAGTAGAGGCGAGTCTTCAATACGAAAAGAAAATATTGCATCGAGCCTAAAAAGTAAATTCATAAATGGTGTGTCAGTTGGTGATTGGAGATCGTCGCGGAAATAATTACACAGAAAAGAGAAAATTAATGAAGCGCCCAGCATTCTTCAGCTTCCACTTTGACAATGACATTTGGCGTGCCAACCAAGTGCGGAATATTGGCGTGGTTGACGGGAATCAACCCGTGTCAGGCAACGATTGGGAAGCAATTAAACGTGGCGGAGATCGTGCAATAATGAACTGGATTGAAGCCCAGCTGAAATACAAGCAGATACTTATTGTTCTCATCGGCTCTGAAACGGCATCAAGGCCTTGGGTATTATATGGAATCAAACGTGCATGGGAATTAGATAAGCCAATTATGGGGATTCGCATCAACGCGCTTGAAAATGTGTATGGCAGGCAGTCGCGCGCAGGAGAAAATCCATTTGAAAGGATAAGACTCGACAACGGAACTTTGTTGAGCCAATGGATACCAGTGTACACCCCATATTCGTACGGCACATCAAGAGATGCGTATAATGATATAAGAAATAACATGGGGAATTGGGTTGAGGCGGCCATTGCGGGGCAAAAGAATTTGAGAAGCATGCCGTTGGCTTAAGTGTTAATTGCAATAGGGGAACGACTTGTGATAGACATTTCAAACGATATTTGTGATGCACATGGTGCCTCATATCTGCAGTATTTGGCATTCATACAAGATGTAATTACACGGATGAATCGTAATGCCTTTCAGCTTAAAGGCTGGTGTATTACAATTATAGCGGCTTTGGCCGCTTTGGCCGTTGACAAAGGGAGTTTATTGTTGTTTGTCGTTGCGGCGGTGTCAACTGTGCCATTTTGCTTCCTTGATGCATATTATCTCTTAATGGAGCGTCAGTTCAGAGGCCTTTATAGTGATGTCGTAAACGGATGTTCAGACATAACTCTCTTTTCAATGCCTATAAATAGATATACGAAAAAGGAAGCAAAAAGTGATGCTGATAGGAGGAAATACTCATATTGGAGAATTGTCTTCTCTCGTTCCGTTATATGTTTTTATGGCGCACTATTCTTGCTTTGCTTGGCTGGATTGCTTGTTTGCCTAAAATGGCCGTTGCCGTTGCAGAAGGATTCCGTTTGTGAAAGGTGTCGTTGCAAGGCCACTTTGATTGATCGTTCTGTCCCAAGATATTCGGAATTACGTGATAAAGATTTTGGAGCACGTAAGAGCGGAGAAGAATCATTTAGATGGGAGTATAAATGGAAGTAATGGTTGAGACAAATTCTCATACAGGGCCAGTAGCATAACAGTATGATGGGGACAACTCTTAAGGGGTGCAAGTATGTATAAAGCATATGATCTTAAGCTGTCGGAAGAAGCATTTACAGATAAATTTCCAGGATTCTCAGCTTCAGATTTTAGGGCGTCAAGTACGTTGGAGAAGAGTTCTATTGATGCTGCGATAAAATCTTTGTTGTCGCTAAACGCCACGGAGATTCGTAAGATGTGGTTTCGCGAGAGTCAGATTGATGTCTTTTTGTCGCATTCACGCAGAGATGTTACGTTAGCTAAGATGTTAGGTGCATATTTGCAAAAGACATTTGGATTAGATGTTTTTATTGACTCTGAGGCTTGGAATCACATGGATATGATGCTTAGTGAGTTAGATCGACAGTACTGTGTTAGTGCGAGGAATCCCGATGGCACGATTAAGACATATTCGTATGACAATAGAAATATTACAACCTCGCATGTCCATATGATTCTATCTCATGCGTTAACTAAGATGATAGATAATGCGGAGTGTTTTATCTATCTTAATACTTCTAATTCGACAACGCGTCAAGATGACAATTCAATAGAAACCGCGTCTCCGTGGTTGTTCCATGAACTCGCTATGGTGGAGATTATAGAAGAGAAAAAGCCACAACCTATCCTTGAGAATTTTACATGTGATAGTGCAGATAATCGAACCTATGGCCCTACGATTAATTATTCAGTTGAGACAAAACGGTTGATTCCGCTGACCCTTGACGAGATTAAAATATGGGAAACACAATTCCTTGGGCATGCAAAAAGTAGCTGTGCTAATCCATTGAATTACCTTTACAGTTCTGTTTGAGTAAAGTGTCTTCACGAACAGGACAATGTCAATATGCTATATATGAATAGATATGGAAGCCGTTGCTGATTGCAGATAAAGGATTAAGTTTCTAAATGAAAACCTTTGGCATAGTTAGCTACAACATCCATTGCAACTTTATGAACTATGGTTCGGCGTTGCAGAGTTGGAAGTTGTGTAGGGTGATTAAGTGGTTACCATGGGGCGTTCGGAGGTGAGGGGTTTTGAGTTGGGTGATTGAACGGATGAGAGGTAATGCGAGGCGGCGAATTGGCGGTTGAGTGCTGGGATTGCCAGCAGATGGCAAATATGAGAGGAGAGAGAAATGGCGAATGTGATTACATACGGAACTTTTGACTTGTTTCATGTCGGGCATCTGCGGCTGCTGCAGCGGGCGAGGAGCGTATCGTTTTTAGCCGTGTAGAGCGTGTAGAACTGTGAGAATGAGAAATAATACAAAGTCATGGTTGCCTGATTCTGGCGAATATCGCAGCTGGATCGCAGAGCTGAAGAGGCGTTATCGGGTAACGCAGATCAAGGCTGCCATGTCAGTGAATACTGCCTTGCTTGAGTATTACTGGAATCTTGGCAAGGATATAAGCGAACGGTACGCTGATGCGGCAGCATACGGAATGGGTTTTTTTGATCATCTGAGCGCAGATATGAAATCTGCAATGCCTGGCGCAGATGGATTCTCTCCCCGGAATTTGCGATATTGCCAGCGCTTCTATGAGTTATACAAGGCGGAGGAGAATTTGCCACAACTTGTGGCAGAATTGGTCAGGATCCCGTGGGGACACCACCGATTCATCATTGACAAGTGTTCCGACTGCCCGGCGAAGGCCCTGTTTTACGTTAGGCGGACTATTCAGAACGAGTGGAGCCGCGATTCGTTGTTGAATTGGATGTCCACCGATCTATATGGCCGCGAGGGTCGCGCACAGACAAACTTTGCCGTTGCTCTGCCGTCGCCAGACAGCGATCTCGCGCAGCAGCTGACGAAGGATCCGTATGTATTTGCGGTTCAGGGGCTTACAGAGCGATACCGAGAAGCCGAGTTGAAGCGTGCTCTTGTCGAGAATGTCGAAAAGCTGCTGGTTGAACTGGGACGCGGATTTGTGTTTGTTGGTCGTGAGTATGTTGTCGCGACTGAAGAGACGGAGCAGCGAATCGATCTTCTCTTCTACCTGATACCGCAACACAGATATGTGGTTGTCGAGGTCAAGACAGGAAAATTTGAGACTTCATACCTTGGGCAGCTTGCAGGATATGTTGCTCTTGTGAACGCCAAGCTGAATACATCCGGAGACAATCCGGCAATCGGGCTGCTCGTTTGCAAGGAGCGTGATGCAACGCTTGTCCGTTATGTCCTCGACCAAGTCGCGATGCCTATCGGAGTTTCAAATTACGAATTGAGCCAAGCATTGCCAAACGAGCTAAAGAGCGACCTTCCCAGCATCGAAGAGCTTGAGGCGGAACTTGACGGAGCTGAGTCGTCGGAAGGTGGAGAAGCGGGCGAAGGAAGTAGAGAGAGGGAGGATTGAATGTCGGAGGTGGAAGATAATATCAGGCCGGGGGTGGGAGAGGGCTGGATCAAGGTCGGTGCGGCGAGATGTGAGAAGTGTTGGCTGGAGAAATTGAGGATGTCGAGAAGGGTTTGTTGAAGGGAATGAAGGCGATTGATAAAGTCGGTTCGGCGTTTTTGAGGCGGATACTGCTCCGGATGAAGGAGCTGGGAGTGTCGCAGACGGAGCTTGCTAAGCGCATGCAGGTGTCGCGTCCGTACATCACGAAGGTGCTTCATCAGGACGTCAACATAACCTTCCGCACGGCGGCGAAGCTCGTCGGCGCCCTGAAGATGGACTTCTTCCCGGAGCTCCGCCCGCAGGAGGTAACCCAGAAGTTACCAAATATGGTATAATATACTGCATAGACATGAGCAATGTAAAGCCCATGGGAATCGCGGCGAAAGTGCCGCGGGTGAGGTATTCGGCTGCATACCCCACGGGGCGAGAGCGTTTCGTGAAAGTGACTTCTTTATCGTGGTGTTGGTCCCCATCGTAAAACAAATGGTGTCTTGCAATTAATGTTAGGAATTATGTGCGGAAGTCGTAAGGTACTGATGTCTATTAAGCCAGAGTATGCGTCTCGCATACTTTCGGGGACAAAAAAGTATGAGTTTCGCAAGCGATTGTTTTCGGCAAATGTAAAAAAAGTTGAGATTTATTCTTCGTCTCCGATAAAACGGGTGGTTGGTAGCTTTAAGATTAAAACAATTCATAAGGCTTCACCTGTTCAACTATGGAAGAAATGTTCGCATGCGGCTGGGATAGACGAGGATTCATTCTTTCGCTATTTCGCAGGTTCAGATGTGGCTTATGCTATTGAGATTGAGTCTGTGAAAACATACGCTACGCCACGGTCGATTTCTGAGTTTGGGAAGCTCCCGCCTCAGTCATATTGCTATATACGCTAAAAAGGAGGCAAGTGATGTCGGAAAAGAATATGAAGCATTCTAATTCGATTCAGATCAAGGATGCTTATACTTATTTTGTAACATCAGACAAGGCCTCTGCAATCGAGATTGAGAAATTGCATCTTTGTTCGTGGCGATATAGGAATCTTCTTTGGCTTCGGAAAAGGCTTCTTGAGATTGGCATGCAAATTAAGGTTAAGGATATAAAAGCTCTTGAGACTGAGCCTGGAGGGAACCATGTACTTACAGTAGAGGTTGTCATACCATGGGTCAAGAAAGGCACAAAGGTCGCAGATTTGTATAGGTCACTTCGTGAGACTAAGAACGCTAGGTTTATCTTTAATGAAGATGTTGAGCCAGGTAAGACATTTGATGGTGGAGAAGGTAATACTGGATGCGTTCTTGAATTTGCACACCCCATTTGCATGTTGCCATCACAATGTGAGTGCGATGATAGTCAAGTAAGATTTTCCATATCAATACCAAGTGATGTTGACTTGAAATTAATGCCTATATATATACGATGTGCTATTGAGATCCCTCGAAAGAAATTTTGTTATGCAAACACAGGACTTTCACGGTCTATGTATTCATACGATATAAAAATTAATAGACTGAGGAATCTCCCTATTCCGTTAAGGAAAGCCGATTTATGTCCTATAAAGGCTTGTTATTGCCTTCACATCGTTCCAAGTCATTATCAATTGTCATTTTACGATTCTAACAATTTCCAGAATATTAGGATATTAGAGCATAATCGATATAACGATTATGTATCTGGTGTTGAGTTATTCAAGAAGAAAGTAAAGGCTAATAAATATCAAGTCGTTTTCAATAAAAACACGGCAGATAATTTCTCGTTCTTCTCCTTGTTTGAGAGTGAGCACATAGGATTGACGCCATTGATAATTGCCATATTGATAAATATACTTTGTACAATATGTTTTATCTCTGTTGATGGAATCAAGCAGAGCTTATTGGCGCGTTGTTTGTTTGGTTCGGCAAACTTGCCGCAGGCGGTCGATGGTGAAGCCGCAGAAAATGTCAAGTAAATTCGCTGGATAAGTTAGATGTTAAGTAGATTTAAGACACTTGAACTAACGCGGGTTCGGACGATGCCGCTGTTAAGTATATCATGTCGGGACTCTTTCTTTGACTCGTTGCGAAATGATTATAGTGAGTTTGATGAATGGTACAATCGAGTTGCTTCTCAAGGGCGTAATGCGTGGGTTGTTGATTCCATTGATATGCCTTTTGCGGCGCTATGTATTTTTAAAATCGAGTCGGAGGGGGAGCTTATTACTGACGACGGGCAAACTTTGAAAGGTGAGTTTCTAAAGATTTGCACATTAAAAGTCCAAGAGCGCGGTATTAAATATGGAGAGCGATTGTTATATACCGCATTCCATTATGCGAAGAAGAATGGCTTGAGCAATGTCTATATTCAGGTTAGGAAAGGTTCTCACCGCGATTTAGTAAAGCTTCTCTCGAGATACGGTTTCATCCAATTCGGAAGGTATAAGAAAGATGTAAGTTTTGTAAAACGGATGTTGCCCGGCAAAGCGCCCGCGCCAGACAGTTCATATATGGAAAGGCTTGATTACGATATATCTTTTTATCCATATTATCTAGATGGTCCTTTGATAAAAAAGTTTTTGCTTTCAATCCCTGAAAGTGTACACGATAATCTTTTCCCTGATGCAAGAACTCAAACACTTGCATTTCCGGTTGTGGGGAGGCCCGTTGTTGGTGAGATGAATGCTATTTGTAAGTCTTGCTTTCAAGTTGGTAATGTGCCAGGTATTTGTCCGTCTGACCTTTTGTTTTTTTATGCAAAAGGATCGGATTGTAATGTAACATGCATGGGTTTTGTAGAGGATTATTATTTATGTCCTAAAGGTAGTGTGTGCCCAATCCAATATATAGACCGGCTTCCTTTTTCGCGGACAGAAATTGCACGTATGTTGTCTGAACAAGATATGATGCTGATAAACTTTCGGCTTATACAATATTTAAATGCTCCGATAGGACGCAAGACATTTTCTAAGTCAGGCTTTGAGGTAAATCACCGTAGTATATTGGCTATACCTAATGACATATATTCTTCTGTAATAAAACCCCGACTCAACGATTGTGGAGTGGAATGACGGTTATTGTGACGTTGGCGTATTGTGGTAGTGCTGCCGTGACATTGACAGAGTAAGAAACCATGAGAAGCGTAAAAAGAGTTTTCAGGACAGTTCTTGTTCTGGCTGCCTTTTGCTCGTTATACGCGGTTGAAGGGCGGACAAAAGACGCAAAGGTTGGTTGGCGCGACGAATGGAATCGGTTTGTTGATGAACGTATTGATGCAAAAATGACCACACAGTTTGATTCTAAAATTCAGACGGTGGACGAAAGATATCGAATTCGCGAGCGGGATGTTGTAGGACTTTGTGAAAAGGAGATTGACTTTCTAACAAACAAAGTAAACTTTCTTGGGATTTTGTTGACGATTGCGGGTATTGTTGCGGTTGCGGTGCCAATATATGCAGGGTTAAAGATACGTGCTTCATTTGAGAACTCAAGGGCAGCGATAGCTCGGGCTAAAGAAGCAATCGCAAAAGTTGAAAGCACTAGAGCCGAGGGACTGAAGAGCAGAGCTCAGTGGAATTTCGTAAATTCCAAGGACTCACACCAGCACCACTTCTCTGAAACCCCTGTATTTGTTGGGTGCGGCGTGAGGGTGGTGGGAACGAATGAATCGAATACGTATCGATGAACTCAACGGAAAAACACGGTTTTTCGGAGTGCAAATCAATACTCACGACCACAACCTATAACTTGCAGAAATGGCGCTTTTTCGACACTCCCCGTTCCCTTTTCAGCGATACATACGGACACAAATGTTGAAGAAATAGGCGACAATGTATGCGGAATGAAACATTTTTTGGAGTGGCTATCAATACTCACGAACATCAGCATACAAGTAAACACAACAGACTGGTTGTTGGAAAGATTGCTGACTGTTTTGAGCCAATGAGAAGGAGGCTTTTATGGCTGGATGTTACACACATTTGACATTAGTTAGCAAGCTTATTGACAAAAGAGTGCTGAAAAGCATTGGCATAGACGCGCCAATTTCAAAGTTGCTGCGCGAGTGGTCGAATTATGCCTTATTGGGTACTGTCTCTCCCGATTTACCTTATCTGGGTCTTGACAAGAGATGGGCCGATAGATTCCATTATGAGAAGACCTCTCAAATAGTGCGTGAAGGTTTGGTTACATTGTTTGGCAAGCCTTTTGATGATGTTAATACCCAAAAGCTGATCGCCTGGCTATTTGGGTATGTGACACACCTAGTGACAGATCTTTATATCCATCCTGTTATTGAGATGAAGGTGGGTCCGTATGCGGAGAATGCGACGGAGCATCGGATTTGTGAAATGAATCAGGATGTTTGGATTTTGAAAAAGGAGATGTTCAATGATGTTGGAAGATGCGAGATTTTCGACAATACTATTAAGACGTGCACTGAAAAAGGAGCCGAAGGGTATTTTGTGGACAAAGCCATTTCAAAGTTCTGGAAGGCGTTGATCAAAAAGGTATATTTGCCACGATTGAGCCCAAGTCCGGGAAGATGGTATTTCTGCTTTGTCACTTTGATGGATAAGTTCGCGGAGAATCCAGATAAGCATTTAATCATAACAAGGGAGGCGTTAAAGAACTTTCACTATGGCTATCCGTCGGAACCCAATATAGATTATGTAGAAAATCTCCGCCGGCCCAATGGAGGGAGCGTCGATTTTTATGAGGTTTTCAATGGTGCGGTAGAGAATGCTAAAGTGTATTGGACTCAGATTGCTAAAGCCATAAGCACTAAAGATGTTTCTTGTTTTACTTTGCCAGATGGAAACCTTGATACGGGCAGACTGCTTTCTGATCCGGAAACATCAATCTTTTGGAAGTAATACTTATGATTTTGAGATTTCAGATTGTATTGGTCACGCTGTTGTTGATAGCCTTAAATGGGTGCAGATATGCATCTGTTGACAGCCAATGTACAGAGAGCAGAACAAGGTGCTATGAGGCCCAAACAAGCCTAGTGCGGCGGTATACGGAATTATTGGATGTCCGTCTTGAAGATATGTCTTCAACAAATTTGACAGTTCTGTCTTCAAATGAAGTTGCAACGCTATTTAAATCAATATGTGAAACGCATGCCCATATAACAAGACTTTCAGAATATCATCAAGAGGTGCGCCATTTAAATGGCGATGTTATTGTCCGCCTCGCTGAACCTATAAGCAATGAAACGGTCTTTGAAGATGCGTCTTGGACACCGCTTTATGTTGACTATCTTGGATATACAAACAACATTGCGCGCCCAAAGGATTTCATCATTACTTTCCCTGAAGATAATTGAAAGAGCTTTGAACTATGAAGTGTGGAACTAAAATTCATATGATAGCTGTCTCGCGGCGGAATTTCCGCAGGCGTTAGGGAAACGTATACCGTTAGGGAACGTATACGGTAAAGCATATAGAGAAGAGTCTCATAACGGTTTGGCCGAGTAAATAATATGGGTGGTCGAAGAGATACAGATATGCCATTGCGTGAGAAGCGTGCGCTTTACCAGCGTGCTGCTTGCATGTGCGAATTTTCTGGTTGCACCGAACCGCTCTTTTTTGATTTGATATCAGGCGAAACCGTTAATAATGCACAGCTTGCTCATATAATACCCTCATCCGCAAACGGTCCAAGAAGTTTAGAGGATGATGGTGCGTACAATGTTGACGATCCGGAAAATAGGATTTTGTTGTGTAGAAAGCATCATGAGCTTGTGGACGCAGACGAAACGTTTTATGACTGCGCTTTATTACGTGACATGAAGCGAGCGCATGAAACTAAAGTTGCCGGACTTATGAAGGCGATGAAGGCCGATGCGGCATATCCTTTGATATGCACGAGCAAAATCAAAGGCGAAACTTCGCCTTTTGTTTCAGATGCACAGGTTAATCAGGCGGCCGTGTCAAACGGGCATCCATTGCTTCAAGCGACACCAGAAAGAATCACCGTAGATTCTGAAATTGAGTATGCCACAAATCAATATTGGGAGAAACAGTCGGAGAAATTAGTCCATCGAGTCGATGCTTTCTTAGAGGATGTAAGGTCGAAGGGACAGAATCTTAGGTTGGCAATTTTCCCAATTGGGCCAATTCCTCTTATCGCAAAACTTGGTAGTCTGTTGACAAACACCCTTCAACTTGATGTATTCCCCAAATTGCGCAATCCTGAGTCTTGGTGCTGGCAAGAGGCGGGGGAGACCAACATTTTTAGAAGTGAATGGCTGAAGAAAGATCGGGGTTCAAATGGACGCATAGCCCTAATTATGTCCATTTCAGATAATATCGGAAGCCGAGTTTTAGAAGAAGTTTCTTTTGATGGGATTCCAGTTTGTCATATATTAGCTCAACGCGCGGCATTGGACCCAATAAGAACTAAGGCAGACCTTAAGGGGTTTGATGATAATCTTTATGAAGTGATTGGAAATATTCAGAATGAATATGGTTCCGACATAGAAGTTGATGTTTATCCTGCCATCTCTAATGTTGCAGCGTTTTCTGTTGGGTACAAACATATGCCACAGGTGCACCCCAAGATGAACATATATGAGAATTTGGGTAAGACTTGGCGGTACGCATTGTCAATTGGGGGTTGAGTATGGAGACGGTAGAGAGTATATTGCGTAGAATAGCCTCGAAACTTGATATCTCGGATACTATGGCTCAAAAAGCGAAAACTGCTTATGAGTCGGTGGGAGCATATTTGCAGAGTAAGCTTGAGGATCGGTATGTCGTAGATATTCATCCACAGGGGTCTTTTAATCTGGGAACTGTGGTAAAGCCAACTTTTGGGAAAGATGAATATGACATAGATATTGTTTGTCTTCTCAACGATAAGAACGGATATAAGCCTGTGACTACATCAGCCTGCTCTTTGAAGAATGATGTGGGCGATTCTCTCAAGAGCAGCGAACGATACAAGGATAAACTTGATGCGGAGGGGAAAAGGTGTTGGACGCTACAATACAGCGAATTCCACATGGATATTCTCCCTTGTCGATCCGCAGCGTTGGAATATCAGCCATTGGCGTCTGAAATCGAGCTAACAGATAAAAATTCGGATGGAGCATACTCTTATTTTCCTAGTAACCCGAGTGGGTATAGGCAATGGTTTAGAGAACGAATGCGCGTAAACCTAAACGAATCCGAACTTCGGAATTTTGCACTTGAAAAGTTGGCGGCAGGTGAAATAGAAAAGGTACCAGAATATAAGTTTAGGACACCACTACAAAGAACGATTCAATTACTGAAGCGTCACAGAGACGTGTTTTTTCCCAGATTGCCAGAAGAGCGACGTCACAATAAGCCGATATCGATGATAATCACAACATTGGCGGCAATGGCGTACCAAGGAGAAAGAACTATTGTAGGCGCATTAACAAAAGTTCTGATGCGAATGACTGATGGGATTTCGCATGATGATGAAGGCAACACGGCGATATGGAATCCTGCTGTATTGCGTGAGCGGGAGAACTTTGCAGAAAAATGGCGAGATGCGCCTGAAAAAGAGTCGGAGTTCAATGTTTGGTTGTGTAAAGCAAGAAAAGATTTTACGTCAATACTTGGG
>ERZ1026880.784-NODE-784-length-15081-cov-5.283642_pt1 | contig 15081 bp, 30 predicted proteins | sample MGYA00380170_ERZ1026880 | MGnify/ENA primary metagenome ERZ1026880 (study PRJEB33269, sample SAMEA4719806) | human gut metagenome | biome: human-associated habitat; feature: organic feature; material: feces | place: Cameroon | collected 2013-10 ...
ATTTTTCTCTGAAACGACCAAACAAAACTAATAGAAGTATTAATATTTAAGACATTTTTAGATGGTTTCTTGGGTGTGCAAGTTTTCTTGGAGAATGATAGCATCTATTTTACGGCAGAGGTGTTTTTGAATTTGTTGATAAAATAGCACTGTCCCTTGCCAGTCACCTTTGTTGTGATTGTTGTATGCATAACGCCATCATTTCCGCTACGCACACCCTTCTTTATCTCGAAAAGTCCTTGCTCGACATATTGTTGGTTGGGGATATTGTACCGTTCGCCTTTCTTGCCAAGATAGCCATTGTTCCGCAACCATTCAAACAACTTGTTCTGACCTATTGTAATGCCATTCTGTGTAAGAACTTTTGCAAGTTCCCCAACAAGACAGCTTGCCTTGCTTCCAACAATAGCATCTGCAAATGTGACCTTAGGCTGCATTTGCATGACCGCGCCATTTAAAACAACGATTTCATGCGCTGATTCTTGCAACGCCTTTTGCTGTCGCTCGATTTTTTCTTGTTGTTCAGCCGCGAGGCGCAGAGCTTCGGCAAATGTCTGTGGCAGCCCATACTTTCCTGTTTTGCGGATTGAGGGTAATACATCGCCACACACCCAATCTTGGAAAGGCTCTGCGATAGGCTTGTCGGAGCGCATAATTAAACGATAGAGGTTCTGCTCGTTGATAAAGTGTGCTCTTTGTGTGCGCCCCATAGAATCTATGACCTCGATTGAATCTACCCCATCTTCTTTTAGGCGTTTCTTAGCGTCTGTGGCGTTGTTTATTCCTAATACTCGACAAATGTCTGCCAAGCAAAACAATGGCTCTTCACTCGTCCCTGCTGTTCTAATCTTTCCGAACGCAGGATTTTCAAATATTTTTATCTCGTTCATGTTTGTCGCTTTTTATTTCGTTCCAGTAGAATTAAATCCGTGTTCGCCACGTTCAGTGTCTTTGTTGATTGTACCTATTTCTAACGTCACGCTGGGAACTTGAACAATGCGCATTTGAGCTATTTTCGTGCCAGAAGGAATAAAAACGCCATGATTACCTCTACTACACAGCTCAGGCGTTGAACCGCAACCGACACGTAAAAGAGCGCACACTTCACCGGTATAACCACAGTCAACAAGACCGACAAGCACGTCTGCATCTATTCGAGCATCAATGCTTCCATTTTCTGTTCTCACCTTGCAAGCCATGCCGTTCAACGACATTCCACTTCGTGGTTGTATCACAGCAGCGAGGTGTGGCGGTAGCTGTATTTTAAAGCCGAGAGGTATTGCCGTTCGCAAATAAGGGACAAGCTCTACGTCTTCTCTTGTAAAAACGTCAAATGCTGCATCTGTTGCGTGTGCTTTTTCGGGCATTTTGCCACCGCACAATTCAATTTTAATTTTCTCGTTCATATCTATTCTTTTTTTATGTCTACAATTTCGATATAATTCTATCGACTTCTTAAATTTCTTTATATCTTAACTTTACTTATTATAAACATGTTATACAACAAATTTCCTAAAGTCATAGTTTAAAAAACCATCATACACACGTTTGTCTATTAATCCATTTTTATAATATTCTAATACAACCGAAGCTATATCTTCTCTTTTTATTTTATTATAGATTTCAATAGCTTCGTTAATAGAACGTATCCTGCCGACCCTTATCCTTTTCCCTTTATGCAAGCGTATCCTAACCGCATACGAATTGCATTCTTTTCTTATACCTCTGGGAAGACCGTCTTTACCTAATTTCTTTGAACAAAGCAGAACATTCAGATTATGAGGTATGAAACAGCATGTATCAGAAGAGTACACCTTGTGACCATTATTAGACAGTAAGTCTTTATCTAAATCGTACCCTTCTACATAATTCGCGTCAAACCATTTTTTGAATACAGAGAACCTTTTCCATTCTTCACACATAGTCACATTTTTATAGGTAGGGTGCTGTGTTTTATATTTTTGGCTAAAACACTTTTCAAGTATCATTTGCCAATGGTTATAAGCCTTATGACATTTTGTAGATGACGTAATCTCGTCGTTAATTCCAACACCGAACACCAAATCATTGTTTCGTAACCTTGCGCAAACTGGACATCCTTCGTATGTCATGTGGTTTGTAGGGGACTGCCAAAAAATTCCATGTTTTCTACATGTTATACAAACTTTCGTCTTATTATTAACGTATTTTGTTTTTTCGTAAGAGTATTTGTCGCCCCATTTCTTTTGAGACCTTTTAATAAATTGTTCGTTTGTGATGCGAGCCTTTTCACCTCTATACTTATCACCACATTTCTTACATCCGCATCCATTTAGATGTTTATTTGGTGTTTGCCAAAATTCTCCGTGTATAGGGCAAATAATACAAACCTTTGTTAGCGCATTTTTGTATTCAACTTTCGAATAATCATATTTGTCACCATGCTTTTTACGAGCATCTTCAACAAATTGCTTTAATCCTTTTTTTTATCATTTTTTGTAATGTATTGAAACATGAAATTTATTACATACAGGGCACCTGTAAACTACAGGTTTTTCTGCTTTTAACTTGGGGTTTTGTTGTAGAAACTCTACAGCTTCTTCTTCACTTTCATAGGCAATTTTAGCTTTCCACGAATTGCTGTGCTGCTTCCGTGTCCAATGCCGAGGGTCTGGATGCAATGGTCTTACGTTGTCTTTGTTCCTTATTTTTCTATTTTTCATTGAGCTTGTTTTTTATGAGTTCAATTTTCGCTTTTACTTTGTTTATATCACGCGCGTCGTGATTGCTCAATCTTACGACGTGATAACCCATGCGCCATATTCCTGCGGAGCGGTTGCTGTCTTTACGCTTTTGGTTACTTGTGTAATGGTAATCACCATCTATCTCGACTATCGTTTTCAAATCCGGCAGATATATATCAGCAAAGTACATTTTGCGTCCTGTCAATATAGGCTGCTGTCTAACGACTTTATATCCAAGTAGCTCACAGTTGCGTATCGCTGCTTTTTCTGCGTCGCTTGTCTTTGACATAAGGTCTTGACGCATTCTGTTAATTAATGCTTTACTCGGCTTCATTGTTGTTTTTTGGAAGATTACGAATAATGCGCATTGCGTTGTCGATAGCCCATCCAAACAAAGTCGGTGGTGGCATTTTCATATTGGCTCCTCGTCTCCATTTTTGGCAGTAGTGCAACAAACGCAACGTTTCTTGCACGTGCATGCAATTTGTAATGAAATAGCACAAATCGCCGCAAAACTTCTCCATCTTGCTTATTTCGCAACAGCCATATCCGTCTACATCCTCGTTTTTAAAAAACGGGCATTCACCGCAATGAACTTCACTACTTACGTCTTTTCTCATTTTTTAATGCCTCCTTCTTGCGTTGCTGTTTTATGAAATAGTTTTGTTGCTTCATTAAAGAGTCATATATGGTGTTAGACACTTTCTCGATAACAAACTTGGGCGTGTCACTCTTGCGAATGAATACAGGATGGTAGCCACATTTATGTCTACGGTAAAATATTTCATCGTCATCGCCTTCAATCTTTACCGATACCTTGGCGGCAATGACATAAAGGTCGCAATGCCCATTTCTGTGCTTACGACGACACTTGTACGAGATATTATTCTCGTCGAGATATTTCTTTACTTTTTCGAGCTTTGTGGAATTTTTCATATATCTATATTTTTTAAAATCTATATATACCAAGCATTAGCGCAATGGGATGGCGCGATTTTCTTTGTTGTTAAATATTTTACTTATAATTGTATATGTGTTAGATGTTACGTTGTATGCGTAGTTACGTGTTGTGAACATATAACCAGGTACTGGATATCTCCCTACCTTAGGCATAAAAGTAGAGTAGAAATGATTTTGCATAGCAACAAAACCTTTCTTCACGGCATATTTCACGTAATCAAACGCTGTTTTTAACGAAACTCCAAATTTTCGTGCAATTCTTTTGTACGACAAGCCTTTCTCGTCATAAGTATCTCCGTAACCATACTTCCTTTTAAGTGCACGAGCTTTTTTAACAACACTAATTTGCCTTGCTTCACGTGCTTGTAGAATGGTACGCTTACAGAAATCCTTGTGAGATTGGATAATGCACAAAAGAATGGCGTATAAAGATTTTTCTACGTCTTTTATTGTGTCATAACAAATGTCTGTGATATTTATGTTTCTATCCTTGTGCTTAGAAACGACAGAAAGAAAAACAAGAGAAGACCCCTCAATTTTAGCCAATTTAAGTTGAATAAGCGTGTTTATGCGTTTCTTTATAGTGTATGCATGCACGCCCGTAATATTGGCAACCTTATTGACAGACCAGTTCTTCAGTACGTTTTTCTTGTGCTTATGATAAAAAAACAGCAACAAAGCAATGGCTTTCAGAGATGCTTTATCCCTGAAAAGGCTGTTCGCAATGTTGTATCGTAGGTTTTTTACCATAATCATTCTTAAAAAAGAATCTCCCATTGTACAGTGGATTTAGCAACACTGACAACGGGAGATATTGTATATTTAGACCCTTCTCTTTTTAGATAGGGAAATTGTTTTTTTTCGTGCTAAATCGTTTGTACGCCACAAAATTAATATAATTATTAGCATTATCCTTAGTTTAAGTCTTAATAAATACTAAAACAGAAAAGAAAACTAAGAAATAGTTTTGTTGTTACAGAGAATATTATTAATTTTGTGGTGTTAAAAATTAATAACTAACTAATAATTAAAGGAGATACAGCAATGAACGACAAAGTTTACAGTGTTTACAGTGAGTTGGACGACAAAGCTATTCACACAAAGAACAAGCTTGTAGCGGAAGCTGCTTATAAAGGCATTGAAAAAGGTTACCTTTCGGTAATTGAAGACGGCATAGAACGCGTGATTTGCTCTAAGTAAAAAATTAACAAGATACAACAATGAAAAATATGTATGGAGAAACAGTCAAACCACAATATGAGGTGGCACTAAAACAGCACGTTAAAGGCGATGTTGATAACGATTATGAAACAGTCGACTTTATTGGAGCTTACAGCTACAAGAAGGCATGCGAGATAGCCAAGGTACAGTCTAAAAACATTGGTAAAAATACTGACGGCAGGTTTCACGAAACAGAACGTCTGGATGCGGGTCTTGCCAGTGTGTCTATAGTCTGTTATTATTCCGACGATGATTCGGATTACAACGAGGTTTGGCAAGAAGATTATGTCGAAGGTAAAAAGGTCGGAAGGTATAAATTTTAATAAAAAGAAACGAATATGAAAGATTATATGGACCCACGTAATTGGGACGCAGAAGATGTAAAAGCTTGCAAGTATTGGTCTTTTGGGGCAGTGGTTACTTTAATGCTCGCCTATACAATGATATGGATATTGTATTAACATAATAAAAAAGAAACAACAATGGAGATAACAACAACAATGGTACGTTTTCGTTGTCCTAAAACGATGATGAACATAAAAACACCGAAAGCTCAGATGTTTGCCTTTGGAGAAGAACAAAGCAAAAGGGTTTGGGTGCCCGAAAATAAAATCATAGTAAAATCAGACAAAGAGTCTGATGATTTAAACGTGTGTGTTATGCCTAAATGGCTTTATGGCAAAACTATGTTGCCTATGTACACGCAGGTAGACGAAGAGTTCTTACATACAGAGAATGTAGAAACATTATAAATACAACAAGTTTAACGTAACAACAAATTTTATGGAAACAACAATGTATTCAACAATGAATGTAGCAACATCAGTATCTAACGGTATGGTGTCAGAGCCTGTAACAGAACCTGTGGTAGCAGGAGGTAACGACCGCCAGTTTCTCGACTTTGACATCAGTAAGGTTCAGACGCTAACGTTGGAACAACTTGCACGTACAGAGAAAGAAAATGATTACAATGGTAGTCCTTTGATGGGTATCTATCATTTTCAACTTATTCAACAGATACAGGAAATGTGCTCAGAACGTGGCTATCGTGCCGAAATATGGGATTTGTTCGCTGCCAACAACAAAGACCGTCGTGCTCCTGGTGTCAGTCGTTTGCCGCAGAAAGAAGAAAAGTTTGGGGAACGTGCCATAGAAGCTCACATATTGCGTCGTGTGTATTGCAACATTCGCCTTTACGACCTTGACAAAGGAGAGGGTGATGATGCAATAACAACAAACTTTGCCATCTCGTTTCATCAAAAAGGTTTGCAAGTAGGTATCGGAAGAAACGTAGTTATATGTCACAATCAATGTATGCTTAACCGAGAGCAATATGCTGCCACTTACAAAGACGGAAGCACACAGGGCGTCGCTCTTAACGAACTGCTTGACAAGGTTGGTGTATGGCTTGATAATCTTCGCAACATAGCTGCCGAAGACGATGAAAAAATCGAGAAGATGAAACGCAGAGAGATAAGCGCACAGGAAATGTTTACAATCATTGGTATGCTGACGTCCTTACGTGTCGCTTCTGAAACAAAGTTTAAGGCTATTCGTAACAACAATACGATACCCCTTAATCAAGCACAGATAGGTCGTATTACAGAGAAAATGATGCTTGCTTATCTCAACAAAGGCAAGGTGACAGCGTGGGATTTTTATAATGCCGCAACGGATATGTACAAATCAGCAACGCTTGACCAACCTATGATAATGTCACAGAATTTGGCGATGGTGGAATTTTTAAACACACACATATTATAACAATTTGTTTTCTGTCACGTCGTGAGACGCACTTTCATCGGTATAAACAATTTTCAAAATCAGCCCTACGGCGGTAGGGCATTTTACAACTCGGAATAATTCATCCGCCACGGGGCGGTAGGTTGCAAAACAGCTTTATAGATTAGCCATTTAGATTATTTAAAAATGTTAGGATGTAGTTAGTCGTGCAAGCAACCTGTAAAGCACGATGTGAATATAGGTTCGACTCCTTATTCCGAGACTAAACATAAAATAAAAAGGAGATATGGAAACAAAAAGATGTGAGACTTGTGGCAAAACACTGCCAGTGTCTGATTTTTCAAAATCTTACAAAAACAGATGTAAGCAGTGTGTCGCAGAAATTACGAAGGAAAAGCGCAATAGCAACACGACTTTATCTCATAAACGTATCGATTGGGAACAACGCAGATACGAGATAGCAAAGGCTGCTATGGTCGGACGACTTGCCTCGCCTATTGTTGAGGGCATAGACCCCAACCCAAGTATGCAAGATGTTTGTATATGGTCTGTCAAGTTTGCGGATGCACTTATTGAAGAACTTAAAAAAGTATGATAATGGATAAAAAGACATTCTTTCACAAAGTAAGTCAAATGCGAACCGCACAGCGTGAATACTTCAAGACACGGAGTAGCGCAGCACTCGCCTCAAGCAAGTTGTTGGAAAGGCAGATTGACGAAGAAATAAAGCGAGCCAAGGCGGTAATGACTGCAAAGGCAAAACTCTTTTATGAGTTGGTGAACACAGACACACAAACAAGCCAAGAATGGCTCAACGACCATATTAGAGCAAGCCTTGATTACTTTTTCTGCGATGCTGATACACAACATCAAAGTGAGTTGTCAGAACATTTCTACGACAACGGATTTTTCAACAACTACGATTTCCCTACACTCGTTATTAACGACATGGGTGATACGTCTGACGATGATATGCTTGAGTTTAAGTATGAGTACATCGGACATAAGTATTATGTTGAATATTTGAACAGATTAAAAGGTTAATAAAATATACATTACAATGGAGAAAGAAAATTATGGAATAAAAATTAATGCTTTAAAATTCCAGAACGCTGGTGTTTTAAACATCAAAGGACGCACGGGAACGAAACGTTGCCTTGTTGTGCCTATTGAAGACAACCACCTTTTTGAAAGCGTAAATGAAGATGGTTCGCCAAAGGCTGTTTATTTGGATTTAAACGCCTTCGCCTTACGTGAAGCAAAGTACGAACAGACGCATCTTATCAAGCAGTCTTTGCCTAAAGAAATACGTGAAAGTATGACAAAAGAGCAACTGGATGCAATGCCTATACTCGGAGGCATGAAACCGCTTGTTAATCCTTCATCAGCTAATGCTGCTACAACAAGCAATGTTCCGTTCGCACAGTCAATGGAAGACGACAGTGATTTACCGTTTTAATTATTAATAATATGGGAAGATACAGTAAAAAAACAGGACAGGACGCTCAGAACAACGAAGCTCCTCAGTTTATTCCACCATTGGAACAAGTTGAAAACGAAGGACAGGACGCTCAGAACAACGAAAATGCTCAACGTATAATTCCGCTGATTGCGAGTGAAGACGTAGAGTTGCACAAAGGTGGCGTTATTGTGCCAACGACGCATAAAATAGCAAATTGTAAAGGGGCAATGATTGTTTCCACACAGGACAATGCCACGCACGGCTTGCTTGTTGAGGACAACAAACGTCTCGCATCTTCATTTGTTGTGCCAATGGCGGTTGTAACAGACAGCGAGGCAAGCGTTGTTATAAACGTTGTAGACGAAGTGAACATTCTGCGACAGACGCAATATGGCACCCGTATGGATAACCTTGTTATACCAAAAGGTACACATATCGCAGACCTCGTGATTCTATAAACACGTTTGTCGGTGCTGCATAAACAACGGCACCGACACAAACAAATAAATAAAGTAACAATGAGCAATAACATAGAACAACTAAAATCATTAAACGCACAATATCGTAAATTACGTGATGATGAACTCGTTTATCGTATTGAACTACACGCAACAAATGGCGTGCATGGTATTGGCAATCGTGTTGTGATAAACAAGGTCATAGATTTGCTTATACGTGAATCTCAGGTACAGATAGAAAAGGAGGTAAATAAATGACAAGGAACATAAGACATCCTCGTAAGCGTGTGGTAGTACTCCAATACAAGCACAAGAAAGCTATTTTTGCATATAACACTTGCGCAGAACTTGCCGTTGCGAACGATAAAAGCAAGATTGGTGTTAGCTTAGGAGCATTATGGAATGCGCTTGCGAAAAATGATGGCGTCTACGAAAATGATTTGTGTAAGATATATTATCGCAAGATAGAAAACAATAACAATACAGAATGGAAGTAACATATGGAAAACATCATTATAGAAATAGATAAAGACATTAATAACTGCTTTACTGTTCGCCAAGGCGATAGATATAACGACAAACTGACGTATGATGAAATGCTTGGTACGGTAAGTGCTTTAACTATGCCTAAAGAACGTCCTTGTCTTCGTTGGATGAGAACAAAAGAAGAGTGGAACGCTTGGTTTTCGTGTATAACTTCAAGCAAAGAATCAGCGCACTAAAATGAAATTTGACGATTTCTTAAAACGGCAACAGCCTACAAAACACAAGCCACGGCATGAAGAATCTAAAATTCAACAGGCAGTAGTTCAGTGGTTCCGCCTGCAATATCCTAAATATATTATTGCCGCTGTCCCTAATGGAGGTTATCGCAATTCCAAAGAAGCAGCTATAATGCAACGTGAGGGCGTTCTTGCCGGGTTTTCAGACCTTATGGTGATAGCGCAGCGTAACGTTCTGTTTATGGAAATGAAAACACCCAAAGGAGTGCAATCTGACAAACAAAAAGAATTTCAGAATAATATCTGTAGGCTTGGTTTTGAATATGTAATATGTCGCTCTTTTGAACAGTCTGTACTTGCAATAGAGCGATGGTTAAAGGTTATAACAATGAAATAACGTAGAAAGGAGATACACAATGATAAATACAACACACATAATAGAAGCAAAGGAAGAATTGCCATTTGCGATACAAAATACCAATGGCTATGAATTTTGGTCTAACGACAGAAAGTTGCATATCGTTATAGAAAAGCGAACAGCATTTAATCCTTTTAACAACACTCAACAGGTGGTCTATACAACGACTTGTTGGATGCTGTATGCAACTGGTTGGGAACGTGGAGACAATAGCGTTAATGTATATTCTATCAATGATTATGTAAATGAGCTTAACATTTCGCCTTATTTCACCAAAGCGGTAAGCGAATACCGGCATAAAAACAATATCACGGAGGTTTAAATATGGCTTGCCTTATTATATTTCTCGGCCTGCTGCTTATCGGGTTTGTTAGTTACGTCTTACTACAAAATGACATTAATTCATATTCTCAACAGGAGCAACTGTTGTTAATGGCGATGTGGGGTATGTGTGCATTTTACGCATTGTATCTTATAATCATAGGTATTATTTTAATAAAAATATAAAACAATGGAAAATCCTATCAAATATTTTAATGTAGAGTCTTTTGGTAACACCTATCGTATTTATGCAGACCAAACGGTAGACTCCTTGTATGTGCAAGAAACGCTAAACCTCGCAAAGGTGTCGGTCTTTCAGTTTCTTTACACAGAGTACCTAATCACGGATAACTATATGTATTCCATGGAATGGTATCTAAAGAAGAAGGGCATTTTTCGTTTTGAGTTAAAAAAGAAATTCAATGCCGCACAGCAATCTCTGCGTAAGATAATCATAACAATAGAAAAGAACTCGGAAGAGACTTATTGCAATGAATACGCCAACCAATTAAACGACATAACGTTGCCTGTAATCAATAAGCTTCGTGATAAGATAGCAGAGAAATTACAAAATCTTGGCGTTCCTCAGGCAGGCTTGTGTGCGATGATGATTGTATTGCAAAACCTTATAGGTATGTCAGCGAATACACATCATTACATATTCAAACGTATATACGAGCTGCGCCATATAGATGTCAAGAAGTGCTTTGAAAAGCTGTATTCTGAAACAGCCATCAAGCAAATAGACGAGATGTTGGCGTTGGTAATGGGAAGCAACAGGGAGAAATTTCAGAAAAACATAGTTGACAATAAAACTATCAAAGATTTGTTTGACAAGTATGCAGTCACTTTGTATGACCCACAAAATATTAAAAAAGCAAGTAAGGCGGCTTATGAGAAAATGCCGGAAGAACAAAAAGAACGTTATACTTTACTTGGAGATGGTGCTTGCATCCTTAAAGAATACGTAGTAAATGCCAAGAAGACAGAAGATAGCCGTAAGGCAAGTTAATGCGCTTACACGGAAAGATTGTGTGGATAAAGCAAGCGCATGGTCGCAAGAATATCCGCCCAGTCTATTCAGTGGTGACAAAGACGAGTGTAAATTTACACATGAAGATTTGCGCTCGTCTTTCGTCGCAGGAATAAAGCAGTATTTGCAATCCGTATGGCACGATGCACAAAAGGAACTTCCTAAAGACGGAGAATGGTGTCTTTTACAGACTACAAGCGGGTTTCGTCTTGCCGTGCGTCGTCCAATGAATTCAGGAACTTACAAATGGTGGCTCATGGATTATTCGATGTATGATGGCAAAGGTCTTGAACGTTGGGCGTATGTCAGCGACCTTGTGCTGTACAAATAATTGCTCGATGCCCTTACTACAAGTAACCCCATTGCACAATAACAGAATACTAATTTCCTGTCTGTAACACATAAATCTTAACAAAAACCACATGGCAAATTTGAAATTAACAAAAGAGAGTACGAATAGTGAAATCAAGGAGTATTTTACCGCAGTGTTAAACCTTTCACAGTCCAACAGGGAATTTCCTGTAAGTATTGATGATGTATGGCCGCTTGTATATGGCAAGAAATCGGATGCTGTAGAAGCACTCATTAATAATGAGCAGTTCATAAAAGATGTTGACTATCAAGTTTTGCGGAAAAATCCGCAAAACCCCAAAGGGGGTAGACCTACAATAGAATACTACCTTACGACTTCTTGTCTTGAATATTTTATTGCCCGGAAAATCCGTAGTGTATTCGAGGTCTACCGGCAAGTCTTTCATAAAGCGGTACAAGCTATTGCTGTTCCTCAGACTTTTGCCGAAGCGTTGATGCTCGCCGCTAAACAACAGCAGGCTATTGAGGAAAAACAACGGCTAATAGAGCAAAAGAATACAGAGATAGAACAAAAGAACACAGAAATAGTTGAACTTTCAACCGCTATCACAGAAATGCAGCCTAAAGTCAGCTATGTAGACACTATTCTCCAGTGTAAAGATACTGTACAGGTGACACTTATTGCACAAGATTATGGGAAATCAGCAAAAGCGTTCAATGTACTTCTTCGCAATATGCAAATACAGCGCAAGGTTGGCACAACATGGGTTGTACGTGCTAAATATCTACAATGTGGTTATGTTCAGTCGGAAACATTTGAATATCCGCATAGTGACGGTACAAAAGGCGCGCGTGTCTATACGAAATGGACACAAAAGGGTCGATTGTTCTTATACGAAACATTAAAAAAGCATGGTATTCTACCACTTGTCGAACAAACAGAGCAAGCAAAGAAATAATCAACTTGTAATAAATGGAGTGGGGCGGCAGCGTTCCACTCCTTTTTTGTTAAAATCCCTGTTATTTCCCTGTTATTTACAGGGAAAACGCTATCTTTGCCTTATGGCAAGAGCAGAACTTAAAATAAAAGGTATTGAAGCCTTAAAACAAAGGCTGTTGGAAAAGAAGCAAGCTGTGGATAATATGTTGAATATGGCATTACCAGAGCTTGGTGAGAAAGCCGTGACTTTTTCAAAGGATAATAAAGGCTATCAAGACCACACTGCCAATCTAAAGAACTCTATATCTTTTGCCGTATTCTTTGATGGAAAGCTTGTTAATACAGTTATAGGCAAGATACCCGAGCCTGATAAAGTAAAGGAAGGACAGGCGCAGGTGCAAAACGCATTAGAGGAATATGCATCAAAACCTGGCGTTGTCGCTCCTAAAGGGTATACAATAATCGTTGTTGCTGGTATGGTATATGGCAAATACGTTGAAGACAAAGGTTATAACGTGCTATACCTTACCAAGCAGTTTCTTCGCGACGGAATGAAAGATATATATGACACAATATTGAATGAGATAAAAAAGTAGATATTACATAATGAAGCTCTATGTTTTATCTATCCAATGAAAAGCCACAAAGAATGATTGTTATATTACCTTGTGAAGATAATTAAAATATATTAAATACTAATATTCCTGTTAATTTATTTGGTCTTTTCATTCGTTTTTATTAATTTTGCAACGTCAAATTTAACAAGATGGGTGCTTATAAAAAAAAATCAAAGAAAAATTTTGTACATCACAGAAGTTTTTATAATTTTGTGGTGCTAAAAGATGATGGTAAACCATTACGTAGGGCTAACGGTTAATTGCCCAATTTATATGTCGGGCATTTTTTATGCCTACATATCAATATATCGCATAGGCGGTTGTACATTTGCGTAGATACACATCTGCTCTCGTAGTGGACATCATCTTTTAGCAGCGCAAGTGGCAACCGCTTTTATTGTTGCCTATAACGTATCATTAAATGCTAAAAGATGAACGACGTAAAAATTTTCAATTCTCCAATGTTTGGAGAACTTCGTGTTACGCGGAACGAGAAAGGCGAGTTGCTTTTCTGTCTAACAGATGTGTGCAAAGCACTTGATTTACAAACTGGAGCAACTAAATTTCGGCTTGAAAAAGGGGGTATTAGTTCAATTAACACCCCGGTGCAAAATCAGTATGGTGTTTTTTTTAACCAAAAAATGGTTTACATTGACGAGCCAAACTTTTATCGTTGTGTATTTGGCTCACGTAAGAAAACAGCCAAAAATTTTCAAGATTGGGTATTCAACGAAGTGTTGCCCTCGCTTCGTACAACAGGCGCATACGTTGTGGCTAAAAAAGAAGATAGTGAGGAGGACATTATTGCCCGTGGTCTGATAGCAGCCAAAGCAGCACTCGCAAGACGTGAGGAGCGCATTAAAGAACTTGAATGCGAAAACAGCCAAAGCAAACAAGTTATTGAGATACAAAGCGAGCGTATCGCCAAGGATGCACCAAAGGTAGAGTACTACGACCAGACGCTCAATTCGGAGGATTGTATGACATCAAGCCAAGTGGCTCTCGACCTCGGCATCACGGCACAGGAGTTGCACAACAAGCTCTGTCAAGCAAACATCATCTACAAACAGTCAGGTCAATGGAATTTGCACAAGCCTTACAAAGGTTGGAAATTGCACGATACCAACACCTACACTTTCCCAAGCAGCAATGGTGGCACACATACCAAGGTCTACACTGTTTGGACACAGCGCGGCAGACGCTTCATACTTGCTCTCTTTAACAACGATTTCAATGTTAAGAAAGCGATTGCCGAAATAAATGGAGAAACGAAATAATAACTAACAATTTAAATTCAGAAACACGATGAACAATAATAACAATATCGAGAGTGTATATACAGTAAGTAATTCAACCGCAAAGATGATAGACCTGCTTAAAGAGTTTGCTTCATTGCAAGAGCGGATAATACGAGAGTTTGAGGAGTCTGTTAATGGCGAAGACGTAGCCGAAGCAACTGCCGTTACTTTCAACGCCATACGTGATGCAATAGCAGCTAATGTCAAAGAGAATGTATGCAATTTTAATAATAACATTTAAAATAATGTCTTGACAATTGCTTTTCAGCATTGAGATAGGACTTGGGGTATGGCATAATTAATTGCTGTACCCCTTTTTGTTTCGTGCACTCATAACAAAAAAGAAGAGTGAAGCTTCACGCCTCACTCTAAAGTTTTACAATTGTTACAATTGTTACAATAATCCTTCTTACGCAGATAAAGATATAATTAATCCTCATTTGCAATAATAGTTAAGTTATCTTTGTCGCAACTAAAAAGAGTTTGACAAACATTGTACCCACCAAAGCCATTTTTTGCTCTGTATTTAACAATAAACAATTTTTCATCATCTTTAGATGTTGGAACTTCATTCATGTCTATAAATTCATAGCTATCGGGGTCTTTAAGCCTTTTTTTTATCATATCTTCTGCCAAAGCTTCTACATACTCTGTACTTTCGTACAACGGCTTACTGGCAATCTCTTTTGCTTCTCTGTTGTTTATGTCCTGTCCAATAGCAGCTAAAATCATAAAAACGAAAAGAACTACGCCTGTGGCTATTAAGCAGCCGGAACATCCTTTTTTCATAATTTTAATTTTGTAAGTAAGTGATCTAAATTATTTATATATATCAGTACTAATATGGTTCATT
>ERZ1026880.786-NODE-786-length-15058-cov-4.857962_pt1 | contig 15058 bp, 30 predicted proteins | sample MGYA00380170_ERZ1026880 | MGnify/ENA primary metagenome ERZ1026880 (study PRJEB33269, sample SAMEA4719806) | human gut metagenome | biome: human-associated habitat; feature: organic feature; material: feces | place: Cameroon | collected 2013-10 ...
TCTCGTCTTTGCATGTCACCTCCTTACTTAATGATTAAATATTAGCATTTTCTAAGGTTTAAGTAAATAGTAAATATTAGCTTTTTCTAATATTTTTATCGCCCTATGATATCGTCGATAGCGTCGCCTAAATCCTCTACGATCTCGTCAACCGCGTAATAAAGAAACGATGGGGCTTGCTCGATGGCTATAGGCATCTCACTTAGTGCAAGTAAAATCTCGCGTAAGCCCTTGAGCTTTTGTTCGGTCAAAACAAGCGTGTCGAGTGCGTCAATCTTTACCTTCATTCTTATGCCACCTCGCCCTTCGTGAGAAAACGGTTAATGAAATATTGCTGCCCTTTGCCCGTTACTTTAGGCGTTTTCTGGACGGTTATATGCCCGTCTGAGTGGGTGATAGAAGTCTCTTTCACCTCGAAGAGCTCTTGCTCCATCGAGCGTTGTGTGGGCATGTTGTAGCTCGAGCCTGTTTTCATCAGGTACCCGTTTTCGCGCAGCCACTTAAACAAGCGGTTTTGCCCAATCTCTACGCCGTTTTGCTTGAGCAGCTTCGCAAGCTCGCCAACTAAGATTGACGTGCGAGAAGCCGCTACAGCATCAGCAAAGAGGGCTTTAGGTTGCATGTCGGCTATTTGCTGCTTTTGGCGGTTGATAGTGTCTTGAGCGATAAGAACCGCACGCGCCATTGTCTCCTCAGGCGTTTCATCCGCCTTAGCGACCATATAACCACCTGTGCGGCGGATAGAGGGAAGGACTTCGCCTGTAACCCACTTTTGGAAAGGTTTCGCCTGTTGCTTTCGTGATTTTAGAACGAGAGTGTAAAACCCGCTCTCGTTTACTACCAGCGGTTTCTTACCTCTGTGATTGTTAATGTAGATAGTATCTACATTTAGAAAATTATCAGAATCAAGGATGCTCTTTATGTCCGATGTTCTCGTTCCTAATACTTTGCATAAATCGGAAGCGAAGAATCCAATTTCTTCTTCTTTGATGATTGTCCGGATTTCGCCAAATAGTGGATGGTTGAATGTTTGAATTTCAGTGGCGGCTTGAGCCATGATATACTGCTCCTATCTGAAGGCGTAGCCTTCGGGTGGCTTGTGGTGAGTGCTCAATCTTTGGTCGGGGAGAGCACTCGCTTTTACTTTTCTTCTTTTTCTCTTTCAATTTGCTCTTTCACTAAGCGTTTCAAAAACTTTGCTCTGTTTTCCTCTTTCTCTACTCGTGCCGCAAGCTCAGGTTCAGTATTGCGGTTAAATGCAACGCTTACCCGAACAAGGGTTTTCTTGTCGTAACGCTTTTGAGCGGGATAAACCATTTCAATTCACCTCCTGTCTTTATAAAGATACTATCAATTGCAACATATTCATATGAAAATTTTCATCAAGAACGAAAAAAAACTTAGAAGAACGAAATTGAACGAAATAAAACTTAGCAATACGAAATTGTGAAGAAAATGTGTTCGTGTCCCTTATTTCAATTAAGGGTTAACACGAAAAATAACGGTCTAAGTTGAACTTAGGGCGTTTATCGACGATGGGGTAGCGTTTCACGACCCCACATTCACGCCCTAGGTTGAATCTAGGGTTAACACGAAAAGGGGATTACTCAAAGTAACCCCCCCTTGCTCCCTACGCTAGTAGCTCCACTTTTCCAATTCTTCATCGGTCATTGCTGCTGCCTCGTCAAGCAACCGCTCTTCCGTGTCGTCGCCGTCAATCATTACCGCTGCAACGTAGAAGTAGTTGAACCAAAGCGAGCGTTTGCTCTCGAATTCCACGCCCTCAGAAACGAGCCAATCGAAAATCTCATCAACGCAACCAGCGTCAATCTCTGTGAACTCTTGTTGTTCACCCTACTCTACGATGTCCACGACAACATCAACGCATCTGTTTGTGTACTCGCCAACGATTGTGATGTCGATGTCTCCCTTGTTGGCGCTTGTGAAGGTGTATGTCTTAGGCTTGGTTTTCATCTCGTTATCTCCATTCGGTTCTGATATGCTTGATAAGTTCGTGGGGCGGGGGCTGCAAAGCGCAGCCCCTCTCTTTACTGTTCCTTTCGAAACTCTGGCATCTCGCCGCCTACAACTTCCATTAAAGCGGCTATGGCTTCTTCTGCCGTTTTGCCTTCTTTTGCTTGCAAAGCTATAAACCTTGCAATCTCTTTACCTGTCATTTCCTCTTCTTTCTCGCTCACGGTAAAGCTCCTTTCTCTTTACCTGTTGATATTATTATAACATATACCAACAGGTATATAGGTTAGAATTAGATATTTTTTTGCATTTCTTGGCGAATTAAACGCTTAATTGTGCTGGATAGGGGCGCGTCTTGCTGCTGCAGCCAGTTATACATATCCATCTCGTTAGGCGAAAACTTTAAGTTGACTTGTTTAGTCTTTTCGCGCTGATATTTCGCGCTTGCGCGTTTTTGGGCTTCTGTGCTCATAATCCACCTCCTATATATCATTATAACATTTACAACCAAAAAAGCCGCCAGCCTTTTACGACTAGCGACTTTCTCGGGGCATAAGCGGCGAGCAAGGGTCAGAAAGTTTAGAAAGGAAAGAATAACGATCAGGAGGTGATTCGTGCATCAAGGGTAACTCGCCGCTCTGGTTATATCTTCTCGATAGTGTCACTTACCACTGTCCGCGCTTGTTCGCTGCACGTTTTTCTTCTGCTACCCGTCTAGCCTTGCGCTCGTGGTACTGCCGCCTAACTCGTTCGTTATAGAACCTAACCGCCTCTCTGCATTTATCGCAGCTACATCGCTTTGCAGGGGGCAACTTAGCCGCCGTAAACGTCCCATGGTATTTGCTGTTAGGGTCTTTCAAGCTCTCATATACGCGCTCGATGTACTCGAATCGGTAGTTCGGATTGCCTCGCTGAGAGTGTTTAGCACAATGCCTAAAAACCTCTTCTTTCTTCATGCTAGGGTCATAAAGCGGCTGCTCGTCGGGTTTGGTTTTGAGCGCAGAACGACAAGACTTACCGTAGATTTTCATTCCTGCACCTCCGCGCCACAGTTCGGGCAATAGCGTGTGGGGATTACACCGCAACAGTCCGTCACAGCGTCCCAACAGATGAAACCACCACACCTTGTGCAGCGCCAGTAATGTTCGTCGCGTTCTTCCTTCTCGCACGTTGGGCGGTCTATCAGGTCGGCAAGGTGCTTTACTGATTCGGGGTCAACACAATCATCATAAAATCCACGCTCAAGACCGAGTTCATAGCACACATCCTTTATTCGCACGTCAGAGCGAACATCGTCAGAACTATACGGACTATCTGCCAGCTTTCGCAGTTCTTTTGCTATCTTTCGGCGCTCTTCGTTAGTTATTTCCATCTCGAACACCTCTTAACCACTCTATAACTGGCTTACATGCTTCTTCTATTTTTAGTGCGTAAGCATCCATTATCTTCTCTCCGAGTTCACAGTTCATGGATATGTAATCCTTGCACCCTGCGCATTTGCAGTCTTCGGGGCAAGCTTCATAAAATACGCAGTCATTCATAGCTCTTTATCCCTTCCGTCCCGATTTGCTCACACCATTGGCTTGCCATAGCCTTAGCAATTCCAGGAAATGTTTTGCTTCTAAACCTTGCACGTTCTTCATGTCTCATGTTTAAGCTTTCGATTTCCCACTTTGAACGCCTTTTCCCGTTGCTAAGCGTCACTAAAGACGGGTCAACAACATTTGTTGCTTTTAATGGTCTTAGTCCTTTTAGCCACAGACATGTAGCCTTACGTTCTGAGTCACCGAACTCATACGGTTGAATTATCTGGTCTGGCTTTCTGTAAACAGTGCTCATATATCCAATGGGATTTTCTACTGCAATGTGCGGCGAATCGCACTCCATAAAACGCATGAAGAATTGGGCAGCTTCTTCTCGCAAGCGTTTTCTTTCTCGCGCCTTATCTCCATACCTCTCTTCGTTGAACCATCTATTGCCAGAACCAGCGAGGTATGTGCAAGGTGGGTGCGCTATTACTAAATCCCATTTCATTTTGAGCAGTTGAAGCGCGTCAGTTTTGATGTGAATTTCTTCATGCCCTCCGCTAGATTCGATAAGATCGCAACTGTAGGCTTCATGTCCGAGTTTTCTGAACTCGTTTGCGACTCTTTGTGATTCTTCACACGCTACAAGAACTCTCATTGCTTCATCACCTCTTTGTCTATCTGCAATAACAACCTGCGGATAACCACAATGTCGTTATGTATCTGTGTCTTGCATTTACCCTCTGATACGAAAAAGTTATAACCAGCTCCGTAGATGTCTACCTGACCGTCCATCTCAGTTAATCGGTCTGATAGGTATTTGGTGAGACTTGCTGCTGTCTGCGCTTTGCTAACGATTTCATTCATCATCAACACCTGCTAACGCTTTTGCGCGGCGGATAATATCTTTTGATTTCTTTTCTGCGCAGGTAAGTTCACTGTGTTCAAAGGCTTTACAACCTTCGCACGATTTAGCTTTGCCCATGCCAAAGTAAACGCAGTCTGTTTTATCAATGTCGTATTCCAACTGCTCCCAAGAGTCGGGCTTCACTGGTCTCTTCACTCGTTGGTCTTGGTCGTAGCGAAAATTGTTAATCGCGAAAGAGCCGTCATCGTATACGTAAAACACAGAGACTTCGTTACAAACTCCCCCGCGTAACGCAAACTCGTCACCAACTTTCACGGGCGTTCCGTCCTCAAAAAGTGGTCGGGGTAGAAAGTAGTTATCAATGAAATCTGCAAGGTCTGAAATCTGTGCTTTGTAAATGTGATAGCCTTCTCGTACGAACTTGGTTTCTGCCTCTTCCATTAACTCCAAAAGTTCTCTTTCTGTCATGGTTATTCCTCCTTAATTTCCGCGGTGTCAAAGTCGCACCATTCGTCAATTCTGTGGTCGAGCGAAACGAAGTCTTCGTTAACCCTGCACCACCCCAATTTGTCGCGATTTTCGCCCAAATAGCTTTCTGGGGTTTCGCAGTATACGCAATCTTCGCATCTGAGGGCGCTCTCGTCCGTTCTAAGGTGGGTGTAACTTCTTTTCCGAGTATTTACCCAATCTTCCCATTTGTCGCGCTCTAGCGCCGTTAGAAACGCTCCGCTCATTTGAGCCTCCGATCAACGCCTTGAAACTCGATTGTGCGAAATAGCGCAAGTCTTGAAAGCACAGCGGCTATCATTTCGCGGTCGTCAACCTTGCTGCGGTATCGCTTTAGCAGCTCGTCGTTTTGAAACTGCGTCGTCACGATTGTTGGGCGCTTGTTGTTGATGCGAGCATCCAGCAGCTCGAACAACCGCGTGATGGAGTCTGCTGATACGTTCTCTTTGCCGAGATCATCGAGCACGAGAAGGGGAGTGCCGCGGTAGATACCGAACACCTCTTCGGCATTCTCGCCGCTCGAATACGCACCCCTCACTCGGTGCAAGAGGTCGTTCATCGTCGTGAACCTCCCGAGTTCGTTTTGCAGGTGCGCTGAAAGCATCGCGCAGGCTGCCGTTGTCTTGCCACGCCCTGTGGCTCCTCGTAGCACGACACCGATGAGCTTTCCGCTTTCGAGTTCGGATAGCGTCCGTTGCGTATCATCGGCAAGTGCCGCGTCCTGAAACGCCCTAGGGATTCGCGATAGCTTCACGCGCTCGGCGTGTTTTGCCGCTGCGGTTCGTGCGTCTGTCGCGTTAGCCGCACGCCTACGGGCTTCCTTCTCGTCCTCGCTTAATGCCTGCCACTCAGCAAGGAGGGCAGTAAACCGTGGTGTTTTCACGCTCATAGCGAGCGTATTCCTCAAAGAGCTCATCCCACTCCTCCTCGTCGGTCTTAGGTTTTGCTTTTGAAGCGTTTAGGTAGCTTTCGAATTTCGTGCCGAACAACGTCTGCGGGCGAAGGTACTCGCTCATCTTCGGGTTATTCGCCCAAGCCTTAACGCGTCCGTCAATGACGGTCTTGAAGTCGTCGATGGTAAAGCCTTCTCTGAGTCTTGCTCGGATATGGGTCTTTGCATATTCGGCTGATGGGCGATAGGAGGTGTTCGCTTTTTCGTTGAGGTAATCAACGATTTCGGTGATTGTTGAAAGGTCGGCGCCCTTTTTCTTGGATATATCGTTAGATATATCTTCTTTACTATTACTCTTACTCTTACTCTTAGCTACCCCGTTTGCTTTGCCGTTTGCTACAGTGTTTGCTTCGGTTTTGCTAGCTAGCAAATCCTCATTTTGCTTAGTAGCTAATTCTTGATTTGCTTGCTTCTTTTGACCGCCTTTTGACCCGCTTTCGCTTCGCTTTCTGCTAAGTTCCAAAGATGGAAAAATCGCCGTCCAAATAGCGTCGCTTGAACCCTTTAATCTTTCGGGTTCTTTGCCATATGCAAGGTATTCGACCAGTGCGCAGTAGTATTCTTTCCGTTCAGATGGTTTTAGCTTTTGACCTGCGTCTATGTAGCTGTCGAAGATGTTCATGACAACGCCTTAGAACGGTATGTCTTGGTCATACATCGAGGTGTCAACGCTTGGTGCTACTGGGGTTTGTGAGCTTTCTCGCTTGCTCATAAACTCGATCTCATCCGCGATAATTTCAAGCTTCGAACGCTTAGCTCCGTTGTCCTCCCAGCTTGAGAAATGAAGCTTGCCTTCAACGCAAACTTTGGTGCCTTTTGCCAGCCATTGCGCGAGCTTTTCCGCACGCGTTCCGAACATTACGCAGCCAATAAAATTCGGGTAATCTTCCCACATATTTTCAACTTTTCTTCGCTCATTTACTGCAACAGTGAACGTTAAAATCTGTGTTCCTGATGCCGCTGCTCTTAGCTCAGCATCGCGTGTTAAGTTGCCGCTAATGGTTGCTCTGTTGATACTCATTAGTCCTCCTTCGTAAGGAATAGTTCGCCGTTTCTGATGACTGCGTGAACGCCTGATTTCGGATATTCACGCCCCAAAATAACGATTGCTTGGCAATACGTCGTGTTGATGGGCTGCTCTCCCTTCTTAAAGGGCTTTCCGTCGTAGTCTTTGACCACTTTCCAAATGCTCGCGTCCGAGCCGATAAACCCCTCGATAAGCGTCCTGATGTAGTGCGACCGTCTACCAGGGCGTCCTTTAGGTTTTGGAGCTGGACTCGGTAATCTGTCCATCTCCTCGATGTAGTCCGTCATTAGTCCTCCTGTGCGTAATAGGCTTGGATAAGTTGCTCGATGTATGCCGCAAACTCGATTAGTTGCGATTCGCTCAAGTCTTTGATCTCGGTGTTGTATTGCTCGCGGGCGTAAGCGTGGAAGTCGGTCATCTGATAGCCGCAATTTTTGGCTTCTCGCATCAGCGCACCCACACGGTTCTGAGCTTCTGCAAGCGGTACGTTCGGGGCTTCTGGGGCGGTTTGCGGTGCTTGTTGCTCTGCTGGTGGCTCATAAGGCTGAACGTCCATTACGTCGTCGGATACCTGCGGCTCGTACTCGAGAATCTGCCCGTGTTCGTCCGTGAAGTTTGCGCCCATCTCTTCGCCCGTGTACACTACACCGTAGAGGGCTTCTGGACAGGCATCTCGCGCGCACTCAGTTATGGCTCGTGCGGTGAGCATTGCAAGCGGGTACTTACGCCAGTTGTCTTTACCAGCCAGACCAGCCTGCTCAGCTCGGCTCATGTCCCAGAATGAAGTAAACGTGAAGTCGGGGTCGTCCGCTCGTACGATTTCCACCGTGGCGGTCTGGCTTTTTGCGTCCTTGCTGATACGCATACGATGACCAGCCTTGCGGACATTCGCCGCGATTAGCTCCGCTGATGCGCTTGGTTTCCCGTTGATAACCGTGATGCGGTAAAGGCTTTCGGCGGGGGACAACCCCATTGCCTGACCAAAACCCATAGCAATTAACACGTTAGCGGGGGACTTGCGATAAGCGGTCGGCACAAGCGAGCCGTTACAGATGGTTTGCGCGTAGCGCAGTTGCTCGTCAATCGTCATTTCCTGACGTGCGGTTTTTACAATCTCACCCATGATTTATTCTCCTAACAATCCGATGATGTTTTCGCCCTGTAGCTTGGTACTCATAGCGTCGATCACGTCCTCTGGTTTGCAGCCCGTGATCATTGCGCAGTATGGTTTCTCGATCTCCCAAAGCGCCCATTCTGCAAGTTCGCCGCTCTCTGCATCGAGTACGATGTCGCCGCAATGCGTGAAACGCTTCTCCCATCCTTTAACGGGTACTACCTCGGTTAATCCCATAGCGGCTAAGGCTTCGAGCGCCTGCGCTTTGCGTGCTGGGTTGATAGTTGGCTTAGCTTTCGTGAAGCGGATAGACACCTTGCCGATAGGGGAGCCGTTAGCCTTGATACTGCGGCGGTCGATACCGTTCTCCTCGTAAGCGTCCATCAGCTCATCTTTAGCGGCGCCCTTTAGCTCATCAAGGCGGGTTTTGACCTTCTTTTGGATTGCCTCCAACATTGCTAATTCTTCGTCAAACGTGAGTTCTACCATGTCCCTCTTCTCCTTTCGATCTCGTCCAAAATGGTTAGTAACCGCTGCTCGTGTACGCTCAAGTCATACCCACGGCTTGCAAGTGCAGCAAGGCACACTCTCGCGTTTGATAAAGCAGCTTCTAACTCGTCTCTAAGTGCTTCTTCGTCGCTTGCTTCTTGAGTAGCTTCTGCTGGCTTAGAATCGCTCTTAGCGTCAGCGAGTACCTTGCGCCATTCGCTCTCCTTGCAGTTAGTGAGAGCTTCAACGAGAGCGGGGTTGTCCGCGTTTTCGTCAATTGCCAACAAGCGGTCAAGGCTCATGTCCTCGGCAGCGTCTCCGATGCGCTTTACCGCCCTACCTACACGCCGTAGGTTCTTCTTTCCGCTCGCACGTTCTACGCGTTCAACGCCCGAGAACATAAGCGCCTGTTGAATGCCACGTGATAGCTCCACGTTGTCAAGCTGCTGCTTGTTGTTGGTTGAAACCATCGCAACGAGCACGTCCGCATCGTCTTGAGTCTCAGCAACTAACGCGCGGCAACGCTTGGTTCCCAGCGTGCGCATTGCGCGATAGCGGCGTTCTCCATCAATGAGCGTGTAGATGCCGCCGTCTTGTGCCACCGTGATAGGGGTAAAGGGTTCTCCGTTCTCGAACGATGCGGCTAATTCGTCGATGCCCTCGAAGTGAGTACGCGGGTTCTTCTCATTCGGGAAAATGTCCGATAGTGGGATGTTTTCGAGTTTCATTTCTCTCCTTTCTTGTCGAATGCTCGAATGGGTGAGGTAACCGGTGAAACAGGTAAAGAATGGGTACTAAAGAAATACTGAACTCTGTTTGTTGTAGTGATTACCTCACCTGTCCAAACATTCGTCTGAACAGGGGTTTTAGTACAAATCCCCATTTTTTTTAACTTTTTTTCTGCGGGTTTTCTCCTAACACTTTCCGCATTCGCTCGAGCCTCTTTCTGCAAGCTCCGTACTCGGCTTGAACCTTGTCGAAGTTCCACTCTTCGAGTGCTTTGTAGTAATCCTGCTGCGCCTTTGAAGCGGCGAACTTATTGCGGCTCTCGATGTTGGCTGGATACTGAGGACGCGGGGTGAATGCCTTGCGCCTACCGCGCTTGCTCTCGCTCTCGTCGTATACGCGGCGCTGTTCGGGTGTCATTCGCTGATACGCTTCCACGCATCGCCCCTCTTCTTTGGCGAGGTTCTCACGCGTCTGACACACCTTGCAGCGACCTGTACGTTCGTTTACCTTCACGCGCCAACTTGCGCATTCGTTGCACCATTCGAGCCGCCATAGGGGGACTCTAAGCGATAGGTGCATTGCCTCTGCCATGCGCTCGATGGACTTCTTCGAACGCTTGAGCGCGAATTGGATGTCGCGTTTTGGCATCTTGCCCGCGTTCTCAACGAGAAAACTAATCTCCTTGCTTGACCAGTGGTTGCAGCTTGCTCCTTTGCGCATTAGAGCAACCTCGAATCCTCGATTGGTTCAACGCTAAAGCGGATAGAATCGCCCGCTCTGCGTACCCTGTCGTGCTTCGTAACGGACACTTCCACCACTTGGGTATCGTCCTCATATGCGACCCCGTTTAGCCCGTCTAAAACCGCCTTTAACACGTTGTCAATGTCGGGCTTTGTGAGGTTACGCTCACGCTCTACGCGCTTTGGCTTGCTTGTTGGGAGCGCCTTGTAGATGTGGACAGTGACCTTTACTGCGCCTTGGTGCTTTTCTCCCTTGTAGGCAGCGGCGACAAGAGCCTCTTCTTCAAGCGTCGCCGTCGGGGTGTACATGCGAAAGATTCCGTTCTTATGAGACGCTTTCGGGCGGCGCGTAAAGGGGATGAGGTTAACTACGTATGAAGTTGTCATTAGCCCACCTCGTAGAGTGCGGACGCATAACCGCGCTCGTAACCCTGGTCATAGGCGGCTACTTGGGCGGACGCTTTGCCCGCCCTTAAGCCCTCTTGATAGGCGCTCTGGCTTGCCTGACCGATGCCGATGATGTACATGATTCCAACACCGACGAGAAAGGCGAGTATCGTTATCGCTGCAACTGAGTTTTTCATTGGTGACTTATCCTTTTCTTTGAAAGGGGTTGAATTATCTAGTCGGTGCCTTTAATTAAGAGCCTTGCCGCTTCAATAGCAGCCATCATTTCGCTCTGTATGTAGGTTCTACGCCCACGGCGAACAATCTCTAACAATGCTTCCTTTACTTCTTGGCGCTCTTCTTCGGTTAATTTCATGTTTCCTCCTAATCAGCTTGTACGTATGTCGACCGTTCCCAGTCGGTCATGATTTGGTCGTTCACGCGGAGTCCGCGCTTGCAGCCCGTTCGAATGACAGCTTTCAAGCGACCCGCGCGAATCTCGCTATATAAAACGTTGGGTGTCACACCCCACCGCTCTGCGGCTTCTCGTATCGAGTAGTAACTGGGCGCTTTGGGCTTTGGTGGGATAGGGATTTCCATAGCTACCACCCCATCATTTCGTTATAGGCGGCTTTAGCCTTTGGCGGTAAAGTCTCGTAACACCAATCCGCAATCTCGACAGGCGCGTTTGGAATCTCACCGTCGCCGTAGTAGTAAGCGGGGAACTCCATACAATCGTTCTCGGGTTTGTGACTAACATTTGCCGTTTCCTGCTCGAATTGAAATTCGTTCTCAATCCATACGGCTGGCGTAGGCTCAGCCCATTCCCATTCGTTCGTACAGTTGTTCCATAGGCGAGTTGCATACCAGCCTTCGCCTTGGTATTCGGTGTTAAAGAGCTTCATGATGGTTCCTTTCTTGTTGGACTTTAATCTAGATTAAAGTTGCAGAGTAAAAAAATTAGAGGGTTACGAAAACCGTTTCGCCGTTCTTCATAACGGCAACGTTTGTGTAATAACCGTAACCATCAAGGACGACTTTCAAGTCTTTAACTTCATCCAGCGATACACGCAGTTCAGACGCTGCATTTTCGTATACGTCTTTAATATCGAAGACACCAAAAACGTCTTTTAGCGCGTAGTATTGCTCATCGGTGTATACATCGCGGAAGATACTTACGCTTTTCTGAGCGGCTTTCTTGAGTGGTTTCATTTTGGTTCCTTTCTTCGTTTGACTTTATTTTAAATTAAATAAGTTAATTGTAAATACTTATTTTAAAGTAATTTTATAAATCGCAAAAATTACGCTAAAATATAGCTAAAATATATATAAAAGGGGTTAAGGATATGTCATGCATAAGGGCTTTTCCGCAAATATACGTGCATTGAGAGAAGATTACGATCTTACTCAGCAGCAGCTTGCAGATAACGTGAAAATGTCTGCTCCTATGATTTCGCATTGGGAAAACAAAGGGGCTAAACCATCGTCAAAGAAAACAATCAAAGCTTTATGTGAACTTTTCAACGTAAACGAGCAAGATTTGTTCGGATACTCAGACGGCTATTACGCTAAAACTCGCGGTGTTGTCGAGCATATAACCCCTCAATCATCTGATACGTATCTCCCTATTGCTGGTGTCGCTCCTGCTGGCGAGCCGAACATCGCAATTGAGCAAACGGGCGAAACGCTCTGGTGCCCTCCTGAGTTTTGTCGCGAGGGCAATTTTTTTGTGCGCGTTCGCGGCGATTCGATGGATAAGGTGCTCCCTGACGGTTCATATGCGCTCATAGATACGAGCGGGGAGGTTATGTCTGGCAATATCGCCCTCGTTAAGGTTAACGGCGATGAAGCGACTATAAAGCGCGTTAAGTTGATGGACGGTGCGGTGTTTCTTGAGCCTGAAAGCTCGAACCCTGAGCATCGTAGACGCGTGATAGATGAGACTAACCCCGATAGTCCAGAGGTGCGGTTAATTGGGCGCGTGGTGTATACGCAGACGAGGTTATAAAGGTGAATTAGATGGGAATATTTGGCGCTAAAAAGGAGCTTAAAGCTGAAAACAATAGCCTTCAAGAAGAAAACAATAAGCTTATTGAGTGGCAGAAATGGGCACAGCAACGTATAGCTTAGCTTGAATCTAATGCGTCTCCCGATATGAAGAAATGCGACTCTCTAATGATTGAGATTGAAAAGCTCAAAAAGCAATCTCAAGACGAGAAAATTGCAGTTTCTGGGCTTGAAAAAGAAAAAGAATTGCTGAAAAAGCAGCGTTCTGAGATTGCGAGCGAAATAGAAAAGCTTGAATCAAAACTCACGAATATCAATGACGATATTCTTGTTCAAGAGTTCGGGCTTTATGAGCCGAGATACGAGTTCAAATCAATAGAACAATATAAAGTTCGTCTTAAAGAGATTCGTGAAAAACAAAAACACGAAATAAAAGAAATGAATCGAAAGGTAAAGGAAAGTTCTAAGTGGGTAGTAAACGGTAGCGCCTCAGAAGGAAGGAAAATGGCTTCTGACATCAGCAGGCTTTTAATGACCGCTTTTAATTCGGCTTGCGATGACATTATCAGACGAGTTAAGTTTTCCAATATCAACAAATCAATAGAGCTTATAGAGAAGCAAGCTGCAAAAATATCTAAGTATGGGCGCGTGATGGATATAGAAATTTCGCCTCGATATGTTGAGCTTAAATCGAACGAAGCCCGCCTACAGTATGAATACTCACTGTTCAAGGAGAAAGAAAAAGAGCGAATGCGTGAACTGCGCGAGCAGGAGCGTGAGGCAAAGAAGCTCGCTAAAGAAATCGCTGAGCAAAGAAAGAAGCTCGATAAAGAACGGAAACAGTACCAAAAAGAACTCGATGTTGTGCTTAAGCAAATCCAAGAAAGTAACGGTGAAAAGTTAGAGGCTTTAACAAAAAAGAAAACTGAACTTGAGAGTGAGCTTTCTGAGATTAAAAAAGCAAAAGAGGACGTAGATTATCGAGAAGCAAATCAAAAAGCTGGTTACGTATACGTAATCTCAAACATTGGTGCCTTTGGTGAAGGCGTATACAAGATAGGAATGACCCGTAGGCTTGACCCAATGGAGAGAGTGCGCGAATTAGGAGACGCGTCTGTTCCGTTTAATTTTGACGTTCACGCTATGATTTTCTCCGAGGATGCTCCAGCTTTAGAAGCCGCTTTGCACCGTGCATTTGACAAACGAAAAATGAACCTTGTTAACCAAAGGCGCGAGTTCTTTAGATGCTCCATTGATGAGATAAAGAATGCAATTTTAGAAAACTATGATGAGACAGTTGAGTTTATTGACGTTCCAGATGCTGAACAATATCGTATATCAGAGAAAATGCGCGAAAGCCTCTAGAGCATGGGACGCAAGCCGAAAAGAAGCTCGTGGGGGAGTGTTACGCAATACAAGCCTAACGTTTGGCGGCTTCGTTACCCCGCAGCCCCAGACCCCGTAACAGGCAAGCGCAAGCAAGGCAGCGAGACGGTCTATGGCTCTAAAGCGGATGCGACAAAACGCCTTGCCGAGCTTCAACTAATTCACGATAGTAAGCGTACATCAAAGGTTCTCACGGTAGATAAATGCTGGGAGCTGTATTATCGCCCCTATATCAACAGGCTTGCGCCCTCTACCGTTGCAGGCTACGAGAGTAAGTACGCAAAGCACATAAAGCCCGCCTTTGGGCGTATGGGAATGGAGTCGATAAAGAAGGCGCAAGTGCAGGCGTGGCTCGATGGTATGACATACGGGCAAGCGCGATCATGTCGAGCGGTCTTACGCGCGTTGTATAGCTTTGCAAACGACAACGACCTCATAGACTCAAACCTCATGTCTAAGCGTTACGCGCTGCCCAAGAAGCCCAAAACAGAGGCTAACCCAAGCGATACCGTCCACGATGAAGAGACGCTATTAAGGCTTCTCGCGGCGTGTAAGGGCGAATACTGGGAGGCGGCGTTTATCTTATCGGCGTTCGGTGGAGCGCGGCGTGAGGAGGCTGTAGGGGCTAAATGGGAGCATGTTAGCTTTATGGACAGCTGCGCCATTGTTGAGTTTCACGATAGTGTGCAATACATCAACGGCGAGGTGGTTATCGGTGAACTTAAAACCGAAGGTTCCTACCGAACGGCAATAATCGAGGGAAAGCCCGCAGCTCGCCTAAAAGAGCTCTTTTTTGAGCGTATAGGCGATACATGGGTAACCGAGGGTGACAACTGCGCTCCCGTAAACCCTGACGCTCTCAGCGCCGCGTATAAGCGTTGGCATATTGGGAAACCGTTTTCGTACGTCCCTTGGAAGTACCTACGCAATAGCTACGCAACGAACCTCCACGCTCGCGGGGTCGAGCTGGGTATTATCTCAAAACTTCTCGGGCACACCACGCCAACAATCACCTATAAGCACTATGACCGCATGAGTGCGCAGCAGCTAATCGACGTTCTAAAAAAATAAACCTCCGCTGGGAAAACCGTCAAAAACCAGCGGAGGCGACAAGAAAGGTCGGTACATCATGTACCGTCTATAACTATAAGAAACCTGTCACATGTGACAAAATGTGCAACGTTTCGCAATTTTTGCACAACGAAAAAAACTAATTGGTACTAATTCGCACGAAAAAATACAAATTCGCACGTAAAATTACAAAATAAAACTTACAGAAACGAAAAATTACAAAATGCGCCACCCTTTTAATCCCAAGGTCGCGGGTTCGATTCCCTCACGGCGCACCACTT
>ERZ1026880.787-NODE-787-length-15052-cov-6.793359_pt1 | contig 15052 bp, 17 predicted proteins | sample MGYA00380170_ERZ1026880 | MGnify/ENA primary metagenome ERZ1026880 (study PRJEB33269, sample SAMEA4719806) | human gut metagenome | biome: human-associated habitat; feature: organic feature; material: feces | place: Cameroon | collected 2013-10 ...
ACACGTAAGGAGTCGTCGGCAGCGTCAGATGTGTATAAGAGACAGATTATTAACAGCCGTATACAATTTCGGTTCATATTTTTGAATAACTTTAAGTTCATTCTCAAAATCTCTTCCAAATGGGCAACCCGCACAACCTGTTCTTGGTAAGGCATAAACAACATAACAATCTGAATGTTCTACACCATAATTATTTTCATAATCTATTTTATCTTGGTCTTTGTACCAAAACAAAGGTCTATATTCGTCACATTCATTATCGCCTTCACTAAAACACGATTTATACGAAGTAGCTCTTACTCCGCCTTCAGCACGTCTAACTCCAATAATTTTAAATGTTGGTGGATTTTCAATAATAAACTCTTTAAGTCCTTTATTATTTGCAATATTAAAAGCATTCGATTTCTTTAAATTACACCACCATAGCAAAGCAGCTTTACACTTAGGGTATTCCCTATATAATTCATCAAACGATTTATCTTCCCATTTAAAACCATGCCTTTGAAGTCTGTCTATGTATTCAGCAGCTTGTTTGTTTATAAACGGTTGACCATATTGTTTACACGATAACGGGATAGGCTTAATTGCATCATATGGTTTTATCTTTATATTATATTTGTTTTCCAAATATTTTAGATGGTCTTTAGTTGCTTGGTATTCAAGACCTGTATCAAACCAAACATAATCAACTTTATTATCTTTATCACATTTCCATACAATGTCAAGCATTATATCACTGTCGGAGCCACCTGATATAGAACAAAGAATCTTTTTGTACTCAGGTCTATTAATCGTAGACCACGCACGTATAAGATTATCCCCAATCGTTTTATTACGTGGACAATTTTCCAATAACTCATCTAAACTATTTACTTTCTTTAACATATTTCCATTACCCTCCCCTCACATCAATAAATTAATAGCGTTAATACAATTACTTAAGTACTAACGCTATTATACGATGTATTACACCGTTTGTAAAGATTTATTAAATAAAAACATTAAATAAAAATATTTATATTTATGTATTCAATTTTTGGTTAATATTCTCTGTCAGTAAGTTTCGGTAAGTTTCATTATCATTCAAAAACTCAGCTAAATTAGGTTTACCTTGGAACTTAAGCGGTTTATTTTCTTCATCACAATAAATTTCACCGTCAACACCCACTAAAGTAAACCACGCACCACCCTGTACAATCAAACTTATTTTTAGAGCCACATCAATTAAATCGGATATGTAATCAATACCAGTAAGATACTTTAACGTATAATACCCCATTTTACGGTCTGGTCTACTCGCTTTTGATTTAATTACAGCACACTGTACTAAATTACCTGCTGGATTTTCGGTTGATTTACTTACTTTATTACCCTTATCGTCTATATAATCACCTTTACGGAATTCAAGACGAACAGTAGTATTATGTTTCCAACCTCTACCACCGGTAGTAGTTTTTCCGCCATACATACTGTGCATATCATCACGTACCTGATTAATGCCTAACAATACACACTTTGTTCTTGCACAAATGGGCACAGCCTTCTTAGAAAACAGTGTTAATGGTTGAGATATACCGCCATAGGTCTTTTCTTCCATAGTTTTCTGGTAGGCCTGCTGTGAAACCATAACACCTAAACTATCTATAATCAACAAAGATACTTCATCGGTGTCCATTATAGATAATGCTATATCAAATAATTCTTCCGCTGTTTCCTGCTGAGGCTGTATTAAAACAAGACTCTCAACATCTACTCCAAGAGTATGCGCCCAATAAGAAGAAAATGTACGTTCACAGTCCATGTATACAACTTTCTTATCTACATATTTCTTCTGTGCCTGTGCGGCTAAATCAAGTGCTGTCGTAGTCTTACCGCTGCCCTCTTCACCGTAAAACTCTACAATTCTACCGACAGGTATACCGCCATAAAGCATATAATTTAATCGGGGGGAACTAAATGGTATACGTTCAATATCTGTATAATCTTCAATACCACCAAGAGTAATCATATCATACTTACTCTTTTTGTTTATGTCCTTTATAATATCATCTAACCCGTACGCCATTTAATCACGTCCTATCTGCTTCTGTAATACCGTACGATGCAATACGTCTTGACATTACCTTTTTAATAGAATTGAGCATTTCATAAGCTGCGTCTATTCTTGCCCGTATCTTCTTATATGCTCTCTGATATACTACCGTTGCAACCAATTCATGCTGTGATGTTAAATCAGCCACACTGTCTTTATCCGCTACTGTACCTTTAGCGTGCTGTCTGGCTATGTTAAAAACTTCTGCTCTTATAGCCCTTGCAACACCCTCTCTGATACCGACAGCCTCCTGAGCCTCACTTGCAAAGTATATTAATGATGGTATATTTAATGCAAAATCGTCTAACTCCTCGTCAGATACTTCTTGACCCGATTTTAAAATATCATCTATCTGTTGCATATAATCATCAAGCGGTTTACAATATGTTTTTACAATACGATTAACCATATTATCAATGGCAGCAGAATTACATTCCGCTCTTTCTAAACACTCATTTAACCTGTCTGTACTAATACTTTTAGCCATTACCTCTGATTGGGCCATTTCCATCAACTCCCATAATTGTGCCATCTTTATTAACGTGCAACGCCCTTAAAAAACCACTGTATATACACAAAAAATCTTCTAAAGACAGTGTAACTTTCCACTCCTCACCGTTTTTACGATGGAATACAGCTGGGTATTCTTCGTCTTTACTATCATCTATTGCCTGCTGTAACGCTTTTGTAAGATTAAGATTTTCGACTCTTTTACATTCAATGTGCAAATATGGCACACCAACAACATCAGCATCACCATTAGCCCCACAGTACTGCTGACCTCTACGGGTATCAAATCCATAACGATTTAAAATATGGGAGAGTTCGAGCTCTCCCCGTTTACCCTTATTCCGTGAATTTATCTTTTTTGCCAAATAAATCACTCCTTATTCGCAGAAACATCTTTATCCGTCATATGTATTTCCGATATAAACGCTTTACGTATAGTGTTTGTCAGCTGCGTAGCCTCAGCCACAAGTTCATAAGCTGACCGCTTAGGTTTGATTAAAACTGTACACTTTGCCTGTACATCATCTGACCTAATTGCTTTCCAATACTCCTGTAAACCCTCTTTGGTATTATTTAACGCTTCAATAACTTCTTCTAATTCTTCGCTTATCACACCAATGGCCTCATGACTGGAATTATAATATGGGCCCCATTCAGCACTACTTCTTTTATATTCGTTGTCAACAATAGTATAGACTTCTTCCATTAATTCTTTCATTATATCAACTCTTTCTACACACAGTTTTATATTTACACCATTTACATTTCTTAGTATCTTCCGGTTTGGGCGGTATTATTAATCGTTCAACATAACCCTCGCACTCAAGTAATCTGTTGTAAAAACTTTGCTTCATAGCATCTGTAACCTCAAATAGTTCGGGACATTCGAGGTTACAATTATCTCTATTTTCATACAAAACAAAAGCTTTTGTTAAATCAAGCTCTGCACAATACGCCGTGACCTGATTAAAATGCTCTTTATCAACAGATTCTTTACCTGCAGCTTTGAAAGATATTTGATTTTTAAACTCAAACAAGTAGTATTCCCCGGTTGAAATACGCTGAATAATACCATCGCATAAAAACATCAATTTCCAAACATCATCAAACAGCTTTGTTTCTGCGCCACTCTTACCAACTACTGAAAGTGACTGACATTTACCAGCTTTATGCTTTTGTTCTATATATTCAGCAACATCAATATACCGCCAATCGTATTGCATATCTTCCATATGTTCAAGAACAGTTTGTATAGCAACGTGTCTACGACTACCTGTATCGGCCATGCCTATAGAATTATATTCTGTAAAAGTATCGTCCACTTCTGCTTTGGTACGCATAAAATACATCTGTCTAAGGCAATTTAATGAGGAAGGTTTATACCACTCAGACGGTTTATGCGACCTCTCTTTATCGTATTTTTCTATGGCAGTCATTACGTCAGTAAGGAAGACTTTATTAAGTGGTCTATTATTCTTAGCTGACGTAATGGCAGAGATTAAGCGTTTTCTACTCAATTTGCATCAGCATTATTAGAAAGTTCCTCATCCTCAAATAATGCAATAACTGATACAATATTACCGCTTGACAACTTAATGGCGTTTTCATCACCGAATGAAATTTCAACATTGTCTGTCGGTATTGATTCTAACTGAGCTTTAAAAAGTGGCACATCTACACAGCATACAAACGGCATGAAGTTAGTACTATCAGCATATCTAACTAATTCTTCAAGACTTGATTTCTTACTTTTGATTAAAATACCATCGTTCTGGAAGATAAAATATGCACCGTTTCTGTCGTAAGGCTCGATGAATAATGAAAGTCTGTCAAGTACAGCCTGCATAGACAGCTTTGTAACTTTGCAACTACTTGTAAATGCTTTATCAAGATACGTACACATATCCTCAACAGGAAATTCTTCGATACCGCTGTGCTGCCAGCCGATAACAGTTAAATCTCCGCAATAGAATTTTATAGCACCGTCAGCAGTTGTTGTAAAAGAAATATCCTCATTGTCTGACAAAGCCACTAAATCAAACATATTACGGGAAATAAGCATTGGCTGACTGCAAATGTTCATTAAGCTAAAGCATATAGCGTTTTCATCTGATGTAATTGCCTTATCGGCTAAATAATAAGCACAAAAGCAATCATCATCTGTTGATGTACTTAATGCCGCCTTATTTACGGCTATAACAGCTTTTACTGTTGAAAGCTTTAACTTATTTACACCTGTATTACCGTCAATAGCGGGCGAAAATTCGGGGTAAGTAACGAGGCCTTCTTCATCAACGGGTAAAGAGATTTTATAAGTACCATTACCGGTAACTTTAAGTACATCGTCAATAACTTCAAGTGTAACCTTATCGCAAGTTAATTTAGATACAAGCTTACTAAATATATCAACGGGTACTACACAATAAAACGGCTCTCCTGTATAAGCTTCACCAAAGACATTAAACCAAGTCATAGTATCTGTTGTTGTTAAACAAATTCTATTATCTGTGCTTTCATTTTTTGATATTAACATCATACTTGTTATAGGTAATAATCTGTTATTACCTGCTCCCTTGATAGCTTTTGCCACCATTTTCTTAAATTCATCTGTTTTTACTGTGATTTTCATTTAATTACTCCTTTCTGTATTTACCACTTATGATTTTAGGTACTGCTTTATCCCAATCAATAACATGATGGAAACGTTTATTAGTGACGCCCATTGTATACATCTTTACACATGATGGGCAGGCCATAATAGTATAAAATGTTTTTACATATGTGCCGGAATCTAAATACCCATCTGACATACCGCCAGATAAAGACTGAGTAGCTAACTGGTCAATAGACACATCGGCTACGGTAAAAAATAAATAACCTCGTGAACCTAAATTAACATATGTTGTAACATCTTCGTTCATCTTACCTGACCACTTAAAGGGTCTATCTGTTCTACAAAAGAAAGCATTCATAGCCTTTCTTGTTAATCTGTCTTTACATACCTTGGAATTTTTACCGCCTATAAAATCGCCTATCTGAGATAGTGCTACCGTATGTGCTTTTGAAGTATCTAAAAATTCCAAAACAATATCAACAAGTTCATCAAATTTATGTATATACTCGGTGCCTAAAGAATCACCTCGAACAACACGACTTCTAAAATTTGTGTAATCATCGTCAAGCTCTAAAAAATACTTATACCCCAAATCTTTGGCTATATCAAAACAAGCACATCGGGCATATAAAATAGCTTTACGGTCATTATCTGGGCCCATAGCATCAATCTTTAAAGTCTGCTGCAATTTATTAAACATATACACATTATCCTTACCGTATAAAGCGTAATATTTATCTGCATCTTTATCTTCATTATCTATAACAAGGATAATTCGACCAGTATATCCAGCCTGTTTCAAAGCTTTATATGTGTAAACATTATCCGCCCTACCATGTGTTAGTATAAATACCACAAAATCTGTCCAATGTAACATACTAATCACCAACTCTCAAATAAACTGATAATCAGTTAAATTAGACATACAATGAGAAACAGCCTGATTTGGTCCGGTTAATCGACATGGTATATCGCACATACTCATATTAGTTACAAACTTAGACTTCTTTTCGAGTATATCATCATCCATAATATGACCAACTATTTCATAAGGCTTATGACAACAGTACATAACATTGCCGTACTCATTAACAGCTATCTGTGACCAATTCGCTACACATTTATCAAAACGCTCACCCAACATTTGCCATTTATAATTAAGCACAACACGCTTATCAATTTTCTGAATAGATTCAATCGCTGCTATTATTGCTTTTGCATACTCCCGATTTTGTGGGTTCTTTAAATAATACTCACCGTCAGTAGATTCAACGGGACGCATTACAATATAATCAACGTCTAAATCAGCATTAGCGTTATAAAACTTATACACATCATCAACCGTGTTCGCCAGCATTTGTATGCCTAATGACGTTTTAACATTATTCTCTTTCTTCCACTTAGCATACTCCTGAATATTATAGCGAGTATGCTGATAAAAGCGTACACCACGTTTTGCCGCATAGCTATCTTCATCCCAAGCATCTAAAGACACTTTTAAATAATTGGGTTTAATATACTTAAGATTATTAAAGTTTGTATTAATACCGTAAGCAGTATCAGTTCTTTCCAAATAATCTGCAATAACATCAAATTCAGGATTAACTGTAGGTTCGCCTCCACCAGTTAATATAATGCCTAATACACCAAGCTCTTTAAGTCTACTCACATAAACAACAAAATCTTCGTATGATACACATTTTGTACGCTGAGGCAATTTCCAACGATTATATGTACAGTAGCCACACTTATTATTACAAAAATTTGTCAAAAACATATCTGCGGTAATCGGCCTTCTATCATAGACCACTCGGTCAATATAACCCATAATTTTTGAATTACTAATAGCCAAAACAATTTCACCCCCTTAATCATTCGCAGAATCAATTAATTTTAGTATATCTTTTGAAAATTTAACGTACCCATTGGCAATGGCGTCATCAACATCCACTATAACTAAAGCAGACTGTTCCATTAATCTCTGCATATCAACATCTGCATTAGCGTAGTAATCAGCTATTTTACCATAATTAAATACTAAATGACGAGCTGCGGCTAACCTTAAAAATTGCTTCTGTTCTTCGAGTATGTTGGACTTATTTATTGCATACAGTAATTCTTTATACTTAGTTTCATCAACGAGTTCCCCAATTTTGGGACAATTATCATTCGGTAAATACTGAGGTATTTTAATTTTTGAGGTATAGTTCGATTTTGCTTCTAATTTCTCTCTCTTAAATGATAATCCCATACATTACACCTCCACAGGGTCACCATACCAACATTTTGTAATTTCACTATCACATTTCATGGGTACTGATATTTTGTCTTTAGCAGAATCAATCATTATCATAGACAATCTATCAGCAACTTTTTTAGCGTTTTCAATAGGGCATTCTCCAATCACCTCGTCATGGACCTGTAAAAGTATCTGGAAACCCCATTCTTTTAACAAGTCATCATTGTGTACATGAATCATGGCTGTTTTTGACATATCCGCCGATGTGCCTTGAATGATACTATTAACGCACTGTCTACTTGCATCCGTTATCTTAAGAGTATTATCTTTTACTTCAATACCCTGTGCAGCTAACAGTTCTTTGATTTTTGATTTACCTTTAGATGAAAATGTTTTTTGAAACATTGATGTGTATTTATCAACGATAGACTGTGGTACAGTTTCGTCAACAACAGTATCACTAAAACTTAATGGGTTAAAATTAGGTGAGTTACCATTTACATACTTAAATTCATATGATTTAAGTAACATATCAGGTAAATGTCTAACCCTACCCCAAGCTGTTGTAACATAACCATGTTCACTTGCAAACTGTTCAGTCGATTTAATAAAATCTTCTACATGAGGAAAAGCATCAAAGAATTTACGGGTTAATTTCTTTGCTTTATCAACTGATATACCCAACTGCTCTGCTACTGATTTATCACCTCTTGAATACATCAACCCCAAAACTATCGACTTACAAAAACTTCTACGCTCTTTACCTTCGGGATTGACTGTACCGTCTGGTCTAAATTCTCTACATTCTTCGTAGGGCATATCAAACACTAATGAAGCTACCCACGAGTATATATCTTTACCTTCTGCATAAGCATTTATTAAATTTTCATCCCCGCTAATATGTGCTAATGTTCGTGGTTCCTGTTGGGAGAAGTCAGCACCGACAAGAACATAACCATCTTTAGCACAAAACATCTTTCGTATTTCTTTGTTATGTGATGGTATGTTCTGTAAATTTGGGTCTGAGCTTGAAAATCTGCCTGTTCTTGCTCCGTACTGATTAAAAGAACCATGTAATCTGCCTGTATTAGGGTTAACCATTTCTGGTAGTTTGTCTATGTATGTTGACAGTAATTTTACTGTACCTCGATAATCTAATATAGCTTTACTTAACGGGTGATTTAATGCTGTTAATATTTCTTCACCCGTACCCCTTGGACTTTTTTTATCTGGTGAAATTAATCCTAAAATATCATATAACAGTATAGCTATCTGAGCTGGGCTACCAACATTTATCGGGTCAGACAGTTTGTTATCGGGATTAGCTTTCTTGTACGCCTCAATCCGTTTACTGTAGTTATTGATAATGCTATGCACTGTCGCCACTTGTTCGTCAAGTATTTTATGGTACTTCTCAGATAGTTTCTTGGCATATTCAATATCAAGAGTTATACCAGTATCTTCCATATCTACAACAACATCAATTATCGGCATTTCAATATTCATAAACACGCTGTATTGTCCGGGTAATTTACGTCTGTTTAATACTGTTTGCTGATACTCATATAATTCAAATGTCTTTATAGCATCACCCGCAGCATATAGATAAGCTACATTAATTGGTACAAGTGTAAATGAAAGTCCCTCAAACAACTTTTCATAGGTATATGCCTCATCATCTGTTGAATTACAGTATTTCAAATGCAAAATCTTTAATGCTGCCGATTCGTTTTCATCAATACATCGACTTGCCAACATTGTGTCCCAATAAGCATACAGCTTAATACCTATATGGTTTCTGATAACACGTATATCAAATTTTGCATTGTGCATTATCCACTTAATGTCTTTTAAATTAGAAAAACACTCATACAAAAACTCTTTTGTTGGCTGATTAGCTACTCTACTACCCGTTATATAGCTGATATGACCATAAGGTATATACACAGCTTTTTCCCCTGGGGTATACAAACATATACCAGCTAAATCGTCTAACATAGGATTTAAACCGCTTGTTTCAGTGTCTAATGCAGCGATACCGTTAGATTGTATAAGATTAAAATAATCTTCTATCTCTACATCTGTACGCAATACTCTGTACTTATCTTTATACTTACCTAATTTAGTATTTACATAAGCACTAAGAGTATTTATTGTATCAAGTACATTCTTACCGCCCTTAATTGTCGCACCAACTGTTATAAGATTTTTAGATTTATTAATTATATCTGTGTCACGTTTCTTATTATCAACTACTGGTACCTTCTTTATCAAGCTCATTTAATCAACTCCTACGTGAACGTCTTGAACTGTTATCAACTGTTTCAGCTCTACCGGGTGACCTTCTTGATGTAACTGGTTCACGATTATTTTCAACTGCAGGTCTACGTCTAACATTAGCAGACTGATTATTATTGTTTGTATCAGTATTAGGGAAAACGGCGTTTTCTATATAATATTCCATATCCTCAACAGACTTATCTAAAACAATCGAACCAAGTAATTCGGGTTTTTCAATCTCGTTTAAGTCAATGGGCTTTTCATTGGGGCACGGATAGATTTCATAGGTTGTCTGTGTATCACCTGGTCTGCCATGACGTTCAATCTCAAAAACTGTATTGTACAGTGGATAATATCTATTTGCAAGGCCTTCAAGTCTTGAAATAAACTGCTTACCTCTTTCCCAAATCTTAATCTTACCATCATCTAAACAATACATAACAACGAATCTTGCAATATTGAGTTTATAACCGTCACGACAAAGTGGGCATACATTTAAGTCCTCGCCATATTCTCTGGGACAATTAACATAACGCTCTTTGCCGTTCAACTGTACTTTGTGGGCTGTAAAAACATCTAACTCACTACAATCAGCGAACATGAACTGTACCTTAGCAGTGTCGCCATCATTCTTAAGTACAAACCACTCACCACTATTACTGGGTACATATTTGTCTGCATCATTATTAGCTATTCTTGCCATAATTTAATCTCCTCTCTTAACTATTCTTCCTATAAAAGATACCATCTGAAATTATTGAACGCATAATAGGTGACTGTGACGAGCTTTGGAAAACAAATCTTGCACGTAACACTTTATTCCATTCAGCAGGATAAAGTTTATCCATACGTCTACGATTATCCGCTGTTAAAGAATCGGGGTGAGCTAAAACAACTAACTTACGTCTACCAATTCTTATATAAAAGACTGCTTTACCTTTATACAGCACTTTGGCATCAACTGATTTAGTATACTGAATAACAAGGTTTTTATCGTTATATGACCTAACAATGCTCGAAAAAATATCCATTAATTCTTTACCTGTTGATTCACCCCTATCTCGATGTGTAGTATCTTCAACCTCGGTTTCTTTTACAATAGCATCAACTTCTTTTTCTGCTTCTTTGATTTCTTCCTCAGGCCTATCCTCTACCCACCAACGCTCAAAGTTTGAATGAGTTACACACTTAACACCGACACTATCAACGTCAATGTATATCATTTCATCATCGATTTTAACAACCGTACCAGTGAGCAAAGTTCTTCGATTTAAGACCTTCATGTTCTTTTTTGGCATTGCCATATAGCTCTCTCCTTTCTATCTAAATTTTACAATTAATATATTACACGACAATATCCAAAAAGTCAATAGTTATTTAATAAATTTCTTTAAGATTTAAAACTTCTTCGTCAAGGTCATTCAAATCTTTACCTTCTGGTATTACATACTCTGTTATTATCTTACTTCGACTTAAGTTTTTACGTAATTTCTCTGCGGCACGCCGACCAGCTGCATCTGGGTCTGTTGCAAGTATATATTTACGTACTGGTAATTCATTTAATATTTTATATTGCTCTTTAGTGCCTGTGCCCAATAAAGCAACAGCTGGTATATTAAATTTCCAACAAGTCAGAGCATTAAACACTGATTCACATATTACAGCGTATGGGTAAGCTTTTTCCACAAAGAGATAAGCTGCATAGACAGGCTTGTCAACATCTTTCGGATAGTTAAAAAACTTGTAATTAACAGACCTGCGAGCAACGAAAACACAGTTGCCACTAATATCACAAACGGGTATAGTAATGCAAGCAGTAGCAGCGTCATACCCAATATCAAATTTGCTAATAAGTTCATCAGTTAACCCCCTTTTGTACATATATGGATGAATATATCTATACCTATCAAGTTCTTCCTCTGTTACATACTTTGTCTTTAATTCATTCTTAATTCGATTTCGGGTTAAATTTAACTCGATTGGTTTACGTTCTTCGACCATTATAGATACAAAGTTTTTTGATAACCACGACTTACCATACTGCCCTCTATCATCATAACCAAATATCCTTGATATTACATCGTATAAATTGCCGGAATACCCACACGTAAAACAATGCGCCTCCATAGTAGATTTATTAATACCAAAAGAGGGTTTACGTTCTTGACCGCCTTTATGGAACGGACAGGTAACCATTAAATCGTTACCCGATTCTTTTATGTCTTTAAAAATACTTAATCCTGCAAATGTGGCTTGTCTGCGTAATTCCACTAAAACATTATACTCAGACTGCATTATAGGATTACCGTTAACGGAAAACATTCGGCTCACTCCTCCAAGATACTATAATATCATACGCTTTTTGTAATGTTTCCATATCAAAATAAGCAAAATGACAATCTTCTGGTGTCACCCCCAACTGTTCGGCTAACTTATCATATAAAATCCTACGCTCAGAAGGTATTTCCCACATATTATCAAAGACTTCATGGCATTTACGTCTCAATCTACGCATAGGTTTATTAGCTAAAATACCCCTTGCTCTACGATATTTGTCTTTCGTTGCCCCGACATAGGCGTGACAATCAATACAAAAATAAATATGCTCATTCTCATTCCTTGTAATATTTTTCTTTTTGGTGTAAATAACTTTACCACCACATAAATTACATACTTTAGGATAATAGCTAATACTCAAATAGATTCCCCCCTATCTCTAAATCGTTTTCTTTGATTTTCCACACGTTCCGAATTATCTGTATCATCGTCAGTAGCTGGTATATATAAAAACGTACCCTTGTCAATATCCCAAGCATAAAGAACTTTAGCGTTATTAACACCGTTACGATGTTTCTTAACTGTTAATTCAACCCCCGGCTCTTTTTGCTTGATTGATATAATCATACTTGCGTTATGTGCTATACCATCAGAATCACGTATATTCTCAACTTCCGGACTTGCATTAGCACCCATACCCAATCTATTAGACTGTACAACTGCTATAACGGGTATTTGTAATTCAACGCTTAAATCCATTAAATCTTCTGATATATTGGTCAATGTCGTTGTTTTATTATCACCACGTTTGCCACGTTCATCCCGCAAATATGATAAACCGTCTATACCTAAAACATCAACCTTATTCTGAATACAAAAATTACGCAGCTTAGATACTGTAACCGCTCTCCCAAAATCTTTAGGTGTGGCAACATAAAACGGTGTCTTACTCTTCGTTAAACGGTCTATATAACTCTTATAGTCTATGTTTTTACCCCTTAATAAAGCTGTATTAGATATATTCGCATTTAAAGTATCGAATCTATAACCAATACGATTATATGACATTTCAGGCTCTATTAAAGCTACGGTAAGCTTTGTACGCCAAAGATATTCCAACATCTTCAACAAAATCCATGTTTTACCCTCACCAGTACGGGCTAACAGTACAACAAATTCTTCTCCCTTATTCAGACCGCCAATTATCTCGTCAAGCTCATTAAAACCTGTGTGTAACAACACGTTCTTGCCACTCTGGCGGTCTAAAAATTCGTCATATCGAGCTTTAGCATCTTTAATAATATTATGACCAATCACACCGCCATTAGATGCAACCAATTCAGGCAGCATAGATTGTAAATACTCAACAGCGGAGTACGAATTAGTCTGCAATAACTCAGCTATACGATTAACAACTGGTACAACTTTTGTATACTGATACTCTTCTCTAATCGCATCAAGTAAATATTGGTCACTCTCTATAACATTCAATACACTAAAACTGGGAAATTTGTTTAAAAAAGTTTCGATGTCAGGCACATTACCATAAGTGGAGTAATGGTCTAATAAAAATCTATACTCTTCTGGATAATTAGTAAAATACTCTTCTGTCAAGTTGTTATCAGTAATTAACGATATACTTTTTGTATTTAAAACTTGACTAATTATCTGCACATCTGTCATAATGTCACCTCGTTTTTATTACGCTTATCAGTTTCTGTAAAATGTATGTGTCTACTTGTACCCCAAACACGACTGTACAAACGCTGACCTAAAAAGTCTTTCATGTTTTCCTCGTCTGCATTACCAGTATATATATTAGCTAAACCATTAGTAATACGATAATCAATATACGTTAAAAGTAGCGTATGCTCATACGGGGTTAAACTCTGTACTGCTATATCATCCCAAACAACTAAATCTGCTGTATATATCTTATGCACAAGTGATTTTAAACCGCTTTCGTCACCCGAAAAACTGGCTTTGTGCATTGCTAATAATTTCGGTACGAACACAAACACACCTCGACAATTAAAACCGTTACCACTCCATATCTCATTAAAGTATGACACTAACAATCTTGTTGCCCAGCTTGTTTTACCGTTACCAGTTGATTCCGAATAAATATACAAATTTGAACCGTTATGCACAAAATCCAAAATTGATTGTTTTACACGCATAAGCTCTCTAAAAGCTACTCGGTCACTGCCATCTGCATAAAGTTTCGGCGGTAAATAATTCTGTTTCGGCAATTCCGCCAGTTCGCATAATCTACGCATTTCCATAAATCTGATACAACGAGCTGTACAATCGTCTGTGTCAGCTAAGTTACACACATCTTTGTACCACACACAATCTGCATTCACATTTACACCCCCTAAATTTGCCGTTATTTCGCCTGTAAGCGATTTTAACTCACCAGACGATAAATTTATCGAGACCGATTATAAAATTAACCACAAGTCAAAATACGAGAAATTTTCAACAGCTAAATCAATGAGCTTAAAACCATTCGACCTCTCCTCGGGCAATCCGCTCATTCCTTGCTCTAATCTCTTCCTCAGTTGGGCCAGATTTTAACTTATCACTTTCCCAACTGGGATGACCGGCTTTGTTAAAGCCCTTAGTACGTGTGTGATTTTCGATTGAATAAATCAGAGTTGCGTGGCCGCAAGCTATTGCACGATTGATGACAGCAATACGGTCTTTATCGGATTTCACGTTGTCAGACAAGGCGGCTAATTGAGTACGCACGCCCTCCTGCGTGCAACCGGCTTTTCCTTCGGTTAAAACATCCCCAAACTTCTCAAGGGCTAAAGTAACTGCTTCGGAGAAGCCGAATTCATCAGAAATCCTAAAGAACATATCTCCGAAGTCTTTTTTTGTTTTTCTGGTTTTTTTAGTTGCTGGTTTGTCTACAAGGGTGGGGGCAACGCTTTTTGCCCCCTGAGTAATTTGACAGATACTTTTAGTATCTGGAGAATTACGATTATTTGTTTGTTTATTAATATTATATATATTATTATATATGGTGTTCGAA
>ERZ1026880.788-NODE-788-length-15043-cov-7.297571_pt1 | contig 15043 bp, 19 predicted proteins | sample MGYA00380170_ERZ1026880 | MGnify/ENA primary metagenome ERZ1026880 (study PRJEB33269, sample SAMEA4719806) | human gut metagenome | biome: human-associated habitat; feature: organic feature; material: feces | place: Cameroon | collected 2013-10 ...
AACAGCTGCTCGCAAATTATGCCGATGTACCGGAAAATTTGATTGAAGCAATCGTTGAATCGAACCGTACACGCAAGGATTTTATTGCAGATCGTGTGCTTGAAATTGCTGGTGCGTATGAGGCAAATGATAGCTGGGATGAGAGCAAGGAGAAGGAAGTCGTTGTTGGTGTTTACCGCCTGACTATGAAGAGCAACAGCGACAACTTCCGCCAGAGCAGTATCCAAGGTGTTATGAAACGCATCAAGGCAAAGGGTGCAACGGTTATCATCTACGAGCCGACATTGAAAAATGGTGAGAAGTTTTTTGGTTCTGTTGTTGTGAATGATCTGGACGAGTTCAAGAAGCAGAGTCAGGCCATCATCGCAAACCGCTATGACAAGTGCTTGGATGATGTGAAAGAGAAAGTTTACACGAGAGATATTTTCCAGCGTGACTAAGCAGGGGTAAAGAAGATTAGAGGAGAGTGTCAGATGAAAGATAATAAAAATATAAAGGTATGCTTAGTGGGTTCATCTGGCGGTCATTTAACCCATTTATATATGCTAAAGCCTTTTTGGAAGGACAAAGACAGATTTTGGGTGACTTTTGATAAGGAAGATGCCAACAGCTTGTTGGAGGGCGAAAAGGTCTACCCGTGCTATTTTCCTACAAATCGAAACATCAAAAACCTTATCCGCAACACAGGTGTGGCGTGGAAAGTGCTTCGCAAGGAAAAACCTGACCTGATCATTTCGTCCGGTGCGGCGGTCGCAGTGCCGTTCTTCTATCTCGGAAAGCTGTTTGGTGCAAAGCTGATCTATATCGAGGTTTTTGACCGCATCGACAAGCCGACTGTGACAGGAAAGCTTGTCTACCCAATTGTAGATAAGTTTGTGGTGCAGTGGGAGGAGCAGAAGCAGGTCTATCCTAAGGCAATCAATTTGGGCAGCATTTTCTAAGCGGAGGAAACGGATGATTTTTGTAACGGTGGGAACACACGAACAGCCATTTAATCGGCTGATTGAGTATGTGGATAATTTGAAGAGAGACGGTGTGATTACCGAGGATGTAATCATGCAGACCGGTTTTAGTACATACGAGCCGAAATATTGCCAGTGGAGCAAGCTGATCCCTTACCAGCAGATGGTGAAAAACGTCGCGGATGCGCGCATTGTTATCACGCACGGTGGTCCAGCAAGTTTTATTATGCCGCTACAGATTGGCAAGACTCCCATTGTTGTGCCACGTCAACATCAGTTCAATGAACATGTAAATGACCATCAGGTTGAGTTTGCAAGGAATGTGGCTCAGAGAATGGGAACGATTATTCCGGTAGAAGACATCAATACGCTGGGAGATGTTATCATGAATTATGACCAGATTGTTGCTGGTATGGGACATGGTATGAACAGTAACAATGCGCGGTTCAATCAAATGCTTGATGAATTGGTCGCGAGGATGTTTGACGAGGGCAAGAAATGAAACACGCGTTTTTGGTGATTGCGCACAACAACTGGTGGCAGCTTAAACAGCTGCTGCAGATGCTGGACGCGGAGAATCACGACTTTTACCTCCACGTTGACCGTAAGAGCCACGACTTTCCACAGGATGAGTTTGAACAGCTTCCCCTTAAGCAAGGCTGCATATTTATCGAGAGTATGAGGTTTTCTGGGGCGGCTTTGTGCAGGTGCAGGTCGAGCTTTTTCTGATGAAAAAGGCACACGAGCAGGGCTACGACTATTATCATATCATTTCCGGCGGCGATCTTCCGCTGAAAAGCAATGATGAGATCGACGCCTTCTTTGAAGCGAATCGTGGCAAGGAATTTGTGCAATATGACGATGATAAACTAAAAAACGACCCTGAAATTGCACGCAGGACACGGCTGTATCACTATTTGCAAAATTACAGGCGGCGGTACAAGCGGGCGTGGAAAAACGGCTTTTTCACGTTTTGTGAGCGCGTTTCGCTTGTGATACAGCTGGCACTCGGCATCAACCGTGTAAAGGGTCTGGATTGGACAATCAAATATGGCTCGAACTGGGTCAGTATCACAGATGCCCTTGTTTCTACCATCTTGGGGGGGGGGGCAAGAGGAAAAAATCAAACGTGTGTTCTCCTATACGAATTGTGCCGACGAGCTGTTTATTCAGACAATAGCGTACAACTGCGGGTTTCGAGATAAAATCTACGTTTCACCGTCCGGCAAAACGGATAATCTGCGCTATATCGACTGGGCACGCGGCGGCAACGGAAACCCCTATACGTTCCATCGGGAGGATTACGAGCTGCTTTGCGCGCAGGATGCCCTCTTTGCGCGTAAATTCTCCGAAACAGTCGATCATGATATTATTGAGATGATTTGCAGGAGGCAGGATGAACAAATATAAGATACTGACGGTGACGACCTCTGGTTTAGTGAAGAAAGAGGGCATTTCTACCGTCATTTTGGACTATTATTCGCTCTTTGACCGCGAAAAATATCAGCTTGATTTGATTGCGGCGGGGGAATGCCGTGACGAACTTGTTGGCGAATTTGAATCCATCGGTGTGCGTGTTCAAAAGCTTCCGGGACGCAAAACGGAGCTGGCACGCTACATTTCTGCCCTTATGAAGCTGATGAAGCGCGAAAAATATGATGCGATCTATATCCACGGCAGCAGTGCAATTATGTCGATCGAACTTTGCATCGCGCGTGCCTGTGGGTGCAAGACGCGCGTAGTACATTCACATAATACAACGTGCGAACATCAAAAGGTGGATCAATTGCTGCGGCCGATTTTCTATCGTAATTATACAACTGCTTTGGCGTGTGGAACTGATGCTGGAAAATGGCTGTATGGAGATCGCAAATTCGATGTCATTAAAAATGGGCGTGATGTTGAAAAATACAAATTCAACGCACAAAAGCGCGCAGAGATCCGCCAAAAGCTTGGACTGAAGGAGCATACACTTGCCATTGGTCATGTCGGAACTTTTTCTCGTCAGAAAAATCAGAGCTTTCTAATTGATGTGTTGGAAAAGGTAATCCCACAAAGACCGGATGTAAAGCTTTTCTTGATGGGAGAGGGTGAAAACCGCGAGCCGCTGATGGAACGAGTTGAGGCAGAAGGCCTGTTGGATTCGGTTTACTTTACCGGTTCGATTTCTAATGTTGCGGAGATGCTGCAAGCGATGGATGTGATGGTGCTTCCGTCTATTTATGAGGGCGTTCCACTTGTGGCAATCGAATGGCAGATTGCGGGGTTGCCATGTCTGATTTCAGATCGTGTGAGCCATGAGTGTGCCTATATGGATTCAGTAGAATTTCTTCCACTAGAAGCTGATTTATGGGCGAAAAAGCTGACAGCTTTCACTCCTGTCGCGCGCATTGAAAATGACCCTGAAATCCTGCAAAGAACAAAGGATCACGGATACAGTTTGCGCGAAAATGCCGGAAAGTTGCAAGAGTATTTTCAGTAAGTAACGAAACAGAGAAAGATTATGCAACAAAACGTCTGCATTTATATGCGATATGCTTGCGTATTTCAATACTCACGCTGAATAAATTGCGGGGTACGATATCTGTCAGACGGCGAAGTATCTCGAAAAAATGTATGAGCCATTTGGACAAAGTAAGTATATAGATATAACGAACGTGCTGAATAATTTATGATTTAGCCGTTTGATAATGGAGGAATCATGAAGAAAATCGATATTATCACAAGAGCGATGACATCTGGTGGAGCAGAAAGAGTGATTGCTCAGCTTGCTAATTATTTTGTAACGCAGCAAATACAATGTCGGATTATAACAACGGACGACAACGAAGTAATGTATCCGCTGAATGAAAAGGTCAAAGTTGTTCCGATTGGGAAAAAATCAGACAATAAGATAATAGATCGAGTGGTGCGATATAGTGCGCTTAGAAAAGTAGTGTTGTCAAATCGACCGGATGTTGTTTTGACAATGCCGGAAGATACTGGGATCTACGTTATTTTGGCGCTACTGGGAACAGGAATCCCAGTTTATGTATCCGAGAGAAATAATCCGTGGGTTATGCCAGATGTTAAAATCACAAGATTTCTCCGTAAAATTGCCTACCCATTTGCAACGGGCGTGATTTTTCAAACGGAAATGGCAAAATCTTTTTTTCCTAAGAGGATACAAAAGAAGGGCATTGTGTTACCCAACCCAGTTGATGCATCAAGAATTCCGGCTCCTTATGAGGGAGAACGAGAAAAGAGGTTTGTTGCAGTGGGAAGACTTGAGCCACAGAAGAATTTTCCGCTGCTGATCAGAGCCTTTGCGGAGTTTAATAAAGAAATTCAAGGATATAAGCTTACAATATATGGAGAAGGACGAGAGCGAGAAAAACTGGAGAATCTTATCAAGGATTTAGGAATGCAGAACAATATCGAACTTCCCGGTCGAGACGAAGATGTTTTAAATAAAATCAATAGTGCAGCGGCATTTATTCTTTCTTCGGACTATGAAGGTATGCCCAATGCGTTAATTGAAGCAATGTGCATGGGAATGCCGGTTATTTCGACTGACTGTCCTTCGGGGGGACCAAGAGAACTAATTTGTGATGGCAAAAATGGTCTGCTTGTTCAAGTGAATGATATAAACGGTATGACTGATGCCATGAGAACAATCGTAGGTGAAAATAGTAAGTTGTTTGGAGAAAATGCATATATAGAAGGAAAAAAATTAACAGATCCATGTGTTTTCGAAGAATGGAAACGGGTACTAGAGGAGACTAAGTAATTAAGGAGAGCAGATGGAAGCATATTGGAGTACATGGAGTATGGCACTCTATCTTATAATGGGATTTATTTCAATGAGTGCTGTAAAGAAAACAAAACGAATAGAAAGAATTACTGGTCAAAAACAACCAGTGAGTAATAAGTTCTATATTGTGTGGTATTTGATTTGGTTATTTATAACAGTATTTAGAAAAGTGGATTTTGGAATTGGCGGATCAGACGCAATAGAATATAAGTTGTATTTTGATGATTGCCTAAATCCAAATTTGCATACATTATACGCAGAGCACTTGGACTATGGTTTTCAAATTTTAACGAAAATAATTAGATTGTTTACATCTAATTATAAAATATACTTTGCTCTGATATATAGCATTATAATAGTTTCTTATATCGTTTTTATTAATGAGTTGACACCAACGAGAATTTATTATGAACCCATGGTGCTAGCTTTCTTTGTGTATTTAAGAGGATTCACATCGATAAGGACGAACCTTTCCGTCGCATTTCTCTTGTTGTCATTGGTGTATCTTTATAAATCAAAAAAGATTTTATCTGGTGCATTCCTAATTTTGTGCCTTGGAATGCATATTGCCTCGTTCTTGTATGTGCCATTTTATGTATTTTATTTTCTGTATAAGAAAAAGAACAGACTGAAGATATGGCAATGGGCTAGTCTGTATCTACTTGTCTTGATTGGTGCAAGAGTTGGACAACAAGTTGTTATGCGAATGACGGGGCTGAGAGGAGCATACGCATATTATGCATCGATGAGTATGAATGCAAGTTTTTTTGATAATGGATGGAAAATTGCATTTGGACAAATTTTGCTTTTAGTACTTTTCTTTTGTTTTCAGTTTGATGTGTATAAAATGATTAAAAATTGTGAAGTGGTAGATAAAAATAGATACAGATTTGTCTATCTAATGTGCGTTTATGATTTTCTGATGATTCCAGTTAATTTTATTCTTGGAATTTGGCGTGGCTCGGAATATTTTTACCTTGCTCGCTTAATTCTTTGGGGAGTTGTAATAAAAACCATTTCGGCGCATATTTCCGTAAATAGCAAAAAAATATTTAGGATTTCAGTTTTAATTCTATTTGTCGCGTGGATGGTTTTTCGCGTTTACAACACATACGAGGATAGTCTTTTGATGCCGTATATTTTTGATATTATTTAACTTTATGACTTATGATTGGAGGGAACCAGTTGAGAAAAATTAAAGTAATGAGTCTTATTTGGAGTATGGGAGATGGAGGAGCTCAGCAGGTTGTAATTAATTATCTGAGAGACTTCAACAATGATCCAGATATTGACTTTAGGGTATACGTTTATACGAAACCGACTAAATCTAAGTATGATAAGGAAATTGAAGATAATAATTTTAATGTATATTATTTGAATAACCCCAGAACAAAAATTCAGATTCCATATTTTAAGCGTTTCTTCCAAAGACCAATATCCAAAGCGGCGTGGGCAAATGCAATTTGTGAATTCAAACCAGATATTGTTCATGTTCATATTTCATCGCTTTTGGAAGCTACTATGCCAGGTATAATAGAAAATAAAGTGCCGTTGCGATTTGACACATTGCATAGTAGTCCATATCGATATAAAGGAAGGTATAAACGAATCATAGTAGATGCGTTTAAAAATCAAAATGTTATTCCGATTTGTGTGACTAAAGCACAAGTACATGAGGCGCAGGATTGGTATGGAATTACAAGATATGAAGTGGTTCGCAATGGTGTCGATATCGAAGGTATCCGGGCAAAGTGCTGCACAAAGCAGGCGGCAAGGACATATTATGGATTGAAAAACGATACCTTTGTGGTGATTGGCGTGGGGCGGCTCAATCCAATAAAGAAATATGATTTGCTAATTGAAGCTTTCTCAAAGATTTATAGTATTAATCAAAATTCAATCCTGCTTCTTGCGGGGGATGGCGAAGAGAAGAGCAACCTGCGGCATCTTGCCGAGAAATTGGGCGTTTCAAATGCGGTAAAGTTTCTTGGTAACGTTGCAGATGTAACGAAGCTTTATTGCGCTGCTGACGTGCTTGCGGTTACCTCCGATACCGAGTCATCCTCGCTTGTTGCAATTGAGGCTCAAGTATGCGGAACAAGATGTGTTCTATCAGCAGGCGTGCCTGTAGAAAGTATTCTTCTGAAAAATACGCAAAGGTTGTCTAAAGATGCCTCCGTGAATGACTGGCGGGATGCGTTAATGAATGATTCTTATGAAGGAACACCCGCAGCAAGAATTGAAAATTATGAAGTACACAACATGAGTAAAAAAATGAAAAAAATCTATTTGAAATATTATTCAGATTATATGGAGAAAAATCATGCCGATACAAAGTAAAGAAGATTTGAGATACTATCTTGAACGGGATCGAATTGCATTAAAACGACCTGCTGGATTTGTGTTAAAAAAGGATAATATATGGAAATTTGAGATACTGCTCAGAAAAGCAGAGTATTATTGCAATTGTATGCCCGGAATACTCAAGAAGATTGGCTCTCTATATAAAAGACGCTTATATAAGCTTGGCATGAAATGTGGTGGCTTTTCAATTCCAGTGAACTGTTTTGGACCTGGGCTGTCAATCGCCCATGGCGGTACTATTGTTGTGAATGATACAGCTAGAATTGGGAAAAATTGTCGCATTCATGAGGGAGTTACAATTGGCGCAACAGGGAAAAATGGTCAGGCTGCTATCATAGGAAATAATTGCTTTATTGCAACCGGAGCAAAGGTGATTGGTGATATCCATCTGGGAAATGACATCGCAATCGGAGCGAATGCAGTTGTGACAAAGTCCTTTATAGAGGATGGAATCACACTGGGGGGGGTACCAGCCAAGAAAATCAGCAATCATACATCAAGAGATTTTCTCGCAGATGCGTTGTTTGAACAACCATAAAATAGAAAAGAGCATAAAATAAATGAGCAAAAAATTTATTATTACGATAGATACCGAGGGTGATGGACAGTGGAATCCAGAAGCTCCCTGCTCAACAGCAAATGCAAAGTATATTCCAAGATTTCAGGAGCTATCCGAAAAGTACGGATTTTATCCTACGTGGCTTACTAATTATGAAATGGTAAATGATCCATTCTATGTGGAATATATGCAGGATTGTCTGAAGCGGAATACATGTGAAATCGGTATGCATTTACACGCATGGAATAATCCACCGGAATACAAATTGAACAAGATAAATGACCAAAGGGATTACCTGTTTGAGTATCCCAAAGAGGTTATGGACGAGAAAATTAAGGTTTTGACAAGCAAATTGGAAGAAACCTTTAATATAAAAATGCTATCACACAGAAGCGGGCGATGGTCGACGGATGAGACGTATTTTGAGCTGCTGCACAAATATGGTTATAAAGTTGACTGTTCGGTTACTCCATATATGAATTGGGAACATTGTGTTGGTTCTACGGGGATGCCTGGATCCGATTATCGGGAATGCCCGACACAACCGTACTACATATACAAAGATATACTTGAAGTTCCAGTGTCGATTCGACCAATCAAGTATTTTGCACCCGATTCAATCTGCTCTCTGAAGAGTTTTCTTCATGAAATAAAATGGAGCGGAAGATTACGCGAAGCTTGGATTCGTCCCACGAAAAATCCATCCTTTATCGCATTGAAGAAGGTGTTAGACAAGGTTGTACAGGATAGCGATTATGCGATGTTTATGCTGCACTCCTCGGAGATGATGCCGGGTGGAAGTCCTTCCTTTCCGGATGAGCAGAGCATAGAAAAATTGTATGAATGTATAGAGCGATTGTTCCTGTATGCAAAGCAGCGTGGATACGAGGGATGCAAGCTCTCTGAATATAAAATAGGATAGGATATTTATTAAGTATGGATAGCAGTAAACAAAAAGTGGCAGGAGGATTATTTTGGTCTTACGGTGAGAGAATAATGGCACAATTAGTTTCTCTGATTGTTTCGATTGTCTTAGCCAGACTTCTGGATCCCGAAAATTACGGTGTCATTTCGATCGTTATGATTTTCATTACACTCTGTGATGCGATTGTTACAGGCGGTTTTGGAAACGCGATTGTTCAAAAAAAAGATGCGGATGAGTTGGATGTTAATACTATGCTCATCTGTAGTATGGCAACTTCTGCAGTTTTATATATATTTTTATTTGTTTCTGCACCGTTCATCGCTGATTTTTATCAGATGGAAATCATTCGACCGATTCTTCGGGTACTTGGCCTGCGTCTGTTGATTTCAGGCGTGAATAGTATTCAGCGCGCATGGATTCAAAAACGGATGCTCTTTAAGCGATTTTTCATTTCGACATCGTTTGGCACGATTATATCAGCAATCGTTGGTATTTCTATGGCGTATATGGGAGCAGGAGCTTGGGCTCTAGTTGGCCAGTATCTGACCAACAGCTTTATTGACACTTTCGTGTTGTTTGTAACAAACGACTGGCGACCGAAATTGCAGTTTTCATTTGAGCGGGCCAAGCAGATGCTTTCTTATGGATGGAAAGTCCTCCTAACTACGGTTGTGTATACGATTGAAGGCGACTTGCGCAGTTTGATTATAGGAAAGAAGTTTGGCTCTGCAGATTTGGCGTATTATGATCAAGGAAAAAAATTTCCTAATTTGTTGGTATCTAATATCAATACGTCTATTAGTAATGTGATGTTTCCAGTACTATCACAGTGTCAGGATGATCGTATTAAACTAAAAAGAATGTGCAGAAGAGCTGTAAAAACAGGAATATATTTGCTTGCACCGCTTTTGATCGGTTTGATCGGCGTTGCGGACACATTTGTTGTGGCTGTTTTGTCTGAAAAATGGATTCCTTGTATTCCGTATTTAAGAATCCTGACATTGGTATTCCTCGTCCGACCTTTTACAACAACATGTCAGCAGTCAATTCTTTCGGTTGGTCGAAGTGACATTACATTAAAAATAGAAGTCGTTGTAAATGTTGTGGCAATTGGAATACTTTTTTGGGCTGTATTTGGAATGGAAAGTGTTCTTTGGGTGGCTTATGGCACATTGGCTGCGGAAGTTGTAAGCATGGGTATGTTTATGTACTATGAAAATAAAATTATAGGATATACATATAAGGAACAACTGCAGGACCTTCTCCCAGGAATATGCCTTGCTGCTTGCATGGGAATACTGGTTAATTTGATTCGATATGTACCTATAAATGATGGATTGACTCTTGTTCTTCAGGTTATAGTAGGTGCTGTTTTTTATGTAACTGTATCTTATTTGACACAAATGGATTCGTTTGTATATCTCATTAAGATGCTGACCGAGAAATCACATAATGTTAAAATGAAGAAGATTTTAAAAAGGATGGTAAAAGAATAATGAGTGAATTTATTGTAAAAGGTAAGCACTTTTCAACGAAACATATTTGGTTTGAAACAAAGATAGATAATATCGGGGGGGGGTATGACAAGCTTTTAATTCATGGTATCAGTCAATGTGATGTTGCTTTGAAAGACCCCTTTATATCTTGGGAACAAGAAACTCTGATATCAGATTTATCATGCTCAGAAGATGAACTTCGTGCAAAGATGACAAAAACGATTAAGAATGAAATCAACCGGTGCGCTCGGGAAAATGTAGTAGTAAAATCATATGAAGGACAAGCGATTACAGACGATTTACTTTCTGAATTTGCAACGATGTACCATGAAATGTATGAAGAAAAAGAAATTCATGGACATTATTTGCCAATAAGTGAACTGAAAGAATATGCAAAGCAGAATGCACTGATTATTACAACAGCAGAAATTAACAACAAAGTAGTTGTATACCATTCCTACATAAAAGACGATTTGCATTCTCGGTTTTTGCAGTCGTGCTCGGAGTTTAGAGTGGCTGATAGTGCAATGCGCAATGCTATAGGACGTGCAAATAAGTATTTACATTGGCATGATTGGTTGCTTCTGAAGAACATCGGAGTCATTGAATACGATTGGGGTGGAATTGCCTCCTATGATAATCCAAACGGTATAGACAAATTTAAAATGTCATTTGGGGGAAAGTACAGAAAGTACTACAACATCTCAGCTGTATGTTCACTAAGAGCAAAATTGTATACTTTGTTGAGAAAGGTGTTTCGAAAGTAAATGGCTATAGTAAATAAAATAGTAGGTAGGCTTATTGATTTATACAAACGCCAAGACCACATTAAATACGCTAGAGAGAAAGGCGTGGTGGTCGGTGAAAACTGCAAGTTTGTTGATAATCCAGTATGGGGAACAGAACCCTATTTAATAACGATAGGAGATCATGTTCTGATATCAGGTCAGGTATCTTTCATTAACCATGATGGATCTACATGGTGCTTTCGAGAAGAAGGTCCGTATAAGGACACATTTAAATTTGGACCGATAAGTATTGGGAATAACTGCTTTATTGGCTACAAAACCACAATTTTGCCGAATGTAAAGATTGGAGATAATTGTGTTGTAGCTGCAGGTAGTATGGTTAATAAAAGCATACCCTCTGGAGAAGTCTGGGGGGGGGTACCCGCTCGGTACATAATGAAAATAGAGGATTATGCTAAAAAGTGTTATGAGAATAGACTGCCATATGATCCGGAGAAAATAAAAACAGATAAGAAAAATGAAATGCTTAGGGTATTGAATATGGAAGAGCGGATGTGATGTGTATGGAAAAGAAAAGAGAGGCTGAATTTGATATTGCAAAAGGAATTTTAATTCTGTGTGTGGTAATAGGACATGGCGGATCTGATGCTGTGGCGGATTTTATGTATCGGTTTCATATGCCGCTGTTTTTTATTCTTTCGGGTTACTTTATGCAGAAGCACAGTAATGTGAGTGAATACGCAAAGAGTCAGTTTAAGAAACTGATGATACCTTATTTTGTGTATATGGCGGTAGATTTTATATTCTTTGACCATTTACATAATTTGAATCGGATTCTTCATTATCTCTGGGGCGGACGATTCATCAATGGTGTATATTGGTATATCACTTGCTTCTACATATCCTCCGTTATATTCGTTACGATGCTAAAGTGTTTTCCTTCAAGAAAAGTAGTGTTGCTTTCCGTAGGGGGGGGGTATAGGGTTAATTGAATCGCTATTACTTTCTTCTATTCCATTGCTTGTAAAGCCAGGAATTCCGTTTGATGCGGATGTTTCACTGTTATGTATAAGCTACCTGGCAATAGGATATTATGGAAAACCCGTCATTGACAAGTGGCGCAAATCAGACCAATTTCAAGTGGATTTTGCCGCAATTGGAATTGCGATTATCCTTGTAACCGAGTTTGTTGTTATGGGTGGAAGAACCATTGATATGAAGCAGGTGCTTTATCCAAACCTATTATATAATTATTTGATTCCGATTGGATATGGACTGCTCTTATTAAGGCTATGTCGTATTATCTCAAAGAGATTGAAATGCATAAAGCGTGCATTACAAGCGATAGGGCAAATGACAATTCCGATAATGTATTTGCATGAACCGTTGAATCGTTATTTACAAATCGCACAGGATAACATTTTGATTTATGTACTTATTGGGATTGGTGTTCCAGCATTTTTTGTAATGCTTATACAAAGATATCATGGGGGAAAGTACCTTGGAGTTTATCCGGTGCAAGTTGATTGATAATATAGGGGGAGAATATGATTGACTCGAAAGAAAAACTGTCGAACTGTTTGAAAATTGAAAAAGGACTCTATTTTCCAGGGGGGGGTACAGGCTCCCATTTGGATTTAGAGAGAAAGACATCCTTTATGGGTATATCTTTTATTTAAGACATACGGAGTACTATCATAATACTGGAAAGAAAATTCGTGAAAGCGTAAGTCGCTTTTTTCTTCAAAGAATGGAGATGAAATATGCAATTCACATTGGGGTTAATGTTTGTGATGTGGGACTAAGCATTGCGCATGTAGGACCCATCGTGATTCATGGAAGAAGTAGAATTGGTAAAAATCTGCGAATTCATGTTGGTGTTAACATCGGTGCTAATGGCGGAGAGCCACCCAAATTGGGAGATAATGTGTATATTGGACCAGGTGCTAAATTATTTGGAGATATTACAATTGCTGATGGATGCAGTATTGGAGCGAATGCGGTAGTAAATAAAAGCTGTCTTGATAAAAATAGTATTCTAGTTGGAGTGCCTGCTCATGTTATAGGCAGCAAAAAGCGAATATAAGAGGACAAAAAACATATCGGGGTCAGACCTTATGAAATACTAATAAAATGAGCGAATATGTTCTAAAAGTTTTCTAAAAAAGTATAACATGAAGAAATAATTATGAATCTGTATGTGTTAAGGATGCTCAGTTAAAGCAATGTAAACACAATAAGGAGAGAGGATGAAAACAACATTACTTATCATGGCCGCCGGAATCGGCAGCCGTTTCGGAATGGGAATCAAGCAGTTAGAGCCGGTTGATGATGCTAACCATATCATCATGGACTACTCAATCCATGATGCGATTGAGGCTGGTTTCAATCATGTAGTATTTATCATCCGCAAGGATATCGAGAAGGAGTTCAAAGAGGTCATCGGAGATCGCATTGCCTCCATTTGCGCTTCTCATGATGTCACTGTGGACTACGCTTTCCAGGATATCAACGACATCCCGGGAGTTCTGCCAGAAGGACGTACAAAGCCGTGGGGAACTGGACAGGCCGTGCTTGCGGCGAAGAAAGCAATTAAAACCCCATTCATTGTGATTAATGCAGATGATTACTACGGCAAAGAGGGCTTCAAGGCCGTCTATGACTATCTGGTAAACGGCGGAAAGTCCTGCATGGCGGGATTTGTTCTGAAGAACACGCTGTCCGATAACGGCGGTGTGACCCGTGGTATCTGCAAGATGGACGAGCGGAATAACCTGACCGAAGTTGTGGAGACGAAGAACATCGTAAAGACTGCAAACGGCGCAGAAGCGGACGGTGTGGCAATCGACACAGATTCTTTGGTTTCCATGAATATGTGGGGACTGACCCCTGAGTTCCTTACTACACTGGAAGAGGGGTTTAAGGAGTTCTTTGAAAAAGAAGTGCCGGGCAATCCGCTGAAGGCAGAGTATCTGATTCCAATCTTTATCGGTGAACTTTTGGAGCAGGGAAAGATGTCTGTAAAGGTTCTGAAGACCAACGATACCTGGTATGGCATGACCTATCACGAGGATGTCGCAGCAGTAAAGGATAGCTTCAAGCAGATGTTGGAGAATGGAGTGTATAAGGCTGATTTATTTGCAGATTTGTGATATACTTGAACCATCATAACAGGAAAGAGGTTTGTGTCCTATGCCCAGAACGAAAGGTAGCAAAAACCGTCCCAAAATCAATATCACTAAAGACTACGCATCTCAGATCGCAGAGAAGCAGGAATCTATCACTTCCCTGACTGATGAGATCGCATCCATCACCACCAACATTGACACTTTGAAGGCTGACTTGAAAGAGAAGAAGTCTGCTTTGAAGAAGGTCGAAAAAGAAGTGGCATCCATGGAAGCAAAAAAGGCAAAGGCAGAGGCTAAGGCCGCTGAAGAAGCTAAGAAGGCTGAAGCCGAGAATGTGGTTAAGAAGCTGTTGGCCGGCGGTATGAGTGCTGATGAAATCCTCGAAAAACTGAAATAACACGAAAAACCCGTGATGGACAGTGCATAACGCATCGTTCATTACGGGTTTTAGGGTTATAAGAACATAAGTTCATCCGGCGGCCACATCAAACTGAAAATGTGCCGGAAGATTGAACTGTCTGATAAACGCATGGTGCTGGGTGTGATAGTACTGTAGATCGTATCCCAGATGATGCAGTTCCAGCAGCTTCACCAGCACCAGATTGAGGTGGATTCCCTTGGCAGCGGCAATCTGAGCAGCATCCAACCCACGTTTCGTCATTTGATAGACTTCATCACTGTCCAGCATCAGATGGGATGTGAAAGCGTTATGCTCATAAAGAAGGATGTGCTTGTCCTTAATGGTCAGAAACTTGTTCAGAGTATGCAAGTCCATAAGCAGCTGATGCTCCAGATAATGTCCGAGTGCATAGCCGCACACCATCTGCTTTGTCTGTTTGTCAAGCTGACGATTGATAAGAATCAACGGCTTATCAAAATAGAGTGAAAGTAAACCCAACATATCTTTAATGTGAGATGTTTCACTGCTGTCCAGACTGCAACTGCGCGCAATCTGTTTGATGTTGCGAGTTCCGGCATTTTTGACAAGTTCGTTAGCAGCTTGGTGAATAAACGCAGAATCCATAATGTGATCTCCTTTCGGGGATGGCATAGTGAATGGAACAGTG
>ERZ1026880.789-NODE-789-length-15040-cov-5.757891_pt1 | contig 15040 bp, 17 predicted proteins | sample MGYA00380170_ERZ1026880 | MGnify/ENA primary metagenome ERZ1026880 (study PRJEB33269, sample SAMEA4719806) | human gut metagenome | biome: human-associated habitat; feature: organic feature; material: feces | place: Cameroon | collected 2013-10 ...
GGTGCCGTGTGGCGATATCGGCGGCAACGCTGGTGGCCGATCCGTCCGGCGAGGGTCGAAGCGTCATCGCCTCTTTGACCGATAGCTTTGCGTCGGATTCGGCGCTTGCAGGGGTGTTGGGAGCCGCGGCGGGCGTTTGGTCGGGGGCGTTGAGCGCCTATGCCGACGGACAGTCGGCGCTGGATACGGCGGTTCGCGAGGGTTTGGGGGGTTTGCCCCTTATAAGCGCCTCCGGTTTGGGGGATTGGGCCGCCGATGCGCTTTCTGATGCGTTTCGCGCCGTGGGGCTTCAGCCGGCGAATCTGGATGCTCTGCGCCCGGCAACGGTGAACACGGCGCACGTCGCGCAGGCCGGCGATGGGGCGTTTTGCGCCCGTTTGCTCGAGGTGAAGCGGCAGGCGGTCGAGCATCCGCTGATGTCCAACGACGTGTTCTCGTCGGTGGTCGGCGCCGTTCGCAGGGACGTGCTGCAGCGTTTCGATGCGTGGGGCGATTCCGTGGAAGTGGCGACCATCGACATAGGTGGCGTTCAGGTGCCCGTAACGGTGGCCTTGCCCCCGGCGGTGAAGGAGTACGCCTCGGGCGCCATCGGGGCTGTGGCCGATAAGCTTCTGTCCGTGTACGCGAGCGTGACGGGATTGCGGCAATGGGATTGATGGTCGATCGGATATGTGCTGCCGGCAGGTCGTCCGGACAGATGACGGTGGAGTTTGTGGCGGCGCTGCCCGTGCTCATAGCGGTTGCGGCCGTTTCGGTGAACGCCCTGACGTTTTTCGGATGGTGCGCGGCGTTCGATAACGACTTCCGCGATTCTGTCCGGGTGTATGCCGCATCGCCGGCGTACGGGCAGGGCACAGGCGATACCTGTGCGCTCATCGAGCAGGCCCTCGATGAACGGTTGAGCGCGGACAACTTGTCGGTAAGCGTTTCGGCGCATGGCATCTCAGCAGGTCATACATCGTTTTCGGCCACGCTCGAGTACATGCCCACGTTATTCGGCCTGGGATTGAGATCGGAGGTGATGGGGGTGGCGATGCCGAAGCTATCGCATACCGAGGAGCTAGTGGTGGATTGCTATAAGCCGGGAGTGCTGCTGTGAGCGCCTGTCAAGGGCGTGCTGCGTGCGATGGCGATCGCTCGGCAAGGCGCGCGTTGCGCGCGGCGCTCATCGTGGCAGCGGGAATCGCGTTTCTCGCCATCTCCGATGCCGCTCATGCCCAGGCGGTGTGGCGGACGACCTCGGAATCCGCTTCCCTTGCCGGCTTCGATGCGGTCATGGGCTCGGTTGATGACGGGTTCGCCTGTTCGCCCTCGGATGTTCCCGAGGCGTTCAAGATCGAGCTGCTGCCGGTGGCGGGCAGGCGCGGGTTGCGCTGCGATTCCGAATCGCGCCTGGTGGGATTCGATCATGAAGGCAGCGCCTCCGATGCTCTGCGGGAAGTGCGGGACGCCCTCGAGCGCGGCGGATGGCGCACGACCGCCGCAGGGGAGGGCTCGTGCGCGACGTTCGCGAAAGGCGATGGAGCCTGTCGCTGGGCGTTTGTCCAGTGCGTGCAGATGGCGCAAGGGTCGAGCGTGGTGGTGCAGTGGTCAGAGTGCGGGAAGGAAGGGCTTTCGTGAAGGGAGAGGATGCGTCGATGAGATTGGCGGTCGGCTTCGGGGCGCGCGTGCGCGGTTTGCTGGGGGCGAAGCGGTCGAAGGGCTTCGTCATGTTGGCACCGTGCAACGATGTTCACACGTTCGGCATGGCCGAGCTGATCGACATCGCTTTTTTGGACGAGCGGGGACAGGTGTTGGAGTCGTACCGGGCTGTCGGGCCGCGCAGACGTGTCAGGTGCCGTAAAGCGGTGGCCGTTTTAGAGCGGTTTTCCGTGAACGACCCGCCATGGTTTTCGGCAGGGGAGCATGTGGAGATAACGAGAAAGGACGGTGCGGGGAAATGAGGATATGCCCGGTTTGCCATGCGAGAGCATTCGATGATGCCGAGATCTGTTACGGGTGCATGCATCGCTTCGGCATCAAGGATGCGGCGGCTTCGCCGGTGCCAGGCGGCGCGCACAAGGGAGGGAATGCCAGGTCGTTGCCCAAGGAGGCGCAGATGTGCGTTCAGATGCCGATCTCTGGTCAAAGCGCGGCTCCTTGGGCCGATGCGCAGCAGGTCGATCTGGCGAAGGGTCGTTCGGCGGAGCAGCCGAAGGCGCCGACGCCCGGTGACGGTGCCTCCAGCACCGAACAGCGCCTGGACTCTGGGTCTTCCGTGGGCGTTCCCGTTGTCGCTAGGAGCGTGAACGTTTCCTCCGAAGGGGCGGACATCGTGGTGCGCATCGAGCTGGTCGGAGCTTTGGAGGCGAATGCCGCAGGCGAGGATGATGCGGCTCGGCGCGCAGCTCAGGCCGCTGCCTGCCAGCTGTTGCGTCGAGGTAGGCCCGTGAGGGGATCGAATGGCGCCCGCCCGGCCGATGTGCAGCGAGGAGCATCGGCCGGGCAAGGGGCTGAACAGGCGAGACCGGCCTATCCGCGTCATGCTGCCGAATTGCAGGAGGCCAGCGCATGACGGGGTATGCGCTGGCTGTGCTGGCCGTATACGCGATCATCGGGGCCGTGGTGGGCGCATTTGCAGTCCCCCGAATCGCCGACATGCTGCTGAGCAGGGCATATTTGCGCTCTTATACCTGGTGGTATCGCTGCTTGGATGATTTTTCCCGCTATCGCGATGCTTTCCCGGGCCGGCTTCCCCGTCAAAGCGAGAAGGGGTCTGCCGGCGCCGTGGGCATGTGGCTCGAGGATTGCCGTTCCCAGGCTCTGAAAGGGACGCTCACGCACGAACGCGCCGAAGCGCTTCGAGAGGCGGGCATCGACGTGGGCAAGGGTTCCTCGGCGCGAAGCGAGGCCGAGCAGCGGCGACGTTGTTCGTTTTCGGCGCGGGCGTGGCAACGGGCGGTGCTTGCCGCGGCCATGGCGTTGTGGTTCGCGGCCCAACCGCTATCGGGTGCCCCGTGGCATCAAGGCTGCCTGCTGTGCGTGTGCGGTGCGGTCATGGCGTCGGGGGTGGTGTGCGATTTGCGGGCAAGGGTGATCCCTTTGGAATGCTGCGCGGCGCTTCTCGTCGTCGGGGGCGCCTATCAGCTGCTTCGCCATGGCTCTGCCGGCATCGCGGAGGGGGCCGTCGCCGCGGCGGTGGTGCTGGCGGTGTGCTGGGTGGCGAACCTCATTGCGCGCAAGAGCGGCGGATCGGTGGGCTTCGGCGATATCCGTTGCATGACGGCGCTGGCGTTCGCGTGCGGTCCCGCAACGCTTTTAGGGGCGGCGGCTTGCTATGCGTCGGCGTGCGCGTTTTCCCTTGCAGGGATGTTGGTGCACCGGCTTGGTCGCCGCGATGGCATCCCCATGGCGCCGTTTTTATCCGTATGGCTGGCGGTGGGGACGACGGTGCTCGGATGAGAACGGGTACGGAAAGGAGGTGGTGCCTTTGGGCTGGTTAGGCGCTGGTTCGATTCGGTAACAAGGAAAAGGCAGCGAATGGAAAGGTTTGGATATGAACACGAACATGGATATGAACATGAACGGCGTTTCCTTGAAGGGTTTTGCGGACAAGGCCCGCGCTCTGGCGTATCGCGGCGAGGAGGATGGCGGATCGGAAATCGTGCAGGTGGTTATCGCCTTGGGCTTCGCCGTTGGCTTGGGGGCGGCGCTTATGCTTTTGCAAACGCAGGTCAACACGGCGATCACGTCTGCCGGCAGCTCGGTTACGAGCATGTTCAAGAGCGTGACGAGCGGCGCGGCCAGCAGCAAGTAGCCGCACCCTCCCGGCTGGTCGGCCGCTGCGCTCGGGTCGATGGGGCAAGCGTCGTCACGTTCGTGATGGCGCTGCCCTTGCTGATGAGCCTGCTGTGCGCCGTTGTGGATATCGGAAAGGCGGCGTATCTGGGTATGGAAGCGGATGTTGCGGCACAGGCCGCCTGCCGCGATGCGGCTCAGCGTATCGCCCAGGGGGACAAGGCGCCGGATAAGGCATGCGCCTTGTCGGCGGCGCTTGGGCAGGCTCCCGGCCTTGCCGGCGAAGGCGTTTCCTGCTCGATCGAAATCGATTGCCCGCCCGTGCAGACGAAGCGGGTCGAGCGCAAGACGTTCGACCCGCAAGCTGGCCGATTCGAAGAGCAGCTTGTCGAATTCGCTTATCGGCAGGTTGACGTGGAGATGCGCGTGAACGCCCGGTGTTTGACGCCTGTCGGCGATGCGGTGCTCGGTGCAATGGGGCAGGCCGATGGGTTGCGGCTGTCGGCAACGGCGAGCAGGACGGTCTCGGTGGAGGCTGATACGGGGGTGCGGCATGGTTTTCGATGAACGGGGAAGCGAGAGCGTGCAATTCTCCTTCGCCGTGGTGCTGCTCATCATCGTGACGTTCGGCATATTGCAGGCGGCCATGATGAATGCGGCGGCGATCATGTTGTCTTCGGAGCTTACCCAGGCATGCATACGCATCGATGTGATGGGTTTGAGGACGGCATCGGATAAGGAATCGTTCGTCGCCGAGCAGATCCTCGACGAGTCGTCGCAGCTGCGTCGAAGCGATTTGGCGGTGTCGGGGGTGAGGGTGGAATCGACCGCTTGCGAGGACGTGCTTCGCGCAAGCGGCGTGTCGAGCCGCACAGCGCACACTGCCGTCTCCTATGACGTGTCCTACAAGGCGCCGATCGCGCTGTCCGGGTTATGCGGCGACGGAAGGCTATCGCGCCATGTCACGTGCATGGTCGTTGATGAGCGGGTGACGGAGGTGAGCCTTGCATGAGCCGGTATCGGGGGGAAGGGGGCAATCTTGCCCCGCTTGCCGTGGCGTTGTGCCTGGTGTTGGTGATGATGCTTGGCTTCTTGGCTGATTGCGCCGTGCTCTACGGCGCAAAAGCCCGTCAAGAGCAGGCTTTAGACGCTGCTAGATCGGCTTGCATGGACGCAAGCCGATCGGCTGCCGCGAAATATGGCGACGATGCGGGAGCGGTCCTTGCCGACGCTATAGCGGAGCAGGTCAGGGCGCAAGGGGTGCAGGGCGAGGTAAGCGTGTGGTTCTATGAGGCGCCTTCCCGGGCGGTTGCTGAAAGCGAACGCCTTTGGGTTGTGGGCATGCAGGTGGAGGAGGAGCAGCCGCTTCCGTTTCCCGTAAGCTCCGCTTCGGGCGCCAAGGTGGCTTCAAGCCGGATATTCAGCGCGCGTCCGTATGCGGCGCAGCAGGTATGGCGGCCTGATTCCCGCATATGCGGAGTGCATCGTTTCGGCGATGGTTGCGGTGCGGGCCAGGGGAGGTTCTCGGCGATAGGCGCGCTTGAGGGGTTCCCTCAAGAGATGGTCGAGGAAGCCCAAGCTCGTTTGGGCGGATAGCGAAAGGGGGACGATCATGGCGGTCGGAAGGAACACGGGGCGCGTCTCGCGGCCTGCGCCATTGAGGCGGCTGCGTCTTGGCGGGCGCTTGGAGACGGCTTATGGGAAAACTGCCGGGTCGGCGGAAGGGGGCGAGCGGCGAACGTCCGATGGGCCTGCGCGCTCGATGGACGTTTCAGCTGCGCGTTTCAAGCAGATGTCCGCAGTGACCGCGGCTGCGGTTGCCGTTGCGTTCGTTGCGGTGGGATATGGGCTGTGGCAGGCGGGCGTTTCCCACGCGGCGGTCGATCAGGCGACGAAGGGCGCCCGTAATGTGGTGGTCACCACGCGCGATGTCGCGGCCGGCGAGCCGTTCGGCGCGGATGCGGTGCGGCTTGTGGAGGTTCCCCAGGCTTTCCGTCAAGAGGAAGCGCTTGGCGCCGATGTCCTTGATGGCGCCGGCGGCGTGGCGGGCGCACGGGCCTTGGTCTCCATTCCCGCGAACACGCAGCTGTCGCCTCAGATGATCGCGGGCAGCGCGGCCGATGGCAGGTTGGCCGCACAGCTTGCCGCAGGCATGGAGGCGGTTTCCCTGTCGGTGAACGATGAGACGGGCGTAGCCGGGCAGGTCCAGCCGTTCGACGAGGTCCGCGTGGTGTGCGTCACCGAGGCGGCTGGAGGCGTGGTCGACTTGGACGAGCTTTGCGCCTCGGCGCGCGTGATGTCTATAGGCGGCGACGGTGCCGGCGAGGGCGCGGCGTACAGCGCCATCACGTTGGAGTTGACGCCGGAGCAGGCCGACGCGGTTCGCCGTGCGCAGGCGTCGGGCACCATCAGCGTCCAGCTCGTTGCGGGCGGGGTGTTGTCGGGAGGCATGGTCGAGCATGATGGATAGAGGGACCGAGCTTGCCCTGAAGCGGGTGGTTCGCGAAGGCCTTGCGACAAGGTTGCAGGGGGATTTCGATCCGGCGGAGGTGGAGTCGGCGATCCAGTCGCTTGTGCAGGAGGCCGTGCGGGCATGGAACCTGGGCCTTGCCGAGCCCGATATCGCCCGTTTATGCCGCTTGGTCAGCGACGATTTTCTTCGGTACGGTCCTTTGCAGGGACTATTGGAGGACCCCGGCATCACCGAGATCATCGTCAACGGCGGCGGTGTGACGATGGACGCTGGGGTTGCAAGGTATTTGGAGCCGCATGTGTTCGTGGAACGGGCAGGGCGCTTGGAACCGTGCCCATATGTTCGGTTCGATGATGCCGATCATCTCCGCCGCATCATCGACAAAATCGCCGAGCAGGCGGGCATGCGTTGCGATGAGGCGCATGCCATGGGATGCGCCATGCTGCCGGGCGGCAAGGCACGAGCAACGTATATCGTGCCGCCGCTGGCTCCGGACGGCCCTGCGCTCAACCTCCGCCTGTTCGGCGATGACGTTATGAGCATCGAGGATTTGACGGCGCGAGGCGCCCTCAGCCCTGTGATGGCGGAGTTTCTAGGCTCGGCGGTGCGCGCTCGGTGCCCCATGATCATCTCCGGAGGCACCGGATCGGGTAAAACGACCATGCTCGGCGCGCTTTCCGGCTTCATTCCCGATGGTGAGCGTGTCTTGACCATCGAAGATACGCCCGAGCTGCGCCTTCGCGCTGCACACGTCGAGCGGATGCAGACTCGCGAGGCGAACACCGAAGGCGAAGGGGCCGTCGGCATGCGCGAGTTGGTGGCGCTTTCGCTGCGTCGGCGCCCCGATCGCATCATCGTGGGCGAATGCCGGGGGGCGGAGGCTTACGAGATGCTGCAGGCGATGCAAACCGATCACCCCGGTTCGATGACCACCGTGCATGCCAACGACCCGGGAAACGCGTTGAGCCGCTTGCGCACCATGGTGGGTTACGCCAACGCCGACATGGGCCGCGACGTCATCGTGCAGCAGATCGCGGAATCGCTTGCGGGGGGTTTGATCGTTCATGTGGAGCGCATGCGCGACGGAGGGCGGCGCGTCACCAGCGTTGTGGCGGTCGATCAGATGCCGGAGGGGGCGGCGATCATCCCCCGTGCCGAGCTGTTCCGATTCGAGCCGAGCGGGACGGATGCGTTCGGCCGCATCGTCGGAGCTTGGCACGCGTGCGGCGTCCAGCCGCAGCGCATCAAGCGACGCATGCTCGCGGCGGGGGTAAGGTTCGACCCGTCTTGGTTTTTCGGGTCGTAGGGAGGCGATGGCTATGAAGGGGTACTTTTCCGGTGCGCTGGCCTTCGGCGTGCTTTCGGCGGCGGCGGTGCTGGCGTGCGCCGCCTTGTCCTTACGGTTGAGGCACAGGGCCGAGGAAAGCGATGCCCGGATGTCTGATCGGGCGTTGTACGAATTGGGTAAGCGTGATGCCGAGTCGGCGAAGGCGGATGCCAAGGGGCCGCTTGGCAAGATGCTGCGCGGCGCGGGCATCGAGGCGTCCCCGGTTTCGTGCGCGCTGTGCCTCGGCACCGTGGGCGCGTTCGTGGCTTTTTTCGCCATGCGGGCAAGCGGCTTGCTTGGCGCGGTTGCAGGTGTGGGGTTGGTTGCCGCTGCGGCGGCGATGTACGTGCTGCGTGCGCGGGTGAAACGGCGAGAGCTGCTTTCCCAGCAGTTCGTGCGGCTTGTTCCCCAGCTTTCGGCCAGCGTGAAAAGCTCGTTGACCTTAGAACGTGCGCTGCGGGTTTCCGCCGACCATGCTCCGGAACCGTTGCGGTCGGAGCTGATGGCGGTGCTTGCGCGCGTTTCGTATGGCACGCCGCTGGTGCAGGCGCTTGCCCGCATGGCGCAGAGCACCGGCGATGCCGATGTTGCGGCGTTGGCATCGGCCATGCGCATTCAGCAGCGTTTCGGTGGATCGATGGGGGCGGTCCTGGACCTGATCGCGGAGCATGCCCAGGGACGGGCTGTTATGCAGCAGGAGCTGCGCAGCGAGCTTGCGGGGACGCGCATGGCTACTGTGGTGGTGGCATGCGCCATGCCTGCGATCTTCGCGTTCATGTTCGCTACCAACCAGGCGTTTTCCCTTTTTTATCGGGAAAACCCGTTGGGGTGGGCTGTGCTTGCGGCCGCCGCGCTTATGGAAGTGGTAGGCGTTGCGGCGTGTCGCCGGATCACGAAGTTCTCGTATTAGGCGCTGCTCGCGCCGGTTAAGAGGTGATACATGCAAGGTTTGACGCTTTGCGCGATCTGCTTGCTTGCCGTTGCGGCGGGGCTGGCGGTTTACGAGGCGCTTAACGCTTGGGCGGGAGTGAAGGGGCGAAGGCATATGCCGGCATGGGCGAAGCCCGAACAGGAGGGCGGCGGCGCATCGCGGCATCTTGCCCGTGAGGGGATGGCGCGTTTGCGGGAGCGTGCCGTGACGGCGCTGGCGGGTTTCGCCCCGCTTTCGATGAGAGAACGGGAGCGGTCAAGGGAGCGGCTTCGATGCGCGGGCATAGCCCTAGAGCCCGAAACGTGGCGTTGCGCGTGCTTTGCCGCGGTTTCGGGCTGCGTGCTCGTAGCCGTTGCGGCGTGTGCCGCATTGCATGTGACGCCGGTGACCTTCGCCTTCGCCGTCTGCGGAGCGGGGCTTGCGGGCTGCGGGGGCTTGCAGCTGTACTTGCGCTCCAAGCGTCAAGCGCGTCGTGCCGCCATCGATGCCGGATTGCCCGATGCCATGGAGCTTCTTGGTGTGGCGATCGCCGCCGGTTCTCCGGTTGAGCAGTGCTTTCGTCAGGTCGCTGAAAGCTTGAACGGCCCGCTTGCCGATGAGTTCCGCCTGGTGGATCAAGAGGTCAACTTGTTGGGGCATTCCCGTGCGAAGGCGCTTTCCAATCTTGCGCAACGCTGCGCAAGCCAGGAGGTTACCGCGTTCGCCGCTCAGCTGACCCAGGCGATAGAGCAAGGCGCATCGGTGGCGCAGGGGCTTGCAAACCAAGCGGCGCTTGCCCGTTCGCGCGCCCAGGCGGCGGCGCTCGAGCATATCAGGAAGATGCCGACGAAGCTTGACGTGGTGCTGTCCGTTTGCTTCCTGCCGCCAACCACGTTGCTGGTGCTCCTTCCCACGGTCGTCGATTTGCTGGCGTTTCTAGGAGGTGGACTGGCTTGAGATGGTTTCGATGGGCGGCTCATGGAGAGGGGGCGGGCGATGATGAGTCAGGGGCGTAAAGTCGCAACGCGGTTTCGTGGGAGCCGCGTTCGCGCATCGGGCGACGTGTTGGCGGGAGATGGGCGCGTGCTCACGCGCCGCGGCTTCGTGTTCGGTCTAGGGGCGCTTGCTGTTGGACTGATTATGTACAACCCTCGAATGGCTTTCGCTGACGAGCCTTGGTGGGATGGGTCCTTGATATTCCGAGGGCATGGTGCATGGTATGCCAGCAGATTTTGGAAAGAGGTCGGCTCGGTGCAGGTGGGAGCGGGTGCCGAACAGGCGGGGGATATGTATACCGGCTTGCAGGTGGCGGCCAAAACGCCTTGGGTGGAATGGGACATCTCGGCGCGGCAGTTCATCAGGGCGGCTACTAAGATCACCATGGCATGCGATTTCACGACGGAGCTGTATTACCACATGAACGGCAAGCTTGAGATAGCATGCGGAAGCTATAACGAGCTGAACGCCTCGTATAACCTGTGGCATACCGACTCGGGGGACGATACGCGCTTCACCTTGTACCACACCATCGACGATGAGCCTGAAGGGGGTGTAGAGGAGGATTCGAAGGTCGTCGTCATCGATAACGAGGCTGGGGCGGGCATCCATAGAGATGGCTGTCACGTGTGGACCGATTATCGCGAGTATCCCGGATCGAATTACTCGGTATGGGTCCGTCGCATCGATCGCGATGCGATGCACGGGTTTCAATTGAGGTCGTGGTTTTGGAACTATTACTACTACGGGAAGGACTGGTATTACCAGCGCGCCGATGATCCCCCTATCGGCTTTTCAACGAAGTGGGTCAAGCAGCGTGCAAGGCGGGTAGGCATCGCAAGCGAAGCGCAATGGGCTGGTCGCGTGCTCGTCATCTCCCCGGCGACGGTGCCTTCGCTGCATCTTGGCGTCGAGGGCCCTTGGGCCGGCCAGGGGTGCAGCGCGTTCGCCGCCGCGTCCTCGACGAGGCACCATTGGATAGCGGTGGAGCACGAAGACCAGCGCTTTGCCGGAACGTTTCGCTTGGTGCCGGTTTGCGCTGGCGACGGCTCTCTTTCCCTCGGCCAGGCCGGCGGCGGCCCGCGTCTCGACCCAAGCGCGGCACAGCTTCAGCAGCTTGCGGAAGCCGATCGTGCGCAGGCGGTGTGGTTGCATGGGCGAGGGCCGTGTCAGTGGCTTTTCAACGACTGCTCCGGTATGGCGTTGGATCGCGTGGGGGCATCGCAGGAAAGCGGTGCTCAAGTGCAATTCCATTCGAACGGCTATACCGACGGGGAATGGGATAACGAATCGCATATGTGGCATCTTGCGGATGCCCGTTTCGGTACGGAGGATGGGGCCCCGTTCGATCTTGATGGCGCCGCGGATAGCTCTACGGCGGTTGTGGGCGCTTCGCTTTGCGTTCCCGATCCCCGGGTTGCGTTCAGGCCCGGAGGCGCATCGGCAGATGCGGAAGGTATCCGTTACGAGTATGCGTGGCTCGTCGACGATGGCCAGGGGGAGGCCATCTCCGAGGTTCCCGAAATCATGGGTCGTGCATGCATCTCCCTCGGAAGGGAATGCTTGTGGCTCGATGCTCAGCCGGCGGCGAACGTGGTGGGGACGCGCGGGCGCGCCGGGGCTTTATGCGCCGCCGATTTATCGGTTGAAGGGGGCGGTTTCGGGCTCGTGGCGCGTATCGCCTCGTCCGGGGCGTGGCGTGATGCTGCTGAAAAGGGAGCTGAGGCGCAAGCTTTGAGCATGAAGCTTGGCGGTGATGCAGCCTTGCGCTTCCATGTGCGCTATCGCGTGTGCGGCAAGGATGGGAACTGGTCGGAGTGGTTTCAGGATGGGCAGGAAGCGTCCTGCGACGGGAGTCCTCTTCACGGTGTGAGCGCTCGAATCGTGCCAGCGGGGCTTCTTGAGGAAACAGGGCAGATGCTGCAGGTAGGCGAGCTTTTAGCGGGGAAACGGCTGGTATGCATCGTGCGTGCGACCACCGTGCACCTGCATGCTGCGTATCTGGGGTGCGCGGTGTCGAAGCCTTTACATCTGGTGAACCCTTTCACCACGGTGCGCTACTTCGTGGATGGCGAACGCGAGCCTTGTTGGACCGAGCGCGTCGATGAGTCTTCCTCGTACAGCGCCGCCCCCGATGCGCGCTCCGTCGCCTTAAAGCCAGGGTGCGAGAAAGTGAAGGGTTGGTTCACCGATGCTGCGTGCACCGTTCCGTTTGCGGATGGGACGGTGGTGCAGGGTGCGACGTTGGACCTGTTCGGGCGCAATGTCGCCGAAGTCCGCTACGCATTGACGGAGATGTCGCGGGAATTGTTCTCGGAGAGACGGTGCTTCGCCGAGAAGCAGCTTGAAACCGAGGTGGACGGCGAATCCGTGTTGCCGCCTGTTCAAGAAGTCGTATACGGGGAGGTCCTGTCGTTTTCACGACGTCCCAGCGTATGGTACGAGGCCGAGGGGCGTGCAAGGGAGGCGGTCGGCATCGTCGGCGCGTATGCCGACGCATCGGCAGCCCAGCCTCCGGCGCCGAAGTTGAAGGTGACGTGCTCTACGACGGTGTATCTTGCATGGGCATTGCCAAGATACGAGGGCATTTGGGTCTCTTAGGCATGGAAAAAAAACGAGCCGCCTTCGTGCGGCGGCTCGATATGGGACTGCGGTGCGGATGCGGGGCGCATGGCGGGATGCGCGGCAAGGTCGATTCGCCCAGCTTGCGCGTTGCCGTCGAAATCCCCTTAAACGGCAACGCAAATGGGGCGGCTATCGGCTATTGGCCGTCAACCTGCTTTTCGAAGCTGCTCTCGGCTTGCGCTTGAAGCTGCTCCTCGATGGTCTGGTATGCGGCAAGGATCTGCTCGCAATCTTCGGTCAGCCGGCTTCCGTGGGCGCCATCGCGGTAAAGAAGCTGCACGTCAAGGGCTGCTTCTGTATCTTTGATGATACGCCACGCCTTGCTGTAGGCCATGCCCATGCTCTTGGCTGCGGCGTTCAGCGATCCGGTGTCGCGCACCCCGATGCACAGGCTGGCGATGCCGCGGCCGAACACCGAGTTGCTCTCCGTGTCGGGATTGACCACGGAGAGCCTCACGATCGGTTTTAGCTTGGTGAGTTTGCTCATGAAAAGTCCCTCGGTTCCCCTCGTGTGCTGCTATTCGCTGTCCAGGGCGGCGAGAAACCGCTCGGTCGCGTTCTCGATATCCTCGGTGGTGCCGTCGATGACTTCGGTGAACCTGATGGGCAGGCCGTCGAGCCCTGCCAAGCCGCGCGGTACGTCGTGATGGCCCGATTCATCGGCGACCAGGTCGTTAAGGCCGCAGCCCGAAAGCGCGGCTACGCTTTCCGGCAGGGGTTGGCCGGGCTTCATGTCATGCAGGGCGCGGTACACGTTGTTGCCGAACTTGGCCCAATGGGCGGTGCTGGCGATGAGCACGGGGTTTTCTCCGCGCAGGTTCTGTGCGGCACGGTATGCCACGGCGGTATGCGGGTCGAGCAGGTAGTCGTGCTCGTCGAGCACCTCCTTGATGGTGCGCAGGCACTCGGCGTTGTCCACGCTATCGGCGGCGAAGTGCTCGCGAACGGCCTTGAACGTGTCCTCGTCCACGCGGAAGCAGCGCTGCTGCTTCAAGTCTGCCATCCAGCCGGCGATCGCTTCGGGGTTGCGGCCCGTCAGCTCGAACAGCTGGCGCTCCAGGTTGGAGCTGACCAGGATGTCCATGGAAGGGGAGGGGGTCAGCACGAACGGGCGGTCGGACACGTCGTAGGTGCCGGTGTTGATGAAGTCGGTGAGCACGCGGTTTTCGTTGCTTGCGCAGTACAGCATGTCGATGGGCACGCCCATGCGCTTGGCGTAGTACGCGGCCAGGATGTTGCCGAAGTTGCCGGTAGGTACGCACACATCAAGCGCCGCGCCGGCTGCAAGCTTGCCGTCGGCGACCAGCTGCGAGTAGGCGGACACGTAGTACACCACCTGCGGCAGCAGACGGCCCCAGTTGATGGAATTGGCGCTGGAAAGGGAGACGCCATGCTCGGAGAGCAGCTTCTCGGCGAAGGCGGCGTCTCCGAACACGTTCTTGGCGCCCGTCTGACAATCGTCGAAGTTGCCGCGCACGCCCCATACGTTGACGTTGGATCCGCGCTGCGTGGCCATCTGGCGGTACTGGATATCGCTCACTCCGCCATCGGGGTACATGACCGAGATGGAGACATGGGGCAGGTCGCGGAAGCCTTCGAGGGCGGCTTTGCCGGTATCTCCCGACGTTGCCACCAGGATAAGGAAATCGTGATCGAGCTTGCCCTGCTCGCGCAGCTGGGCAGCCGATGCGCTGAAGAAGCGCGGCAGGCACTGCAGCGCCATGTCCTTGAAGGCGCTGGTGGGGCCGTGCCACAGCTCAAGAACATGGGTGTCGGCATCAAGGGAGGTGATGGGGCAGATACGCTCATCGTCGAAGTTGTCGCCATAGGCCTGGGCCATCAGCTCGTCGATCACCTGCTCCGGCAGGTCGACGCCGAAGGCTTTGTAGATGCGCGCCGCGCGCTGCGCATAGGGCAGCTGCGCCAGCTCGCAAATCTCATCGAGCGTAAGCTCGGGGATATGCTGCGGAACGTACAGTCCGCCGCCGTCGGCCAGGCCGTTGATAACGGCTTCGGTGAATTCGACGGGCTGGTCGACGCATCCGCGCGTATCGATATAACGATTCTCTTGCATGGGCTTGGCGCCTCCTTCGGCATTGCGAAAAGGGGGATTATTCACGGTACGCATAATATTCCTGCGAAAGTACAGATGGAAGATGATTTTCCCGTTCTTCAGACAAACGGTGGTTAACGGTGCATCCGTGCGCGAAGCAGCTCCGCGTGCATGCTAGCCGCTGCGAAGTAAATGTGGTGAAACTTTGAAAAATTACCCTTAGCGTACAAAAAGTTGCCTGAAGCTTCCATTCAAAGTCACTATGAGGTAACATCCTTCTGTTGTGTACGTCTAACAAATGAAGGGAGAACATCATGGAGACTGCGATGGCGAGCGCTGCGGCAAAGGCTGCGCGAACTCCAAGCGTGTCCGTCCAGCAGATGCCGCTTTCCTTTCTGAAAGAGGGCGAGTCCGCGCGTGTCGTCAAAGTGCGCGGGAAGGGCGACCTGCAGCATCATCTGGAAAACCTTGGCTTTGTGGAAGGAGCCGAGATCAAGGTGGTTTCAGGCGTCGCGGGCGACCTGATCGTCTCCGTCAAAGGCGCCCAGGTGGCCATCGGCCGCCAAGTGGCGTCCCATATCATCACCTCTGCGGCAACGGCGTAACCGATCTGCCGGCACATAGGCGAACCCGGCCGCGGCGGCATAGCGCTGCGGCCGTTCGTGCGGTTGCCTTGCAACCGCCAGTATAAGGGCATGGAGAGAAGCACAAGAAAGCGAGGATAGGGCTAGATGGCCGAGATTCAGGGCAAAACGCTGCGTGATGTGCAGGTCGGCGAATCTGCTACGGTGCGCCGCCTGAGCGGAGAAGGCGCGCTCAAGCGTCACATCATGGACATGGGCATCACGAAAGGCGTTGGGGTGTACGTGCGCAAGGTGG
>ERZ1026880.791-NODE-791-length-15023-cov-9.856160_pt1 | contig 15023 bp, 11 predicted proteins | sample MGYA00380170_ERZ1026880 | MGnify/ENA primary metagenome ERZ1026880 (study PRJEB33269, sample SAMEA4719806) | human gut metagenome | biome: human-associated habitat; feature: organic feature; material: feces | place: Cameroon | collected 2013-10 ...
GCGTCATCTCCTTGCCGTCGAGCATCATGCGGCGCGTGTAGTTGCTGATCACCTGACGAACGCGATCGTCGCCGAAGCGGGTGAGGTTGTCCAGATGCTGCGATAGCACCGCGAACTTCACCGTTTTGCCGATCTTCACGAAGCCCGACGTGGGCGCCTGCACGCCCTGGATCACCTTCAAAAGCGTGGTTTTGCCCACGCCGTTGGCTCCGACGATGCCATAGCGGTCGCCAGGCCCGATGATCCAGTCCACGCTGTCGAGCACGGGCGCGGGCTTGCCGTCGAAGCGCACCGTGACGTTCTTCAGCTCAACCACTTGCTTGCCCAGGCGCGCCATGGCCATGCGCTTGAGCTCCAGCTCGTTGCGCAGCGGAGGCACGTCGGCGATCAGCTCGTGCGCGGCGTCAACGCGGAACTTCGGCTTCGTTCCGCGGGCCTTCGGGCCGCGCGCCAACCAGGCAAGCTCGCGGCGCAGGGCGTTCTGCCGCTTCTCCTCTGCCAGAGCAGCCAAACGGTCGCGCTCGACGCGCTGCAGGATGTACGCGGAGAAGCCGCCTTCGAATGGCTCGACCACGCGGTCGTGCACCTCCCACATGCGCGTGCACACCTCGTCCAAAAACCAGCGGTCGTGCGTGACCACCAGCAATGCGCCCTGACCGGCGCGCCAGCGGTTCTTCAGATGGTTCGCCAGCCAGGTAATGGCGCGAACGTCCAGATGGTTGGTAGGCTCGTCAAGTGCCAGAATGTCCCAGTCGCCGATGAGCAGGCGCACCAGGTCGACGCGGCGGCGCTGGCCGCCGGAAAGCGTGCCCACCTTCGCATCCCAAGGGATGTCGCTGGCAAGGCCCGCGATGATGTCGCGGATGCGCGCGTCGCCGGCCCATTCGTATTCGGGGATATCGCCCACCACGGCGCGCTCGACGGTGTCGTCGTCGCTCAGCTTGTCGAACTGCCCCAGCACGCCCACGCGTACGGCGCCGTTGCGCAGCACGCGACCCTCGTCGGGCTCGAGCATGCCCGCCATCACCGACAGCAGCGTGGACTTTCCGTCGCCGTTGCGGCCCACGATGCCGATGCGATCGCCCTCGTCAACGCCCAGCGACACGCTTTCGAACACCGTTTTCGTGGGGAAATCCACGCGCACTTTCTCGCAGCCCAGCATAAACGCCATAGGTACCAACTTCCTTGCATATATAAGCGCCTTGGCCGCAACCGCGCCAAAAGCGCGAACGCGACCAAGGACCTGCATCGATTCCAACGCACCATGATAACAAATGCCCTGGCGGCTATCGCCCGAGCCTCGCAATGCTGCCCGCCTACGACTTGGTCATTACGGCGATGGTCATCCAGGTGCGTTCGTAGGGGCGGTAGTAAGTGCGGTATTCCACCAGGTTGAAGCCGTCTTTTTGGCTGAGGTCGGAAATGTCGCGCGGCAGGCTGTCGTTTTGCGCCTGGCCCAGGCAAATAAAGGTGCCATGGAAGTTGTTGAAGATGATCTCCCAGCTCATCTTGCTGACAAGCGTCGGCGAATACGCCATGTACGCACGGTCCCAGTTACCCTTCTGCCAATCCATATAGGTTTGCGGGATGTCGGGGCACATGACCGACGTGACGCCCATGTAGCCGATATCGGTGGACACCACGAGGGGCGACTGGCCGCCGTTCTGGTCGGCCACGCGGTCGACCGTTTCGCGGAACTGCTGCACGGGAACGTTGTTGGCCGGGTCGTAGTCGTCGCGCACAAGCAGCGCCTGATTCATCACGGAAGCTGCCAGCGTGACTGCTACCACGCCTGCCACCAGCGGTTTCGTACGCACATGCGACAGCACCGCCGCAATGGCGAACAGCAGCGGGCCGATGGCCACGAACAAGTAGCGGTAATACAAGATCATGGAGTTCATGACCATGGACGCCGTCCAGGAAATGGCGAACACGCCGAAGTACACCACCAGCGCAGCAGCTACCGGCGCAATGGGGTCGGAAACCAGCCACGCGTAAAAGCGCTTCAAACGCAGGTGCTTCACGGGGTAGGCGGCCGCGCTCGCGCTCGCGCTCGCGGCTCCGTCCGTGCGCTGCGCCTTCGCCGCCGCGATCTGCTGCTTGCGCGCTGCGCGATGCAGCCCGATGCGCCATGCGGCCCAACGCGCTGCCCACGCGATCAAGAACGCCAGCACCACCGCGGCGGCATAACCGATGCCCTGCACGAGCACCTGCGGCACCACACCGTAGCTGCCGCGCGCCGCAAACGACAAGGGGCTCGTCAAAAACGCGTACGTGGCCAGCTCGATATAGGTGGTCGGGAACACGATCTTCGCCCAGTAGGTGCCACCTACCACGCCCATCTGGCTGGTCACGGCGGTGACGATCCACGGCAGGTACAGCGCTACCTGGGCAACGCAGCCGATGATCAGCACGCGCAGCGGTGCGCCCGCGCAAACGGCCTGCTCAGGCAGCGGATTGGAGCCGCTCTTGCGATGCCGCCAAGCACGCGCCCCAAGTGCGAATAGCAGCACGACATTGATCATGAACGCCGACATGGCGCCGAAATAATGCAGGTACGCGCACGCCAAGCTGGACGCGAAGCACGTGATCCACCAGCGCCGCGGCGTGCCCGCCCAGCATTTAAGCCCCCGAGCTGCCTCCGCGATGCGTGCCGGCGGCGTGGCCAACTGCGTGCCGATGATGCGTATGGCGTAGATAAAGCACAGCATCACGGCGAACGTGGCCCATGAGTACATGCGGATCTCAACGGCCATCAGCGAAATGTAAGGCGTGAACAGGGCGAAGAAGCTGAACAGCACGCCGGTCGCCCAACCATGGTCGCGACGAACATGGGTATATCCCAGCACCGCCATAGCGATGGCACCCGCCACGGTGAACAGGCGATATATGGTGATGTTCTGCCCGAACACCAGGTTCAGCACGTGCAGCGCCCAGTAGATCAACACGGGGTGCACGTCTCCGGAACTGTAGTACCAGATGTCGGCGAAGCTGTGGTTTGCGATTCCCACCGAGTAGCTTTCGTCAAACCACACGTTGCCGTGGAACGCGTCGGTGAGCAAGAAGGCGGCACCTGCAACAAGCAGGAGGATATGGAACGCGCTTGATGATAAACGTACGTGCGCGCCGCGTGAGAGCTTCATGTTGTTTGCCTTCGCCTAGAAACCTGTCATAATGCGCTGCTAGTCTAACATTGCATGCACAAGCGGGAATAACCTGCGTAGAAAAACCCCGGGTCTACCCTAGGGTTTTCATAACCGCAGGAAGATAAGGTAAGAGGGGCATTATGAGCGTCACGTTCCATGCGGACGACTACGGCATCACCGAACAGCAGGCCGCCGATATCCTTAAGCTGTCGCAGGTTTGCGGCGGCCAGGGCGCGTTGTCGTCGGTCAGCATCTTTGCGAACAGCCCCGCCTTCGAGGCGGCCGCCGAGATGGCGCGGCCCTACGTGGAATCCGGCAAGCTTGCCATGGCGTTGCACCTCAACCTGGTCGAGGGCCGTCCGTGCGCGCCGGTTGCGGAAGTGCCCCTGCTGGTCAACCAGCGCGGCACGTTCGCCAACGATTTCGTCGGCCTTCTGAAGCTGTCGATGGGCGCGCAGCGCTGGGCGTTCCGTCAACAGCTCCAGCGCGAGTGCGTCGCGCAGATTCAGCGCTATCTGACCGCATTTCCCCAGATGAAACGCATGATGCGCGTGGATAGCCACCAGCATACGCATGCGATTCCTGCCGTGTTCGACGCGCTTTCCCAGGCAGTTGCGGAGCTGGGGGTCACGGTCACGCATCTGCGCTGCCCCATCGAGCCCTTGGCGCCGCACCGTGCTGCCGGCAGCAACATGCCTCCTGTCAACCTGGCGAAGGATGCGCTCATCACGTGGTTGTGGCGCAAGAACCGCGGTAAGATGCCCGCGGCCTGTGAGGTCCCGCTGTTCTGCGGCGTGGTGCTCTCGGGCGCCATGGACACGGTCGATTGGCCGCTCCTGGACGCGTTCGAAAACTTGGCGGCCGACCGCGGCAAGAACGTCCAGGTGCTGTTTCACCCGGTCAGCGTGCCGATCGAGCAATGTCTCGACCCGGAAAACGCCCCCTTCGCCGCCGCCTGCGCATCCGAGGCCCGCAACCGCGAAGCCGAACGCCTGCGCTACTTGGCAGAAACCCATCGATAGCTGCCACACCGAACCCGCGGGTTGCACGCCGGCCGCTGTCCCTCAACCCGCCACACGGCGGCCAAACCCCATCCCCCGCCGGTGACCGATTATCACCGGTTATCGGACGCATCGGAAAAACAAGAATCAGGGGATTGACAGTACCCCGAACGCTTGTGCTATAGTTGGGATGCACCCGAGGGCGAAAGCCCTATTCTTCAAGGACCGATGAAATGACGCACGTCGGCGTCAGGCTGATCGGCCCATCAAGTTTCACCACCACAACTGAAGAAGAAGCCGATATGCGACCGCAAGCGTGGCTTGTTGCGCCCTGTCGTCTTGCTCAGCGCGTCTTCGCGCTGCTTACTGCATGACGAAAGCCGCAGCTTTGCGTTGCGCATCCCCGTCAGCCGGCAACGCTGCTGCGCCGCTTCCCGGATAGCGCGACGCAAGGCGGCACGGCGGCGGCGCGCACCCATGCCTCGTCACGCGGTCTCCGGTAACCTGCGCCCTCGAAAGGATCGAACATGTGCGTTTCCACCTATTCCCCACTCATCCTGCATGAAACCTGCGAAGGCATCCAGCGCTTCGACGTGCGCGACCAGATGCTGGCCGACCGCCAGATCGAGCTGGCCGGCCCCATCGACGCGAGCTCGGTCGCCTGCGCCGCGCGCTGCCTGCTTCACCTGCAGAAATGCGACCCGCAAGCACCCGTCACGCTGTTTATCAACAGCCCCGGCGGCGAGGTGCAGTCGGGGCTTGCGCTCTACGACGTCATGCGCGCCATCTCCTGCCCGGTGCACACCGTGTGCATCGGCACGGCGGCCAGTATGGCGGCGTTGCTGTTCGTCGCAGGAGACCAACGCGACATGCTGCCCCACAGCCGCGTCATGATCCACGACCCGCTCATCGGCTCCATGGGCGGCAGCGCGCTATCCGTGAAGGCGCGCGCCGACGACCTCATGCGCATCCGCGACATCACGGCCGCCGTGATCGCCGAGCACACCGGCATGACGCTTGACCAGGTGTTCCAGCTAACCGCGCAAGACACCTACTTCGAAGCCGAAGCCGCCGTCGAAGCCGGTCTGGCCGACCGCGTGATCCACGAGCTGTAAGGAGAGGCAACCATGCTCAAGAACAACACCCCCGCTTTCGCCGCCAACGCCCCGACCGACCCCGCAGGCGCCGCAGAACGCAGCGCCTACCAGGGCAGCATGCTGTTCACGGCCAACCGCACGGCCGAAACCGACACGTGGCGAAGCGGCCTGAACAACAACGTGCTCGTGCTCGGCAGCTCGGGCTGCGGCAAGACGCGCAACCACCTGAAGCCGAACCTGCTGCAGGCCCAAGGCTCCTACATCGTGCTCGACTCCAAGGGCATCTTGTATCGCGAAATGGCCCCGTACCTGCGCAAACAAGGTTACCAAGTGGACCAGCTCGACTTTGTGGGCATGAACGGCACGCTGGGGTACAACCCGCTCGACCACATCCGATGTCAAGACGGGCATCCCGCCGAGCAGGACATCATCGCCATCGCCTCCGCGCTCTGCCCGCGCGAAGATCACGAGAGCGACCCGTTCTGGGCGCTTGCCGCCGCGAACTATCTGACCAGCTACATCGCCTACGTCCTTGAGGCGATGCCCGAGCAGGACCGGACCATGGCCGAGGTCATCCGCGTGTTCGATGAAGCCTGCTCCGGGCATGCCGAGCGTCTGTTCGACGAGCTGGAGCGCAAAAATCCCGGCAGCTACGCCGTGAAGCTGCGCCGGCGGGCCCAAACGACGATTAGGGCCGAGCGCATGCACGCAAGCATCGTCGGTATCATCGCGGCGAACCTGCTGCCGCTGGGCTTCACCGGCGCCATGGCCGCCTACCAATGCCCGCGGCGCGTGGACTTCCACGAGTTTGGCCGCAAGCGCTGCGCGCTGTTCGTCACCATCGACGACATGGACACCAGCTTGCGACCCCTGACCAGCCTTTTCATCCGCCAAGCGTTTTCGTCCCTGTGCGATGCCGCCGACCACGGCTCCCCCGACGGGCGCCTGGCCGTGCCGGTTCGGCTGATGCTCGACGACTTCGCCAACCTCAACGTGGCGAACTTCGACAACATCCTGTCCGTCACGCGCAGCCGCGAGATCAGCTGCACCATCGTCTGCCAAACCGTCAGCCAGCTGGAAGCGCGCTACGGCAAGCCGGCGGCGAACTCGATCATCGGCAACTGCGACCATCAGCTGGTCCTGGGGTTTCAGGACGAGGCGACGGCGCGCTATTTCAGCTTGCGCGCGAACAAACCCGCCGCAAGTTTGCTTGCCACGCCGACCGATCGCTGGTGGCTGTTCCAGCGCGGGCATGCGGCCGTGTGCGACAAGGCCTACCAGCTGGAGCAGCATCCGCGTTACGCCGACCTTGCGGCCTGCGGGCAGGCCGAGCCGGGTGCAGACCTTACGGAGATGTGGCTGGACGACATCGACCAGGAGTTTTTCGACTTCGAGGAGCTAGGGCCCGAGGACCTCGAGCTTTTCGGGGATGCAAACGCCGCCTAGCGTAATGCCGCCGCAAGGTACAATAACCTGCAGGCAAACCGCACGCGAGGCGCCGCACCGGCGGCGCCTCGCGTCCTTCCCGCATCCGAAAGGAACCTCATGGACTTCTATAACCTGCTCTACCGCGGATACACCGGCGAATATCAGCTGGTCAGCTCCTTGTATCGCAACGGGCTCGACGCCGTGCGGGTGCTTTTTTCCAGCAGCCCGGTGAGGCGAAGCTGACGCTTTCCTGCCAGCTGCGCAAGCCCGCAAGCGAGGCCGGCCACTGGTACGCCGTGATCGTCGACAAGCACGGGCGACAGGTCGAAGAGGGCTACTTAGGCACCATCGACGGCGATAACGAGCACACCCTCGCCTCCGACGGAGCCAACCACTACAGCATCAAGGGCTACCTTGATTTCGCACGTCGAATGCGTGGAAACCAGCAGCCCGGCGAAGCCTTCGGCGCATGCCAGGGCGGCGATGCAGCAGGCCCCGTCCCCGAAAACGCCCTTGGCGACCTTTGGCGTGCCGACGTCGAAGCCTCCTTCGGTCGGCCTTCGGCCTCTGCGGAACGAAAGGGCCCAGACGACGATTCCCCGTTCCGCTAACGCCTGCGCCATCCGGCCATCGCCTACGTATCCGAGGCCCACTGCCAACCAATTGCCCTTGGTACCCCTTCCCTCATAGCCGGTCACCGCTTGCAACCGGTATTTCCTGTTCTTTCCCTATACGCTCGCAAGCTCCCCTTCCGCCGATTGGGACATCCCGCTATACTAAATAAGTTACGCACGAAACAACCCACCGGCCTTGCCGCCGCGCATGCGTGCCCGCGCAAAGCCGGTTTTTGCGGAAAGGAACCCCATGCCAACGCTGGCAGAACACATCGCGTCGCGTCGCACATTCGCGATCATCTCGCACCCCGACGCGGGCAAAACCACGCTGACCGAGAAGCTGCTGCTGTATTCAGGCAGCATCCAGACCGCCGGCTCGGTCAAGGGAAAGGCAAGCTCGAAGCACGCCGTTTCCGACTGGATGGACATCGAGAAGGAGCGCGGCATCTCCGTCACCTCCTCCGTGCTGCAGTTCGAGCACGATGGCTGCTGTGTCAACATCCTTGACACCCCCGGTCACCAGGACTTTTCCGAGGACACGTACCGTACGCTCATGGCCGCCGACGCCGCCGTCATGGTCATCGACGCCGCCAAGGGCGTCGAGGCGCAGACGAAGAAGCTGTTCAAGGTGTGCACGCTGCGCCACATCCCCATCTTCACGTTCGTGAACAAGATGGACCGTGAAAGCCGCGATCCGTTCGAGCTCATGGAGGAGATCGAAACGGTGCTCGGCATCGGCACCTACCCCATGAACTGGCCCATCGGCAACGGCCGCACGTTCCGCGGCGTGTTCGACCGCCAAACGCGCAACGTCATCGCCTTCGACGGCGAGGGTCGCGGCAACTCGTCCAAGAAGGTTGCCGAGATCGAGGCCGAGCTGGGCGACGCCGCCCTTGACGAGCTCATCGGCTCCGACAACCACCAGAACCTCATGGACGACATCGAGCTGCTCGACGGCGCCGCCGACGAGTTCGACCTGGACGCGGTGCGCGCAGGCAAGCTGTCGCCGGTGTTCTTCGGCTCGGCGCTCACCAACTTCGGCGTGGAACCGTTCCTGAAGGAATTCCTGCACCTGGCCCCCGCGCCGCTGCCCTACACCGACACGCTCTCGGGCGATTTGGTCGACCCCCAGCGCAAGGAGTTCGCGGGCTTCGTGTTCAAGATCCAGGCGAACATGGACAAGAACCACCGCGACCGCATCGCGTTCGTGCGCATCTGCTCGGGCAAGTTCGAGCGCGGCATGGAGGCGTTCCACGTGCAGGGAGGCAAGAAGCTGAAGCTGGCAACGGGCACGTCACTCATGGCCGACGACCGTGCAACGGTGGACGAGGCGTACGCTGGCGACATCGTGGGCCTGTTCGACCCCGGCATCTTCAGCATCGGCGATACGGTGTGCAAGGGAGAGCACGTGCAGTTCCCGCCCATCCCCACGTTCTCGCCGGAGCATTTCGCGCGCATCACGCAGGTGAACACGCTCAAGCGCAAGCAGTTCGTGAAGGGCATGCATGAGCTGGCCCAAGAAGGCGCCGTGCAGATCTTCCGAGAGCCCGGTTTCGGCATGGAAAGCGTCATCTGCGGCGTCGTCGGCGTGCTGCAGCTCGACGTGCTCGAAACGCGCCTGAAGAACGAATACGGCGTGGAGGTGCGTCGCCAGGGCATGCCCTACACCGACATCCGCTGGATCGCCAACGACCTCAACGAGCTGGACACCTCGCGCCTGAACATCACGCGCGACACCAAGCTGGTCGAGGACATGCGCGGCGGCAGGCTGCTGTTGTTCACGAACTCCTGGAACGTGAACTGGGCCATCGACCACAACCCCGACCTGAAGCTGTCCGAGGTCGGCAACGTCAATTTCTAAACAGATCGAAAGCCGCAGGTCAAGCAGCAGGCGATAACGGCGAAGATACGATAACCGAAACATAGAGCCGAGGGCGACGGCGTTTGCGAAAGCAGGCGCGCAAAGCCCTCGGCCCTTTTGTCTCAGCCGGTTTCGCCGCACGATGTCCGGTCCCCACGCCTGGGGGCACGGGGACATTGGAGGAGGTTTCGGAGGTCATTTCCCTCATAGCCCTTGCACAGTTTGACGCGCCGTGCATACTGTTCAACTTGAACGGTTTCTACGATGATCTGCACGCGCTTCTCAGTCGAACGAGCGATATGGGGCTTTGCTCGCCGCGCAGACAGCGGGGCATCCATTTTGCACATTCGCTTGAAGAGATGGCCAACATCCTAGTCCCGTTGCACTAACCGTATCGTTTCTCCGAGTTGCCAGGAGCGTGAGCAATCATGGGCGTCCCCGACAAGCAGTACCCGATGACCGTATATCGCCTCATCCTTATGACGGCGGCCGCGGTTTGGGGCCTGGGCTTCGTGATCGGTAAAGGCGCCATCGGCACCGTGGGCGCCACGTGGTTTACCGCCATCCGCTTCCTTGGGGCGGGCATCGTGCTGGTCATCCTCTTGTTTCCCCACCTCAAACGCAATTTCTGCCGCAAAACGCTGAAGGCGGGCCTGATCATCGGCATGGCCACGTTCGTCGGCTTCTGGACGCAGTTTCTGGGCCTGGGCCTGACCACGCCCTCGAAAAACGCCTTTTTGAGCGCGTGCTATTGCCTGACCGTGCCGTTTATCTGGTGGGTGGTCTCCCGTCGCCGTCCGCCTGCGAAAACCCTTATCGCAGCGGCCATCTGCACCGTCGGCATCGGGCTGGTGTCGCTAACCGAGGGCTTCTCCATCAGCTTGGGCGACGGCGTCAGCATCGCCTCGGCGTTCCTCTACGGCGGCGAGATCGTGATCATCGGCCTGGTCATGCGCGACAACGACGTCTTGACCATCACGGTCGTCCAGCAGTTCACCGCCGGGCTCCTGGCCCTGCTGCTCGCCCTGGTCACGCAACCTATGCCCACCATGGCGCAGGTCGCCACGCCCGGATTCATCGGCGCCATGACCTACGTGGCCATGCTCTCGGCGGCCTTCGGCGCCGTGGCGCAGAACACGGCGCAGGCCCACTTGTCGCCCTCCGAGGCCGGCCTGCTCTGCTCGCTCGAAAGCGTGTTCTGCGCGCTGTTCAGCGTGGTGTTCTTCGGCGAGGTGCTCACGGTCCGCATGGCGGTGGGCTTCGCGTTCATCTTCGGCGCCATCGTGGCAACCCAGCTTGGCGACAAGGGCGGCGAAGCTGCCGCGGCCGGCCCCGCAGCCGACGGGTCTGCAGGCGGCGAAAGCCTAGCATCGGGAAAACCCACTAAGCGAAACCGCGGCAGAATAGCCCGATGACCTGCGGTTATCGTAGCAGCTCAACCGCTTTCGCCAGCTTGACGCAACAGGTTCGGACCTACGGTGACAAGCCCGCCGACCCCAGGCGCCGCAGGTTCGAACCTGCGGCGTCGTGCCCGCCGGCGCCAAACGCACCAGCCTTACGCCCCCCAACGCTAAGTCCGCCGCGGGCAACACTTTGTTTCCCGCTCGTTTCGCCGGCTTCCGGGCTATAATGCCCAAGGAAGCAGCTATCTTTTATCCCTACGAACGTGCCGCGCGGCAAGCAGCTGCAATGCGCGCCGGCAACCATGCACCCAAGGAGAGAGAAGCATGACGAAGTTCAACCATGTCATCATCCGCCGCCCTGGTAAGTCGCTGTGCGACGGCATCACCAGCGCACCTGAGCTGGGCCAGCCCATCTACGAGCGCGCCATCGAGGAGCACTACGACTACGAGCATGCCCTCGAGCAGTGCGGCGTCGACGTCACCGTCCTGCCTGCGCTCGAGCAGTTCCCGGACAGCTGCTTCGTCGAGGACCCGGCCGTCATCACCCGCTGCGGCGCCATCATCACCAACCCCGGCGCTGCCAGCCGCAACGGTGAGAAGGACGAGATCGAGCCCGTGGTCCGTCGCTTCTTCGACGACGAGCACGTCAAGCACATCGTGGCTCCCGGCACCCTTGACGGCGGCGACGTCATGATGGTGGGCGACCACTTCTACGTGGGCCGCTCCGCCCGCACCAACGAAGAGGGCATCCGCCAGTTCTGCAAAATCCTGGCCGGTTGGGGCCTGGAGGGCTCCGAGGTCCCGCTGGAGGAGGTCCTGCACCTCAAGACCGGCGTGAACTACATCGAGGACAACAACATGCTGGTGTCCGGCGAGTTCATCGACAAGCCCGACTTCGCCAAGTACAACAAGGTAATCGTGCCCGAGGACGAGGCCTACGGTGCGAACTGCATCTGGGTCAACGGCACCGTCATCGTGGCCGAGGGCTATCCCACCGTGCTCAAGGCCGTCCAGGACCTGGGCTACAAGACGCTGGTGGTGGACACCTCCGAGTACCGCAAGATCGACGGCGGCCTGTCCTGCCTCAGCCTGCGCTTCTAGCACGCTTTTAAAACGCGCGGTCCCGCAAAACCCAAGCGCTTTGCGGGACCATCGACGGGAAAGGCCCGCAGGCGCTCGGAAAACCGAACGACCCTGCGGGCCTTTCCCTGTTCGTGAAACAGAACAAGCTCGCGGGCCTTTCCCGTTCGTGAAACCGCGCCGCAAAACAAGAGGAGCCCGATTCCGTACTCGGAATCGGGCTCCTCGCTTTCATAGGCGCAGGATCGTCGCGAATCCTGCTCTATTTGGAGCTACGTCGCACCGCGCCCCGTCCGTCAGAACTCGACCTTACCCGGCGATCGCGTGCAGCTGCTCGCCTTTCACCTCCGGCGTGGGCACGTGGTAGGTGTTGCTCAGGCGCATGCCGTTTTCCGCATAGCGGGCCACCGAGATGATGAAGCCCTCCTTGCGCAGGCGCAGAATGGCGCGGTCGACGGTCTTCAGGCTGACCTGCAGCGTTTCGGCGATGTCGCGCTTGGACTCCGAGCAGCCTGCAGCGCCGTAAGAGGCGATAAAGCCCAGGATGAGCAGCTGCGAGTTCGTCAGCGTGCGCTTGCCGTCCGCCAGCGTGATGTCGTCGTCGATTTCGGTCACGGTCTCAGCAGTCATCTCAGTCATCATGGTTCTTCTCCATCGGTCTTTGTTCCTATGCTTATGACACCCCCGCTCGCCTGCAAGGCAAGGCGAGCAAAACCTGCAAGCTGAACTGGAGAATAAAAAAGCAGCCAGCTGCAGTGGCTCCCTGGATGGGAACTGTGCAGCTGGCTGCCATTTCAGGCCCTATAGCTTTGCGTCATCACCTTTCGATGATTTTGCCGAGATGAAAAATAGCACGCGAAAAAACGTATGTCAACACCTTGTCGGCCCCTCCCCTTGACAGGCCCCCGACCATCGCAGATCGCGGCCTTGCCGAATCGGAAAGGGGCAGGCGAAGAGGCCTTCCGGCAACCCGTTTCAGCCGGGTCCGCACCCCCCAAGCAATCAAGGAAAAAGGGCAGCGTACCTGCGCAAATCGACGCAAGGGGCGCTGCATCCGAAACCCGAGGCGCCAGTATCTGCGCAAATCCCCTGCCGCATCAAAACTATCCGCTCCGCCGCCCTGCAGCAGACCGAAACCGCATCCTTTCGCCCTTCGCTTCCCTGCTCCAACCCACCCGACATCCCCACACTTCGCAAGAATTGTGGGGAAGCATTCCCATTCAAATTCGGATAACTGTATTAACTCTAGATTAATTTCCGCCAATGCAGTGTTTATGCAGCTTGATAGGTTGTATGTTGCGCTAACCTATTTGCTTAGCATTTGGTAGGCGTTCGGCCACCTGTGGGCGGTTGCACCAAGGATCGCGCAGCCGTCTTTCAAGAACACGTTCGCATGAGTAGGAGTCATATATGAGAGCTATACGCGTCAGCGACATCACGATGAGGGAGGCAGCTGCCTCCAAGGCGCTTTCCCTATCCTTTAAGGAAAAGCTGGAAATCGTGAAGATCCTAGACCGTATCGGCGTTGGCTCCATCGAGGTCGAGGGCATCGAGTCCTCCAAGGTAGACATCCTGCGAATCAAGTCGATCGCCTCCCTGGTGAAGAACAGCACGCTCGCCGTGCCGGTGAAGATGGACGAGGACAGCATCCAGGCCGTTTGGAGTGCCGCGAAGGGCGCGAAGAGCGTCCGTCTGCAGGTGGAAGCGGCCGTGAGCCCCTCCTGCATGGAGTACATCCAGCGCAAGAAGGCCGACACGCTGATCGCCGACGCCGCCGATGCGGTGGCGAAATGCGCCCAGCTCACCGACGACGTCGAGTTCGTGGCCATCGACGCCACCCGCACCGACGTTGCCTACTTGGCCCGCATCATCGAGGCCGTGGTTGCTGCCGGCGCCAAGACCGTCACCGTATGCGACGCCGCCGGCTCCATGCTCCCCGAGGAGTTCGCCCAGTTCATCGCCGACCTGTACCAGGCCGCGCCCCAGCTCAAGGACATCGACCTGGGCATCTCGTGCTGTAACAACCTTAACATGGCCGACGCCTGCGCCGTGGCCGGCGTCATGGAGGGCGCGACGCTGGTCAAAGCCACGTCCTATCCCATGGGCGTCGTCGCGCTCGACAACGTGGCCCGCATCCTTGCCGCCAAGGCCGACCTTCTAGACGCCCAGTGCAAGGTGCGCGTGACCGAGCTTAAACGCGCAATGGGCCAGATCGCCCGCCTGTGCTGCGACGATCGCTCCAAGGCATCCCTGTTCACCGGCGCCGTCTCGGAGGCCGTCGAGGGCGTGGTGCTCACCGCCGGCGACGACCAGGCCACCGTCATGCAGTACGTTGAGCGCTTGGGCTACAGCCTCTCCGAAGAGGACGCCGAGGCCGTGTTCGAGGCCTTCAAGAAGATCGCCGCCAGCAAGGAGCGCGTGAGCGCCACCGAGCTTGACGCCATCGTCGCCTCCGCCGCGCTGCAGGTACCCCCCACCTACACGCTGGAGGGCTACGTCATCAACTCCGGCCTAAGCTTCAAGGCCACCTCGCACATCTCGCTGCGCAAGAACGGCGAGCTGATCGAGGCCGTATCCTTGGGCGACGGCCCTATCGATTCCTCGTTCAAATCCATCGAATCGGTGGTGGGCAAGCACTACGAGCTTGACGACTTCAGCATCCAGGCCGTCACCGAGGGCCGCGAGGCCATGGGCGAGTCGGTCGTGAAGCTGATCGCCGACGGCAAGGTGTACTCCGGCCGCGGCATCTCCACCGACATCGTCGAGTCCAGCATCCGCGCCTATATCAACGCGCTCAACAAGATCGCCTACGAGGAGCAGAACTAATGAAGCTTTCCTTTTCCACCCGCGGCTGGGCCGACCGCTCCTGGGACGAGCTGGTAGGCACCGCCCTTGAAATGGATTTCTCGGGCATCGAGATCCACAACCCCATCACCAATGCGGCGTTCACCGGCAAGGGCGGCCCGCTTGACCGTTACAACACCCAGGCAACCGCCCGCGCCCTGCGCGACAAGGGCCTTTCCATGCCCGTGTTCGACTCCTCGGTCGACATCTCGGCAGGTGAAGGCCAGATCAAGGACGCCAAGGACCTCATCGACCTTGCCCAATCCGCAAGCGTGGAGATGGTATGCGTGGTCGTGCAGCACGACGACGAGGACGCCATCCACACGGCGCTCTCTCAGCTGGTCCCCTACGCCGAGGAGCACGGCGTGGTGCTGCTGATCGAGTCCAGCGGCATCTTCTCCAGCACCTCGCGCCTGACCGGCATCATGGACCGCTACGCCAGCGACTACCTGGGTGCCCTATGGGATGTCCACAACGTTTACCGTGTAGGCGGTGAAAGCCCGGCGACCACCATCAAGAACCTGGGCGCCTACGTCAAGCACGTGCACA
>ERZ1026880.796-NODE-796-length-14967-cov-4.124329_pt1 | contig 14967 bp, 5 predicted proteins | sample MGYA00380170_ERZ1026880 | MGnify/ENA primary metagenome ERZ1026880 (study PRJEB33269, sample SAMEA4719806) | human gut metagenome | biome: human-associated habitat; feature: organic feature; material: feces | place: Cameroon | collected 2013-10 ...
TGGGAAGCTCGGGCACAGAAGCCTCGACGACGCTCGTCTCGGGCAGCGGGTCCTCGTCCTTGCCCCAAGCGGGAACATCGAACTGGCGCAGCCACAGGCCGACGCTGCAGTCAACCAGCAGGTTAACGAAGGCGTTGGCCGCGAGGGCGACCACCAGCGTCACAAAGAAAGCGGGGGCAAACTGCTCGACAAAGAATCCAACAACCTCAAGCGCGAGGCGCACCGCCTCGGCGTCGGTCATGTAGTAGTAGCTGTCCATGTAATCGACGAGGTCGGCGATGAACCCGAGCGAGCCGAACATGGCGGGCACAAACATCAAAAAGCCTACGACGCCCACGATCAGCGTGGGAACGAGCTTAATGACGAAGACCCTCAAGAGTCCCCACGGATCTCTCGAGACCATCTGCCACAGGGTCTTTGCCCTATACCCAGCCTTGAAGTTCTGGTAGATCGTCGCGCGAACTGCGGCGACAACGAAGACCACGCCGAGGAAAAGCGTGAAGATCCCCCAGACGCTGCCCAGGAAATCGCCGATCCACGGGAGGTTCTCGATAATAGAGCCCACGACGACAGCGACGATGCTCCAGCCGGCGGCGACCACAAAGCCGCGCCAACCCGACTTGATGAGCCCGCCGATCTTTACCTGGCGAGAAGGGCCCTCGGTAGAGCCCCACGCGACGCGACGCGACCACTCGAGGCCGTAGCCGAGCACCGCAAGCGGGCCGACGATGGGCACAAGGCCGCCGAGCGCGCAGAGCAGGATCGGCTTCCACCAGCCCTTCTCCTGAGTGAGCATTGCCCACGCGCGTCCAAAGTAGCGGTCCTTCTGGAATCCGCTGAGGTTGGCATCGTTAGACATGTTTCTCCTATCCACAGAGGTTAAGGAGAGGATACCCCACAGGCCTTAAATCGACCAGAACCTGTGGGTTACAGGGCGGTCGTCGCATCTGCCAACGGCGGAGCAAAAAAGAAAGCCTCGACGCGAACGTCGAGGCTGCTCAATCAATGGCGGAGGAGGAGGGATTCGAACCCTCGTACCCCGAAGGGTAAACGGTTTTCGAGACCGCCGCATTCAACCACTCTGCCACCCCTCCGTAAGGGCGACGGGGGCCCGTAGGCCCCCGTTAAAGATTCTGGCGGAGAGTCTGGGATTTGAACCCAGGATACGCTTTAGACGTATACACGATTTCCAATCGTGCTCCTTCGGCCACTCGGACAACTCTCCAGTTGAAGTGGTGCGGGGGTTATTGTAACGGAAGATTCGGCGCGACGCCACTTCTTTTTTGATTATCTTGCTAGGATTGTTGAGAATTCTGCACATTTGCCGCCCCGGGAGCCCGATGTTCACCTTATACGCCCAAACAAGCACCCAAATTGCCATGAGCCTGCCGGCCTGGCTCGACCTCGCTTCCGTCGCCGTCGGCGGAATCTCCGGGGCACTTGTTGCCAAAGAGCGCAAGCTCGACCCCATCGGCTTCATCGGGCTCTCGATGCTGTGCGGCCTGGGCGGCGGCCTCGTCCGCGACATGGCCATGCAGGTCGGCAGCGTCTACATGCTCGACAACCCCTACGCGATTCCCGCCACGGTGGTCATCGGGCTTGCGGTGTTCTTCTTTGGGCGCCTGTTCGAGAAGGTCCCTAACCTGCTGGAATGGGTGGACATCATCTCGGTTGGCCTCTTTGCGCTCGGCGGAACCGACAAGGCGATCGTCCACGCACTTCTTCCCGTCTCGGCGATCCTTATGGGCACGCTCACGGGCGTGGGCGGAGGCATGCTGCGCGACGTGTTTTTGGGCGACGTGCCGAGGATCTTCAAGCCGAGCAACTACTACGCTGTCTGCGCGCTGGCCGGCAGCACCGTGTATTACGCGCTCGTCGTTTGGGCCGGGCTCGACAAGTTCGTCGCGTCCGTCGTGCTCATGGCCGTGACGGTCGGGCTGCGCCGCTGGTCGCTCTCGCACGGCGCGACCACCCCACAGGAGCACGACCTCACGCCCGCGATCAAGCGCGCCATGCAGCGCCACAAGAAGTAAGAAGGGCGCTGACTCGCCGCAACCCCGCGCACCCGCGCGACAAAGCGTGCATCCAGCGACACAATCGCGCCCCCAGGCGCCGAAAACCGTCACTCGATGCACGCTTTGCTACAAAGAAGTGCCGCCCTCGTCGTCAACAGCCCAAAGACACAAGAATCGAGCCGTCCGGCGGCAGTTCGCCGGGCGGCTCGATCCGTCTTGGTGCGTCTAGCTAGCTAACCGCTAGTCTTCCCTGCGGCGGTGGAGCGTCGCCGCCATGAAGGCCAGGCCCACGGTGACCGCGGCAACGGAGAGAACGTTGCTGGTCACATCGCCGGTCTGTGGGGTCTTGCCGCTCTTTGCAGCACCGGTGCCCGTCGGGGCATCGGAACCCTTCGGCGCCTCGGGCGCCTTCGGGGTCGTGGGCTGCTCGGGCACGCTGGGCTTCTCGACGTTCACGAACGAGAGCCCCTGGTCGGCACCCTCGCCGGCAGCCATGTCGACCGCAGACGAAGACTTGACCGTCGCGGACTTAACCTCGAGGTCGCGAGCGTTCTCGGTGCCGTCGTTCTTCTCGCCCACAACATAGGTCACGGTGTAGACGGTGGCGTCTCGCTCGATAGTCTGAGTGAGCGGCGTGCAGACCGCGCCCTCGCGTACCTGGTACGTATAGGTTCCGGGCGCGTCAAAGGAAAGAAGGTCGAAGGCAACGGTACCGTTCGCGTCATTGGACTTGGTCTGGAGCACCATGCCGATAGCGTCACACAGCTCGAAGGAGAACTGCCCAGCCTGCATCTGCCACGCACGGCCGTCGTTGGTCTTAACGGTTTTCAGCACGGACGGCGCCGCGGTAGCAGACGCAACCTCGTAGATGTTGTCGAACTCAGCCGCGACGGCATCGCCAGGATAGGACGCCTTCGCGCTAAGGGTGCCATCGCCGTTGTCGGAGACCTCGACGCTCACGGGAACGTTGGAGGCCGCGGTCCAGCCGTTGGTATTGTGGCCGACCTCGTGGACGGTGTACTCGAACTTCTTGCCGGCATCGGAGAAGCTGTATTTCAGGCCCGTGAACTCAGCGGTGCCGCCGGCCTGGACCTTAACGTTGTCGACCCCCTCGACCTTGTTGCCGTCCTTGTCCAGAAGCTCAAACTCGAAGAACTCGCCTTCCTTGGCGTCGCTTCCGCCGTTGACGGTCTTGGAGACCTTTATGGTCGCCTCGCCGGTGGCGGCGTAGACGTTGTCGAAGCCGGCGACTCCCTCCGCCGATCTGGAGTAGGTGGTCTCGAGCTTGAGGGTGCCGTCACCGTTGTCGGTCGCGACCACGGTCACGATCACGTCGGACGCCGCGGTCCAGCCCTTGTCGTTGTGACCCGTCTCGTGGATCACGAACTTGTAGGTGCCCTCGGAAGTAAACTTACGGGAATAGAAGTTCTTGACCTGCCCGGCCTTGGTCTCGACCTTGTCGAGCGCGCCGCCGGTCTTGTTGCCGTCCTGATCCGCCTTGTACAGCTCGAACGAGAAGACCTCGCCAGGCTTGGCCTCGGTGCTGCCGTTGACGGTCTTGTACACGCCGAAGATGGCCTTGCCGGACGTTGCGTAGGTGTTAGTGAACTCGGCAGAGTTCGTGCCACGACCATAGCTGACCTCGGCGGCAAGCGAACGGTCTGCGTTCTCAGTCACTTTGACGGTGACCTTAACATCGGAGCCCGCAGTCCAGCCCTTGCTGTTGTGGCCGACCTCGTGGACGGTGTAGGTAAAGGTCTTGCCGGCGTCGGCGGTGGTGTACTCAATTTGGCCGAAGTTGACGGTCTCTCCAGCCTGCGCAGCGGCGGTGGAGAGGACTTTGCCCGCAAAGTCCTTGAGCTCGAAGTCAAAGGTCTCGCCCGCGACGGCCGGGGTGCCGCCGACGACCTCCTTGCTCACCGCGATAGTGGCGGCGGTGGAAGCGTTGAAGGCGTTGTCAAACTTGGCCGCGCCCGTATACGCCTCGGCGCCGTCGACGTCCTGCCTGTAGGAGACCTCGGCGCGCAGCTTGTTGTCGGCCGCGCGCTCGCCCACCGTAACAGTGGCGATAACGTCCTTCGCGCGCGTCCATCCTTCGGCGAGGTCGCCCGTCTCGTGGATGCGGTAGGTATAGGTCTTGCCGGCGTCCTTGTCGGAAAGAAGCGCCGCGTCAAACGTCGCCTTGCCCTCGGCGTCAGTGGTCACGTTACCGAGCACGGGGGCGGCGTCGGCGTTCTCGCCCTCCGCGGTGGCGGAGAAGCCGAACGTCTCGCCAGTCTTGGGAGCGGCCCCGTTCACGGTCTTTTCCACGACAAGCTGGAACTCGCCCGACGCCTGGCCGGGCTGCTCGGGCCGGTCGGTCTTCTCATCGAACACGTTGAAGGTCGTGCCGACATTCGGGGTGATCCCGAGCGCCTTGGCCTTGGCGAGCGCCTCGGCATAGTCCTTCTTGTCCTGGGCGGTCGTGCCGGAGAACATGACGTAGGTCGGCTCGGTGTTGCTGATCTTGTAGCCGGCGGGCGCCTTGGTCTCCACGAAGCAGTACAGAGTGTTCGCGGCAAGGGGGTTGTCCTTGTCGCCGAAGCTCACAAGGCCGCTCGCGTCGGTGGACTTCGGGTTGCCGCCTGCGGTCTCGGCCCTCGACTTCACGAGGTTGCCCGGCGCAGAGGCGTTGAGGTCGACCTGGTACAGCTCGAACTCCGCGCCTTCGAGGGCGATCTTGCCGTCATCGTTCGCCTTGCTGATTGTGATGCCGTAACTCACGGCATCGGTGCCGGCGTTGGACTTGTTCACGACCCACTTTTGGCTGTGGTTCACGGCCGACGAGGCGTAGCCCTCGATGACCACGCTGTTGCTGATCTCCACCTCATCGCCGACGGCTCCCTGGGGCGCGACATCGTAGGTGATCTTCAGCGCCTTCGAGTTCGGCACGGTGATCGTGAGCACCGTGGAGGTGCTGCCGTCCTCGTTCGCCTTGTTCTTCAGCGCATACGAGACGCCGCCGGTGACCTCGTTGCCGTTCGCATCCTTAACCGAGAGGGTGCCCTTGGTAAAGCTCGCGGTCGCGCTCATCGTGTCGGTAAGGGTGAGCGAATCCGCATCGCCGATCGTCTGGGCGTTCGGGTTCACGCTGATGGTATAGGTAACGTGCGAGCCGTCGCTTGCGCGCTGCGCCTGCTTGTCGAGGACCTTGTTTGCCACGGAGGTCGTCGCAGTGGTGGCCGGGAAGCTCTTCTCGCCGGCGGAGCCCTCCGCGGTGTTCGAGAACTCCTTGGTCTGGCCAGGCTCGACGGCGGAGGGTTTGATGGCGGTCTGGTACTTGAGCTCGACGTAGCCGTTCCAAGACCCCTCGCCATTCACCATGTCGCCAGTCGGGATGGTAAAGGTGGCGACGTTTCCGTCGGTTGCCGGCTCTGCCGTGAGCGCCGGCCAGTAGTCAGACGAATCGAAGCCAGTCGCGCCGTGGAGCCAATAGCGAGAAGAACCGGCGACGTACTTCATGCCCTCGCCGAGCGTGTCCTTGATCACGACGTCGGCGCCCTTGAGGTCGCCCGCGGCGTTGTGGGTCCAGTCGTTCGGTTCGTCACAGTTGGCGTGGATCGTCCAGTCCGCGATCCAGGCGCCCTTCGTGCCGTCGGCCCACTCATAGTCGGCCTTCCACCAGGCATTGCCGGAGGACTTCTTCGAGAAGGGTGCCTTGACCTCGGCCTTTACCTCATAGGAGGCCTTGGCTTCGCCCTTCTTGACGTTGTCGATGGCAACCGACGAGATGTTGGTATAGGTGCCTGCTCCTGTACCGCAATCCGTGTTGTAGCTCACGACGACGTCGCCGGAGCCGATGAGGCTGCGGGTCAGTTCGCTGTTCTTGAAGGTGATTTGCAGGTCATTCCACTGACCGTCGTTGGTGATCTCGTAGTCCGTGCCCGCGCGCAGCGTCTGTCCGGTGCCGGTCACCTTGAGGACGACGTTGGAGAACTTAATCTGCTGCCAAGTATCCTTCTGGATGTGGTCGCTGAACACGACCTTACCAGGGTCGGTGTCGCTCTCCATTGCCGAGAAATACACCGTCGAGGTCCAGGAGGCCTTGCCGCTGTTTTCGGCGGTGCCTTTCTGGACGAGCTCCTTGGAGATGTAGGTTCGGCTATCGCTCGGCTGGTACGTCGCGGTCGCGCCGCCGCCGACGCCCGGGCCGTTCGACGGGGTGACCGTTGCGGTGTTGGACACGCTCTTTGACGAGGCGGGGTCAGCCATCTCGGTCACGTACGTGACGGTGAGCCCTTGCTTGCCGAGGTTCGCCGGAAGCGTGAAGCTGAGCTTGCTGCTGCTCGGGTCGACATCGCCGGCGGCAACGGTCTTTCCAGCCGCATCGATCACGGTGTACTGCGTGCCGGCCTTGAACTTTTGGCCGGCATCCAGCGTGTCGGTGAACACATAGCCGGACATATCGGCCTTAAGTGTGCCGGTATTGAGCTCGACCGTCCAATTGATGTTCTCGTTCACACTGCCGTCGGCGGCGTACTTCGAGACCATGGAGTACTTGGCAGTCTGGGGATATACGGTGCTGGACTGCCCTTCTTGCTCATTGCTCGTGCCCCACGTCCACTTGACCGAGTTCCCAATGTCGGAAAGTTCCTCGCCGTCCTTCAGCGCGTCAAGCACAGACTGCTTGACCTTGGTCTTGTACTGTACGTAGTAGTCGCCCTTCGTCAGCGTGCCGAGCGAGATGGTCGCCTCTTGGCCGTTGACCGACGCATCGCAGGTGCCGGAAACGGGGTTCCCGTCCTTGTCGACGAGCGTGAAGCTACCGTCCACGAACTCGAGGTTCGAGCCGACGGTGTCGTAGATCTTCAGGTCATGCGCGACAGTGGCGGGAGACACCCTTACCGTCCAGGTGTAGGTGTTGTCCGTGGAGTCAAAGACCGGCAGCTCCCATTCTTTGTTGGGGTTCGAGCCGAACTTGTTGCCCGCGACGTCGCCGTCCTTGATGTTGACCGTCACGGAGGTCCCGGTGCCGGGGAAGGCAATGGTCACCTGGTCGCCATCGCCCTTTCCGCTCTCCTGAACCGTAAAGTCAAAGCCGACGTAGGCGGTGCACCCGGAGGGGTGGGTGCGGAGCCAATCCTCGTTGTAGTGGAGATACGCCGCGCCGTTCTCAATGCGCCAGGTACCAGCAACGTTATTGCTGCTGTCATAGAGAGGCTGCTCGCCTTTGTTGGTAAAGTTCACGTTTTTGGGGAACGTGTACTTGATGTTCGGGGACGCCAGCGTCGGCTGCTCGTCTTCCGAAAAATCGATGTTCAACTTGCCGTAGAGGTGCGCACCGTCGACGACCGACTCGTCTCCGAGCGGCTCGCTTAGGGCGGCGTCCTTGTATACGGTAACCGTGATTCCCGAGGAGACCTCGCGATAGTCGGCGTTCTCGTTGTAGCTGCCTGCGCGCGGAGTCAACTCATCGACGGCGATGTCGCCCGACTTTTGCTGCGCCTCAGCCGCTTGGTCTTCCTCGCCGGCGGCCGCCGCGAATGCGCTCTGCACGGGCATGGCATACATTTGAGACACCATGACCGCACTGAGCAAGAGGGCAAGGAACTTCTTGCCGCCTACTCTCTTGTGTTTCATCTCTCTTCCTTCTCTTGCTTCCAACACAAAAAACGACCCGGGAGTGTTTTTCTCCGAGTCACAACACCCCAGTGGCCTTCGCCGACTGGAAAGGTTGTTCTTCTTATTGAGTTCTTTGGTGATTTAGCAGGTAAACGCAGGATTTAGTCAAAACCAACGTTGCTTAAACGCATATATTCAATGTATTCCTTCATTAGACCGCCGCAATTATGCAAACAAAAATACTAGGGTGAGAGTCCGCTCTATCCCCCCTCCCACATTTGTAATGATTACGTAACGACGGCAAAGCCGCGGCCTCGCCACTCACACGGCAAAGCGTGCATCCAGCGACACAATCGCGCCCTCAGGCGCCGAAAACCGTCACTCGATGCACGCTTTGCTACAAAGAAGTGCCGTCGCGACACCCGCCGCGATACAAAAATCGAGCCGCCCGGCGCCAGAAACGCCGAGCGGCTCGATTCGCTTTGGTATGTCTAACTAGCCGCTAGTCCTCCCTGCGGCGGCGCAGGGCAGCCGCGGCGATGGCAGCAGCGCCTGCGAGGGCAACGGGCGCGACGACGGCGCTCGGGTCACCCGTCTCGGGCACGGCGGAGCCGGACTTCTTTGAGGCCGCGACGCCGGACTTGTCGCTCGCCGGGGTCACGGACGAAGCGGGGCCGGCGGGCGTCTGATCGGGTACAGGCGTCGGAGCCGCGACCTTCTTGAAGTGCGCGACGGCGTGAGGCTGCGTGCTCCCCATCACAAAGGTCGTGGTCGCGGCGTCCGCGGCGGCGAGCTCGATGTCGCCGCTCGCGACCTCCCAGTAGTCGAACTCATAACCGTCGTCGGGCGTGGCAAAGATCGTCACGGTTTCGCCGGTTGCCGCCGCCTCGGGCGAGCAAGAGGCACTGCCGCCCTCATCGCCGGCGACGGAGACCTTGACGTTGAACTTGACGACGCTCGGGTCAATCGGCGTCAAGCTCAGCGAGAAGTTAGGCTTGACCACGACATTCTGGCTACCCACGGTGAGGGTTGCCTGCGCGGCATCCGCGTCATCGATCGTGGCATCGCCGGAGACGATGGTCCAGCCGGTGAATACGTAGCCGTCGTTGGCCTTGGCGGACAGCGCAAGCGTGGTACCCGGCTTGGCGCCCTGCAGCACCTCGTCATCAGAGGTCATATCCTCGACAAGGCCATCGCCGGAGAGTTCGGCCGTTCCGTTCTCGCCGGCCTTAACCGTGATGCGCGGCAGAATCGTGAGCGTGCACGTGCCGAGCGTCGGGGCGAAGTTCTTGTTTTCGGTCACGGACACCTTGATGTCGTGGTCACTGGGCTCCTCGCTCGAGTCCGCACGGGCAACAACGGGGTTGAGAGTGTCGCAAACGGTGTCCACGAGGTCCTTTTCGCCCTTCCACGGCGCCGCCTCGGCTGCCTCGTCCTCGACCGAGAACCCGAGCATGGGGTCCTTGGCGCCGGAGACCTTGTAGAGAGGCTCCCTGGACGGGGAGAAGCTCGCCTGCGGGGTGATCGTTACCGGACGGGGCGCGATCGTGAGCGTTGCCGGCACACTGGTGCCGTTGATGTTGGCGTTGCCCGGGAAGATCGCGAACGATTTGTAGGTGCCAGCGTCGGTGGGCTCGGTGTCCTTGCCTGCATAGCGCATGACCAGCTGGTCGGAGACGTCGATGGCGCCATCAGCGATGGTCGCCGTCGCCGTGAGCCCCTGGGCGGCGCCGTTATAGGTTACGGTGGCATCGACCACAGAGATGCTCACATCCGCCTTCGCGATGGTGAAGCGCGCGACCGCGGCGGCGCAGTCATGCGTGGCGTCGCCGGCGTACGTAGCGATCACGGTATAGCTACCCGCGTTAGTCGGGGCCGTGGCGCTCATGTAGCGCTCGCCCATAGAGGTGGTGCCCATATAGAGGAGCGTAACCTCGGCGCCCTCGATCGGGTTGTCGTCCGGGTCGGTGACGACAGCGGTCGGGCCCTGCGGCGCGGCGTTGTAGGTGAACGAGTCGCCCGAGATCGTCACCTTAGTCTCGCTGCGGCAGATGGAGAAGGCGCGGCTGATAGGCTTGGCGAGGTAGTTGCCGCCGATGACCGTCGCGGTCTCGGTGTAGGCGCCCGGGACGCGCGGAGCCTCGCTGCTGAGGTACGCCTTGCCCTCTGCGGTGACGCCGGCATACGTGACGTGGACGTTGGCCTGCCCGGTGATGTCCTTATCACCATCGAAGGCATTGGCGCCGAAGGTGAAGTTCTGCGCCTCTTCATAGGAAAGAGCCTTGTGCGGCAGCTCCTGCTTCCACTCGAGGCTGACGTCGGCCGTCTTTGGCGCGATGGTCAGGTAGCCCACGCCAACGGAGGTCTTGTAGTTGCCGCTTGTAGTGGCGGCGACGGTCACGTAGACGCCGGCCTTGGAGGGGGTACCGCCGAGGGCGACCGTGGACGAACCGAGGCCATACTGCGTGAGCGAGTTCAGCACGGTCTTGAGGCCGTTGACGATCTGCTCAGGGTTCTCGACGCCGGCGAGCTTGAGCATCGCCGTGAGGGCAGACATCGCCGCGTCGTTGTTGACGATCTCGGCGAGCTTGCCCAGCGAGATTCCCTGGTCGAGCTTGAGGACCTGGTTGATAACCTTCTGGGCAGCGGGCGAGTAGTAGCTCAGGTCGATGGACACATAACCCTTGGCGTCGCCGTCGATGCCGGCGATCACGGTGATGGGCTTGGTTTCCTTGTTGCTGGGCCTGGAGTTCACCAGGTCGGAGATCTTTACGGTCTCGCCGTAGGTGAGGCTCTTGCTGGTGACCTTGACCTTGGACGGCGCCTTGGTCACCGTAACGGTCACGTTCTCGGCGCTGCAAGGCTGATAACCAAGCTGGTCGCCCTCGCTTGCCGTCCCCTTGTACTTAGCGGTCACGCCCGTGTACTCGCCGACATCGGTGGGCAGTTTAATCCCGTCAAACTCGAACGAGTCGGCTGAAGTACCGGGCACGGTCGCGGTGGCACCAGCGTCGTCGGTATAGGTGACGCGCGGGGCGAGCGCCTTGTAGAGCTCGTCGCGCATGGCGTCCGCGTCGGCGTTGTACTGGATGGAGACGTTGGTGTTGCAAGACAGCTCGGTCTTGTAGCGTCCGTCCACAACCTTCACGCTGAGTTCGATGGAGGAGCCGGGATACTGGTCGTTCCCGCCGTACGTGATGCGGATCTGCTCGAAGGAGCCGTCGCCGTTCGCGCCGAACTCGTGCTGGCCGAAGTTAAACAAGCCGGGCTTGAAGTCGAGAGGCTGCCAGACGTCGCCGAAAGTTCCGCCGGCCTTGAACCTGATCTCCACGTCATCGGCGGAAAGACCCGCGGGGACGCTCCCCTGCTGGTCGAAAGCCGCGTTGAAGACCAGCTGCTTGTAAGCGCTCTTGTCGCTGCGGCCCAAGACGCCGACCTCGGCGCCATCGATGCCCTTGATACCGGCCTTTACGGTGCTCACCTTAAGGGTATAGTTGCCATCCTTCGTGAGCGCGGGAACACCGGCGACGGTGGCCTCGTGATTCTTGTACGAGGGCGCGCCGAGCGACACCTCGCTTCCGTCGACATCGTTAACGAGCACGACATCCGTGACGACGTAGCCGTCCTTGGGCGTGGCCACGATGTCGCCGGGGTTCTTATAGTTGACGACGATGGCGCCGTCCTCACCCGCGGAGGCGTTACCCACGGTTGCGCTGGCCAGGCCCTCGTCGCCCTCGACCTTGATGTTCGCCTGAGCTGCGGCCTTGTAGGTGATGACGATGTTGGAATCGGCCTTGCTCGGGATGGTGTAGGAGCCATCCTCATTGGGCGTGAGCTCGTCGGTGCCGTTCATGACGGAGACGACGTCGTAGTCCTCGACCTGCTTGGCGGTGAAGGTCTTGGTCGCGCCATCGTCAATGTCGTAGCTGGTGGCGACGGCACCGTCGATGAGCGCCCCGCCGTCGGCACAGCCAGCGGCGCTGAACGTCGCGGTCCAGTAGCACTGCAGGTCGAAGCTTCCGCAGTCTACGTAACGCCATTTCTTGGGGTTCCAGCTCGACATGTCGTAATACTGCACCGAGTACGTTCCGCTGGGCAGGTCGGCCGCATCGTTGCTGAGTGCCCACCCGGTCTCGACGACCTTTTCCTTGCCTTCGCGCACAATCTTGTAGTTCGTGGCGTGCTTGCCGAAGGTGTTGTAAAGGTAATCGCGCAGCTCTCTCTTGGTCAGCTTCGCGTGGTAGCGCAGCGTCTCGGTCGCCTGCGCGTCAACGAGACTGTTTACGTCCTGATCAGAGGCAACCTCATCCGCAAGATTCTCGCTAGTGAGATCTCCCTGCGACTGGGACTCGTCGTCTGCCGCGGCAGGCTCGCCAACGGTCGGCGCGGGCACGTCCGCCTGGCCTTCGTCCGCACCCGCAGGCTTCTCGCCATCCGGCGCGGAAACTCCCTCATCGGAGGAATCCGAGGGGGTTTGCGCAGCCCCCACCTGCTGCTCGGCCACGGGAACCTGCCCATCGACCGCCTCAGCGATTGCTGCAGTGGGCACCTGCCCGATGACCATCGCGAGCGTCACGCCTGCGGCAATGGTCCGGTTTAGATGTTCCTTCTTCACATGAACCCTTTCAATCGAATCGCGGGGCACCCATGGTCCCGCGACATGAAAATTCACTTTAATAGTACTTGCTCCGCCCTCTGCGATGCGCGCTCGCCGAGGATTTTTCCGACGACCGGGCTGCTCTCTCTTCTTGACGGCCTCGCCGCTCGCACGACAAAGCGTGCATCCAGCGACACAATCGCACCCTCAGGCGCTGAAAACTGTCTCTCGATGCACGCTTTGCTACAAAGAAGTGCCACCGCCGGACCGGCCGGCCGGCGCAGCACACAAAAAAGCGCCCGGAGCGTGAACTCCGGGCGCTTCAATCAGCCGATGGCCGCGCGTTTACTTCTTGACCTTGCCGTTGCGGACGGCCCACTTGCGGCGGTCGGTCTCGTTGAGGATGCGCTTGCGCATGCGAATACTCTGCGGCGTGATCTCGACGAGCTCGTCCTCCATGATGTACTCGAGCGCCTCCTCGAGCGAGAAGGTCTTGGGCGGGGTGAGCTGGACGGCGATGTCAGCTGTGGAGCTGCGCTGGTTGCCGAGCGACTTGGTGCGCGCGATGTTGACGACCATGTCGCCGGGCTTGGAGCGCTCGCCCACGAGCATGCCCTCGTAGCACTCGTCGCCAGGGCCGACGAAGAGCTGGCCGCGCTCCTGCAGGGTGCCAAGCGCGTAGGCGACGGCCTTCTCGGTGGTCATGGAGATCATGGCGCCGTTCTGGCGGACGCCGATCTCGCCGGCGTAGGGGCCGTACTCGAGGAAGGTGTGGTAGAAGACACCCTCGCCGTGGGTCACGTTGAGGATGCGGTTCTTGAGGCCCATGATGCCGCGGGTCGGGATCTTGAACTCGAGGTGGGTCTGGGTGGTGCCGGTCTCCATGCTGATCATGGTGCCGCCGGCGTTGCCGAAGACCTCGATGACCTTGCCGGAGTACTCGCCCGGGCACTCGACGACGGCCTGCTCGACGGGCTCGACGGTGTGGCCGTGCTCGTCCTTCTTGAACAGGACGCGCGGGCGGCCGACCTGGAACTCGAAGCCCTCGCGGCGCATGGTCTCCATGAGGACCGAGAGGTGCAGGATGCCGCGGCCGGAAACCTCGATGCCGGTCTTGTCGGGCAGCTCCTCGATCTTCATGGTCACGTTGTTCTCGCGCTCGAGGAACAGGCGCTCCTTGAGCTGACGGCCGCCGACGATGTCGCCCTCGCGGCCGACGAGCGGGGAGGTCGAGGCCTCGAACACGATGGAGAGGGTCGGCGGGTCGATCTCGATGGGCTCGAGCTCGACGGGGTTCTCGGGATCGGTGTAGACGTCGCCGATGTCGGTGGAGTCGACGCCCACGACCGCGGCGATGTCGCCGGCCACGGCCTCGGTGCACTCCTTGCGGCCCAGGTAGTCGAAGGTAAAGAGCTGCTTGACCTGGCTCATGGCGCGCGAGCCGTCGTTCTTGACGACGAGGATCTTGTCGCCGTCGTGGATGGTGCCAGAGTAGATGCGGCCGATACCGATGCGGCCGACGTACTCGGAGTGGTCGATGGTCACGCACTGAAGGGCCAGCGGGCCGTCGGGGTCCACGTCGGGCGCGGGCATGTCGTCGACGATCATGTCGAGCAGCGGGTACATGTTGTCGTTGCCGTCGTTGGGGTCCAGGCGGGCGAAGCCGTTGACCGCGGAGGCGTAGACGACGTGCTCCATGGTGAACTCGAGCTGCTCGTCGGTGGCGTTGAGGTCGGCCATGAGGTCGAGGCAGTCGTTAAACGCCTTCTCGGGGTCGGCGCCGGGCTTGTCGATCTTGTTCACGACGATCATGACCGATAGGCCGGCCGCGATGGCGTGCGAAAGGACGAAGCGAGTCTGCGGCATCGGGCCCTCGGCGGCGTCGCACAAAAGAAGCGCGCCGTCGGCCATGCGCAGCACGCGCTCGACCTCGCCGCCGAAGTCGGCGTGGCCCGGGGTATCGAGGACGTTGATCTTGATGCCCTTGTACTCGATGGAGATGTTCTTTGCCAGGATGGTGATGCCTCGCTCGCGCTCCTGGTCGTTGGAGTCGAGCACGCGCTCCTCTACCTGCTGGTTCGCGCGGAAGGCGTCGGTGGCCTTGAGCAGGCCGTCCACGAGCGTGGTCTTGCCGTGGTCGACGTGCGCGATGATTGCGATGTTCCTGATTTTCTCCTGGCGCATATGTCCCTCTCGATGTCGCAATGCCCGGTTATTCGGCAACTGGCCTAGTATACAGCGCGAACAGCACCGTCACGGCATCTACAGGGGAAAGTCAAGTTGTTTTCGGCAAGAAGTACCGGCGCGCGGCGGGTTACAGCAGGGGCTCGACCTCGCCGGCGGGCGCGGGCTCGCTCCAGCCGAAGGTGTCCTCGTCGCCCGTGACGTCCACGAGCGAGTACGCCGAGTAGCTGCGGTAGCCGCGCTCGCCGAACTCGAGGATCACGGCGTCCTGATAGGCGCCCTCCTCGTCGGCGATCGCGCCGCGGTACGCGAGCGCGTAGCGCACGGCGTCCTCGGACTCCGCGGCCTTCTTGCGCGCGCCCTCAAGGCACTCCTCGGGCCCGTCCTCGGCAAACTCCAGGCTCTCCACCTGACCGGCCTCGTTGCCGAGCGCGAGCAGCACGTGAAGGTCCTCCCCAACCGCGAGCACGTCGAGGGCACGGCCAAGAAGCGCGCTCGCCAGCTCGTCGGTCTGCTGGGACACGCCGTCGCGGCGCTCGTCGGTATCTGCCATGGAGGGTTCCTTTCTTC
>ERZ1026880.802-NODE-802-length-14934-cov-77.426843_pt1 | contig 14934 bp, 9 predicted proteins | sample MGYA00380170_ERZ1026880 | MGnify/ENA primary metagenome ERZ1026880 (study PRJEB33269, sample SAMEA4719806) | human gut metagenome | biome: human-associated habitat; feature: organic feature; material: feces | place: Cameroon | collected 2013-10 ...
GCCGTGAGCCACATCGACCCCAATGCCGTGGTGGAGAACTTCCATCTGGACCTCTTCATCATCAAGATTGACGCTCCGCACACCAGCAACCTGGTGGCAGCACTGGGCTTCAGCATCTTCGGCATAGGAGCCGAACTGGCAGGTGTGACCGTCAGCAAGGTCATCTCCAAGTGGTTCACCGGCCATGAGTTGGCACTGGCCATGGGCGTGCAGGTAGCCACCGCCCGTCTGGGAACAGCTATGGCACTCATTTTTGCCCTGCCTATAGCCAAGCACTTTGGCGGTGTGAATGCCAGCGTAGCACTGGGTGCTGTGCTGCTGTGCGTAGCCACCTTTGCCTACCTGTACTACTGCGTGCTGGACAAGAAGCTGGATGACAGCGTGAAGAACTGTGCCGAAACAAGCAGCGAGGCAGCAGAGGCCGACGACGAGCAGTTCCATCTGAGCGACCTTGGAGCCATCTTCTCCAACCCCGGCTTCTGGGTGATATGCTTCCTCTGCCTCATGTTCTACGGCGGCGTATTCCCCTTCCTGAAGTTCGCCACCAAACTGATGATAGACAAGTACAACGTCTCTGCCAGCTGGGCAGGCAGCATTCCCGGCATGCTCCCCTTTGGCACCATCTTCCTCACCCCCCTCTTCGGCGGCATCTACGACCGTAAGGGACACGGCGTGGTACTGATGCTCCTGGGCAGCATGTTGCTCACTCTGGTGCATGTGCTGTTTGCCATACCAGCCCTCAATGAGTGGTGGATGGCCATTGCAGGCATGATTCTCCTGGGTGTGGCATTCTCTCTGGTGCCCAGCGCAATGTGGCCCTCGGTGCCCAAGATTATCCCCATGAAGCAGCTGGGAAGCGCTTTCGCCATCATCTTCTTCATACAGAACATCGGCCTGAGCCTCATCCCCATGGGCATCGGACGCATCAACCAGCTCAATACCGGTGCCGATGGCGTGACCAACTACACCCAAACGATGCTCATCTTTGCCTTCTTCGGTATCATCAGCATCCTGCTTGCTCTGGAGTTGCTGCACCTCGACCACAAGAAGCACTACGGACTGGAGGAGAAGAACTGCAAGTAACCCCATCTCCCCCACTTTCCCACTCTGCCCGCAGGATACAACCGGAAGCAGAGAGCGAGAAAAGCAACCCCCCAACAGAAGCCCCATTCCTCCAAGCGAGGAGTGGGGCTTTTCTTCGTATGAAACAGATAGCGAGGGAAGGGGAAATGGGCTAAACGGCCAATGCCTGGTGAGGAGAGTTGACAGGCAAGCGGTATCGGGCAAGCACTCCCAAACGGCTTTCGGAGAATGGGCAACTCTGTGAAGAGAGCGCCCTTCTGTACTCCTCTTCACAGAGCTGTATATAAGGACGACAGACGGAGTGCGCTGCGAAGCCCATCGCAGCACGCTGCATCGGCCATCGCAGCGCGGTGCATCGGGCTACGCAGCGCTATGGGATTGATGCATATCTGCGCTTGGATATTCCCTGAGTTCGCCTCCCTGAAGATATTTGCCGCAGTCGCCTGCGCCTATCAAAATACTTTTGACCGGCAAAGAAGACGAGCTTCAAAGCCGGGAAAAGCACTTTATGAGCGAAATGCTATCTTTTCCGAACGGAATCCACACAGCCTCCCCAGAGCCCCGCGCCGACTTATTTTTGTCACAAAAAGACACTTCTGCCACTGGGCCAATATGATAAAACGCCTCGTGAACAACATTTTTTCTATAATGCCATGCAATTACAGCAACATTTGTTAGACACATTTAACAGAATTTTATATTTTTGTGCCGTGAAAATGATTCACGTGTCAATTCAATCAATTAACGTTAAACTTTTAGTTTATGCAGAAAAGATTGCTTTTTCTTCTTGCCTTGCTGATGACATTCATGTCTTCTGCCATGGCGCAGGTAACCACCTCGAGCTTGTCAGGCACGGTGGTTGCAGACGGCGAGGAGGTAATTGGTGCCACCGTGGATGTGGTACACAAACCATCGGGCACTCATTACAGAGCTGTCACCAACGACAAAGGCGTATATACCATCAACGGTATGCGCGTGGGAGGTCCGTATGAAGTGACCGTAAGGTGTATCGGCTTTGCCGAGCAGAAGACAGGTGGTATCAACCTGCAGCTGGGCGAAACCTTCAACCTGAAAACCACTTTGAGCGAGACAGCCAAGGAAATGCAGGAGGTGATGGTATCGGCCAAGGGATCGAAGTTCAGCTATGAGCGCACAGGCGCAAGCACGAACATCTCCAACGAGCAGATGATTGCCATGCCCACAGTGAGCCGCAATGTGACCGACTTCACCCGTCTGTCACCCTACGGCGGAAACGGCATGACCTTCCAGGGAAGCGACGGCCGTACGGCCAACTTCACGGTGGACGGTGCCAACTTCAACAACAACTTCGGCCTGAGCAGCACTCTCCCCGGCGGCGGCAACCCCATCTCCATGGAGGCCATTGAGGAGCTGCAGGTGGTAATATCTCCGTTTGACGTGCGTCAGACAGGCTTCATCGGCGGAGCACTGAACGCCATCACCAAGAGCGGTACCAACACCTTCAAGGGTCAGGCCTATGTGTATCACCAGAACGAGAACATGCGTGGTGACGCTGTGGATAGAGAGTTCATCTCGGGCTCAAGAGACAGAGACCGCACCACCACATACGGCTTCTCACTGGCTGGTCCCATCATCAAGAACAAGCTCTTCTTCTTTGTCAACGGCGAGTTGATAAAGAGCCCAGGCACAGGCACCTCCTGGCGTGCAACAGAGAACGGTGTGGGCAATGCCGATGCATACCAGTCCTACACCACCATCGCTGATATGGAGCGCGTGCAGGAGCATGTGGCACGGAAGTACGGATACAACACCGGTTCGTTTACCAGCTTCCCTGCCGATGCCGACAACAAGAAGCTGCTGGCCAAGATAACATGGAACATCAACGACAAGAACCGCCTGGACGTGCGCTACAACTACACCACTAACTCCTCTTGGGTGATGCCTAACGCCAGCTCAATGGACGGTGGCACACGTTCGGCATTCTCGCGCACGAGCCTTTACTCCATGCCTTTTGCCAACTCGATGTACAGTCTGTAGAAGAACGTACACTCTGTGTCATTGGACTTGAACACACGTCTGAGCAACAGTCTGTCCAATCAGTTCCTCGCCACATTCTCCAAGATAGATGATGTGCGAGGCAGTAACTCGGCCGAGTTCCCCTTCATCGACATCCAGGACGGCACGAACACCAACACCCAGTATATGTCTTTGGGCTACGAGTTGTTCAGCTACAACAATGCCGTGCATAACAATATCTTCAACCTCAAGGACGAGCTCATCTACACCACCGGCCGTCATAAGATCACCGGCGGAGTATCCTACGAGTACCAGATGGCCGACAACCAGTACATGCGTAACGGCACTGGTTACTACCGCTACAGCAGCGTGGATGACTTCATCAACGGAGCTGCCCCCGAGGTGGTATGCCTGACCTACGGCTACGGAGGCGACAACGACCCCAAGGCAAGAGTAGCCTTCAACAAGGCCGGCATCTATGCACAGGACGAGTGGAACGCCACCAAGAACTTCAAGCTTACCTATGGACTGCGTCTTGACGGACTCTTCTTTGACAATGGAGACCTCATGACCAACAAAGCCATCTACGATCTCAACTACGGCGGACGCCATATCGACACCGGCAAGTGGCCCAATGCACAGGTGAGCGTATCACCCCGTGTGGGCTTCAACTGGGATATTCTGGGCAACAAGACACTGAAGCTGCGCGGCGGTACAGGCCTTTTCTCTGGCCGTCTGCCCCTGGTGTTCTTCACCAACATGCCCACCAACTCGGGTATGATACAGTACCAGGCACAGATCAACAGCAAGAACGCCTCCGAGCGCGGGTTCACTATGGGTGAGTTTGCAGGCGGTCTCGTGACCGATGCCAACGGGCATGCTACCATCGCTGCACTGAAAGACAAGCTCATCTCACTGGGCTATCCCGCAAACATCACTCCCGAGCAGGGTACCGTGCCATCAAGCATCTCTGCCGTGGACAACAAGTTCAAGATGCCTCAGGTGTGGAAGACCTCACTGGCCATAGACTACCAGCTGCCCGTGAGCTTCCCCTTCACCATCACGGCAGAGGGTATCTTCAACAAGGCTGTAAACGACGTCACCATCTCTGACTGGAGCATGACCGACACCAGAGGCTATGCTCGCTGGAACGGAGCAGACAACCGCCCCATCTATCCAGAGGTGTTCCGCATTCCCGGCAACAAGCAGGCATTCGTGCTGGAGAACACTCACAAGGGCTACGGATGGAGTGCAAACGTGAGTGTGAACATGCGTCCATGGGACTTCCTGAGCTTCATGGCATCCTACACACACAGCGTGAAGAAGGAACTCACCAGCATGCCTGGCTCCAACGCTGAGTCTGCATTCACCTACGTGCCCACCATCAGTGGTCCCAACAACATCAATCTGCACAACGCATACAACATCACCCCCGACCGATTCATTGCATCGCTCACCGGACATGACAAGAGTAACAACCACTACAGCCTTATCTATGAGACCTGGCGCGGCGGCTACAACTACTCTTATATGCTGCAGAACGACATGAACGGAGACGGCTATGCCTATGACGCTCTCTACATTCCCACAGACAAGCAAGTGCAGAACGGCGAGTTCCGCTTTGCATCAGAGGACGACAAGACACGCTTCATGGACTATGTGCACGGCGACAGCTACCTGAAGAACCATCAGGGTGAATACGCCGAAGCATACAGTGTATATAGCCCCTGGGTGCATCGTGTGGACGTGAGCTACAAGCATGACTTCAAGATCAAGGCCGGCAAGAGCATGAACACACTGCAGCTTGGTTTCGACATCAAGAACCTGATGAACCTCTTCAACTCAAGTTGGGGCGTGAGCAAATACATGAACAGCAAGCTCAACGAGGGACGTATCCTGAAGTATGAGCACACTGACGCCGACGGCTATGCAGTGTTCTCCACACCCACAGCAGTCAGCAAGGACATCAAGACATTCGTTCCCAACCACGCCGTAGGCCAGTGCTGGTACATGTCCATCGGTGTGAAGTATATGTTCAACTGATGTGCGTCACCCGTTTTGAGATTTCAGACACACACAACCAGTCAATTAACATAGATATAGAAGACATGAAACTGAGACATATATTAGGACTGTGCCTGGGGGCCTTCCTCGCTGCATCATGCTCAGAGAATGAGGTGATAGGCTCGATGGATGTGGTCAAACTGAGCAGCACATTTGCTGCCATACCCTCAGAAGGCGGTGAGACAGAAATCACCGTGGAGGCTAAAGGCGAGTGGAAGCTGGACAGCATCATCACCAAGATTAGCAAGAACAAGACAGGAGGCAAGGATACCACATGGCTCAAGAAGCCTGACTGGATTACCGTAACGCCCTCCGAGGGTGCTGCGGGAGTGACCACCATGAAGGTGTCAGCCGCTGCCTGTGCCTATGGCAGAGAGGCAGAACTGCCCATCACATGCAACGGGAAGGTGCAATACCTCAAGGTGCGTCAGGGCAGCATGGAGGCTTCAATGGCCACATGTGCCGATGTGATAGCAGGTGCCGACGGCAAGTCATTCCGCGTGAAGGGCACTGTGGCTGCCATCACACAGATTGTGTATGGCAACTGGATATTGCAGGACAACACCGGACAGATTACCATCTGGGGTACTCTGGACAACGAGGGAAAGACCAAGAACTTCTCTTACTGGAACATGGAAGTAGGCGACGTGGTGGAAGTTGTCGGCCCGAAGAAGACCCACAACGGCACTGTCGAGCTGACGGATGTGACGGTCATCAACATCGAGAAGTGGATGGCAAAGCTCATCGGAAAGGATGTCACCATGGACAAGCAGGGCGGTAACTTCGACGTGAAGATTGCCTACAAGGGCAGCGGATGCATACTGGACATCCCCGAAGACTGCAAGAACTGGATTTCATACAACGGCCAGGATTTCATTCCAGGCATTCCTTCCAAGCTGGAGCAGAACCCAGCCGACACAGCCATCGTGCATCTAATCTGCACAGAAAACACATCCGAAGGCCGCTCTGCCACGCTGAACTTCACCTCGGAGAAGTATGATGCCAGCAAGAAGGGCGTTGTATCTACCACAGTGAAGGTGAAGGTGAGCCAGGAAGGCTCGGTGCGCGATGTGACTTGCGCAGAGTTCCTGACCCTGGACGCCAATAGTCCTGCCGTGCGCATCACTGGTGTCATCAGCAAGATAAAGAATGACCAGTGGGGAAATATCTACATCAAGGACGCTACCGGCGAAGTGTATGTGCATGGTGTGCTGACTCCCGAAGGCGAGAAAAAGCAGTTCGCCAGCCTCGGACTGAACGAGGGTTGCGTAGTCACCGTGCAGGGAAACGTGAACATACACAATGGCGCAGTGCAGATGATGGACAGCAAGTACATCTCACAGATACATGTGGATCCCATCAGCCTGGCAGACTTCAAGAATCTGCCTGATGACCCTGCCAAGAGCAAGTACTACTACATCGAGGGAACTGTGATACAGCCCACCGAACCCTTCACTAAGTTTGACCTGGAAACCTTTGGCAACTTCGGTCTGACCGACGGTACTACCGAACTCTACATCTATGGATGCTCCACAGGATGGAATGGCGAGACCAAGAAGTTCGGCACTCTGGGTGTCAACGAGGGCGATCTTCTGAAGGTTCTTGCCACCAAGAACACCTACAAGGGCCTGGTACAGGGTGTGGCCGTGTACGTATCACACACACCTGCAACTCCTACCGAGTAAAAGGCGAGAGCACATGATGGAGCGGCGGATGCAATTGTTGTTGCACCCGCCGTTCTTCTTTCTCGCCCAGCCTCGCCACTCGGAACACGCCTATAACCCCGTAAAAATTGTCTTATAGGACAATTTGAAATGTCTTATAAGACAATTTGAATTGTCCTATAAGACAATTTAAATTCCCTTACTAGGGATTTTTCCCGTGTCTGTAGCCTTGCGTTTTCCAGATTTAAGCAGGCACCTTTTCTCCTCACAAACTGATTCTGTTGACAGCGATGCAGAAGTCATACTGAATCTGTTGGCACCTGCCTTGGAATTGCGCTGCTTCTGTGGACACTTCTGCCCCTTCTGGGGTGGAAGTATCTTCCGCTTGGCGCTGCCAATATACGCACTCTTTTTGGTTTCCGAACTTGTGTCTTTTCCAGATTTCACCACCCATATCAGGATAAGACACTATTTTGTCCCTGTGTCTGCAAATTCCTGACCAGCCCCGCAAATCGCGCTTAGGCTTCACACCCGCTGCCCTCCGGCCACAGGGAGAGCCTGTTCTGCCACCCCGAGGTGGCAATTGGCCTTACCAAGACAGCGAACTGTGCCATTTCCATCCAGTTGCTTTCTCATTAGCGGGAAAGTGCGTACCTTTGCAGCCGGAAAATTTTGAACCTATAAATAAATAAGGTAGAATGAAAGCATTTGTATTCCCTGGTCAGGGTGCCCAGTTCACTGGAATGGGCAAAGAACTGTATGAGAACAACGAGACTGCAAGGCAGCTCTTTGAGAAGGCAAACGACATACTTGGCTTCCGCATCACGGATATCATGTTCGAGGGAACCGCTGAGGAGCTGAAGCAGACCCGTGTGACACAGCCCGCAGTGTTCCTGCACAGCGTGATTACCGCCATCTGCATGGGCGACGAGTTCCAGCCCGACATGGTGGGTGGCCACTCACTGGGTGAGTTCAGCGCACTGGTGGCTGCAGGCGCACTCAACTTCGAGGACGGTCTTCGCCTGGTGTTTGCCCGTGCACAGGCCATGCAGAAGGCTTGCGAAGTGACTCCCGGCACCATGGCAGCCATTATCGCCCTGCCCGACGAGACCATCGAGGCTACCTGCGCAGAGGTTTCTGCCGAGGGTAACGGTGTGGTGGTTCCTGCCAACTATAACTGTCCCGGCCAGCTGGTAATCAGCGGCAACGTGGATGCTGTGAACGCTGCATGCGAGAAGCTGAAGGCTGCCGGTGCCAAGCGTGCGCTGGTTCTGCCCGTGGGCGGTGCCTTCCACAGCCCCCTGATGCAGCCTGCTGCCGAGGAGTTGCAGAAGGCCATCGAGGAAGTTGACTTCCTGACTCCCCGTTGCCCCATCTATCAGAACGTGGACGCACAGGCCCACACCGATGCTGCCGAGATAAAGAAGAACCTCATGGCACAGCTTACGGCCAGCGTGAAATGGACTCAGGAGGTGAACAACATGATAGAGGCTGGAGCCACTGAATTCACCGAGTGCGGTCCCGGAAAGGCTCTGCAAGGCATGATTGCCAAGATAGCCAAGGGAAATGATGCCGTTACCGTCAAGGGTATCGGAGCATGACCATCTATCAGGTACTGACCCGACTCTTCGGCAACGACTGCACAAAATGTGTCCCCGCAGGCACTAAGGAGGAGAACGGATGCGGCACCCTGGCTGCTTTCAGCGGCAAGGCGCTCGATGAGATACGTAGTCTGGGAGCCACACATGTGTGGTTCACCGGACTCATCGAGCACGCCACCCAGACCGACTATTCTGTCTACGGCATCAAGCCCGACTGCAAGGATGTGGTCAAGGGAAAGGCCGGCAGCCCGTATGCAATAAAGGACTACTATGATGTGGATCCCGATCTGGCCACCGATGTGACCCGACGCATGAGGGAACTGGAGAACCTCATCGGCCGCACGCACAAGGCCGGACTGGGCTTCATCATGGATTTCGTGCCCAATCATGTGGCGCGTCAGTACCATTCGGATGCCTGCCCCGAGGGCGTCGAAGACCTGGGAGCCAACGATGACAGGACAGTGGCCTTCTCCACCCAGAACAATTTCTACTATCTGCCAGGCCGTCCGCTTCATCTGGACTACATAGTGGGCAGGCACTCCAACTACAGTGAGGTGCCCGCCAAAGTGACCGGCAACGACTGCTTCACGGCTTGGCCGGGAGGCATCGACTGGTATGAGACGGTGAAGCTGAACTATGGCATCGACTATCAGAACGGCTATCGACGCTGCTTCACACCGCATCCCGACACCTGGGGAAAGATGCTGGGCATCCTGCTCTTCTGGGCTGCCAAGGGGGTGGATGCATTCCGCTGCGACATGGCCGAAATGGTGCCCGTGGAATTCTGGCACTGGGCCATCAGGGAGGTAAAGAAGCAATACCCCGACATCATCTTCATAGCCGAAGTATATAACCCGGCTCTATATCGCGAATATGTGCGCCGTGGCGGCTTCGACTATCTGTATGACAAGGTGGGCCTCTATGATACCCTGCGCGCAGTGACGCGCAACGAGGCATCGGCACAGTGCCTGACCGGATGCTGGCAGCAGGTAGATGACATCAGGGAGCACATGCTGCACTTCCTGGAGAACCACGACGAGCAGCGCCTGGCAAGCGACTTCTTTGCCGGAGATGCACGCCGTGGACGGGCTCCCATGCTGGTGAGTGCGCTCATGGATGCCAGTCCGGTGATGATCTATTTCGGTCAGGAGCTGGGAGAGAGAGGCATGGATGCCGAGGGCTACAGCGGATGCGACGGCCGCACCACCATCTACGACTACTGGTCGGTGGATACTGTGCGGCGCTGGAGAGACGGCGGCAAGTTCAGCGGCAAGAAGCTCACCGGCGACGAGCAGCGGCTCAGGGAGTTCTACGCACGCCTGCTGGGCTTGCGCGAGAGCCTGCCCGTATTGCGCTCGGGACGCTTCTACGACCTCATGTATGTCAACCCACATCTGCACCGCCAGTACGTCTTCACCCGCTCGCTGGAGCGTGAGGTGGTGCTCGTAGTAGCCAATTTCGATGAGTCGGATGCCGATGTGTGCGTCAACCTGCCACAGGAGTTCTTCCAATACATCAAGCTGGAAGGACAGACCGACCTGCTTGCCACCGACCTGCTCAGCGGAGAGCAGACGTATGTAGATTTCACTTTCGTCGCTCCCCTGCGCGTCAAGGTTCGCGGCCTCAACGGCCTCATGCTCAGTCTGAAGTTCTGACCCGTCGGCTCCTCAGAGGCTCGACAGCCACACATAACCCCATCAGCCCCCAGGCGACAGCAAGTTGCTCTGGGGGCTTTTCCGTAATAAGAGGATGAGAGAAAGAAGCCTACAGGCATCACACTGCCCTGATAGCAGGCACGCCGGCAGCATTGGCCAGGGAGACGAAAAGCGGTTTTCCGATGACGGGAAAGCAGCTGTGCAGGGCGGTTGGCTGTGCTCCCAGCCGCACGACATGATTTTGGGCAAAATGAAGCAATGCGGTGCACAGGCTAACGCAGCGCACTGCACCATCCATCGCAGCGCACTGCAACGGGCTACGCAGCGCACTGCGTTTGTTGCATCTCCCTTCTGCCGCGCTCATTGCATCCGTTACACCAAGACCATCCACCCCGCCCGCTGTATCCGTCCATTCAGCTTTGAGCGGCCAAGAAGCAGAATCCCCAAAAGGCGGAAGAGGCTCAAGAGGGAAATGCATTGCATCGCCGACCTCACAGAAGCCCATCGGCCTGGAATGCCCACAGACCTTGGCCGACGGAGGAAGGAGTATCATCCTCTTTCCCCGAGCAAGTACCCCAGAAGCCCAGGCTGCGTGCATCGTCCCCTGCAGAAAGCCCCAAGGATGCGGCAGGCAGAATGATTGGCCCAGAGGAGCCTTTTTTGCATATTTTAGGTTCACAATAGCACATTTCAGGCAATTAGGTGAGAAAAGTAGGGTCAGAGGGGTGTAATTATAATTATTTTCCATACTTTTGCAAATATTAGTAAATTACTAGCCTTTAGTTATCAGCATGGACATGAATAATCATCTGGTCATTATGGCCGGCGGAGTAGGCAGCCGTTTCTGGCCACTCAGCACAAGCGATACCCCAAAGCAGTTTGTAGATGTTTTAGGATGCGGCCGCACGCTGCTCCAGTTGACCTTCGACCGGTTTGAGGGAGTGGTTGACCCGAGCAACGTATGGGTAGCCACCAGCAAGGATTACGCACAGCTGGTGCACAGCCAACTGCCCGAAATACCCGAGAGAAACATCCTGTGTGAGCCATGCCGAAGGAATACCGCCCCCTGTATAGCATATGTATGCTGGCACATCAAGGCGCGAAATCCCAAAGCCAACATAGTGGTATCGCCCAGCGACCATCTGGTGACCGACCCCGTAGAGTTCCGTCGCGTCATCAGCAACGGACTGCACTTCGTGGCAGAGACAGATGCCATAGTGACACTGGGCATGAAGCCCAACCGCCCGGATACGGGTTACGGATACATACAAGCCGACCTCAGCGTACCATCGGCACGCAATAAGGAGATGTTCCGAGTGGATTCCTTCCGCGAGAAACCCGACCTGGATACCGCCAAGAAGTACATCAGCCAGGGCAACTTCTACTGGAACTCCGGCATATTCATCTGGAATGTGAGCACCATCGTAAATGCCTTCAGGGTGTATCAGCCCGGCATCTCACAGATATTCGAGGACCTTCTGCCCGTATATGGAACAGACCAGGAACAGGCAGCCATCGACGAGGCTTTCCCGCGCTGCGAGAGTATCTCGGTGGACTATGCCATACTGGAGAAGGCCGAGGAGATATTTGTCTGCCCCGCACAATTCGGCTGGAGCGACCTGGGCACATGGGGTTCGCTGCTGCTCAACAGCACCCGCGACATCTACGGAAATGCCACCGTGGGACAGTCGGTACACCTGCATGAGACATCGGGCTGCATAGTACACGCTCCCGAAGCCAAGAAGGTGGTGGTGCAAGGACTGGAAGGCTACATCGTGGCAGAGCGTGGAGGCAACCTGCTGGTATGCAAGCTGACCGAGGAACAGCGCATCCGCGAGTTCTGCGAAGAATAAGAACAAGAAGAAAGATTGCACTTCCCGCGAGGGAAAAATACAGGATATTAGACACATAACTTATTATAACATGGAAAAGAAGAACGTTGCCCTCATCACAGGAGTGACCGGGCAGGACGGTTCGTACCTGAGCGAACTGCTTTTGGAGAAGGGTTATGAGGTGCACGGAATCATCCGCCGCTCGTCGGTTGACTTCCGTCAGCGCATCGCGCACCTGGAAGGAAAACCCCACTTTCACCTTCACTATGCCGACATGAGCGACTCTATGTCGCTGGTGAAGCTGGTGGGCAAGGTGATGCCAACCGAAATCTACAACCTGGCAGCACAGAGCCACGTGCAGGTGAGCTTCGATGCTCCCGAGTTTACAGCCGATGTGGATGCGGTGGGAGTACTGCGCATCCTGGAGGCTGTGCGCACCAATCATCTGGAGAACACTTGTCGCATCTATCAGGCATCCACCAGCGAGCTGTATGGCAAGGTGGAGGAGGTGCCACAGAACGAGAATACACCGTTCCACCCCTATAGCCCCTATGCTGTGGCCAAGCTGTATGGCTACTGGATAGTGAAGGAATACCGCGATGCCTATGGCATGTTCTGCTGCTCGGGCATCCTGTTCAACCACGAGAGCGAGCGCCGTGGCGAGACTTTCGTGACACGCAAAATCACCCTGGCAGCCGCACGTATCGCACAGGGCAAGCAGGACAAGCTCTATCTGGGAAACCTCTCCTCACTGCGTGACTGGGGATATGCCAAGGACTATGTAGAGTGCATGTGGCTCATCCTGCAGCAGGAGAAGCCCGAGGACTTTGTGATTGCCACAGGCGTGCAGCACAGCGTGAGGGAGTTCTGCTACTATGCCTTCAAGCATGCAGGCATCGAGCTGGAGTTCGAGGGCGAGGGTCTGGACGAGAAGGGAATAGACAAGGCCACCGGACGAGTGCTGGTGGAGGTGAGCGAGGACTTCTATCGCCCGACCGACGTGGTGAACCTGTGGGGCGATCCCACAAAGGCAAAGAGCAAGCTGGGATGGGATCCCATGCAGAAGACAACATTCGAGCAGCTGGTGGCCATCATGGTGAAGCATGATATGGAGCAGGTTGCAGCCGAGCACGTAGCACAGGTGATGCGCGTCAACTTGGCAGAGTATCTGGAAAAGGGACTGGTGAAGTAAGCGGAGGAAGAAGCAATGTTGGACAAGAGTACGAGAATCTTTGTGGCAGGCCACCACGGTCTGGTGGGCTCTGCCATCTGGAACAACCTGAAGCAGAGGGGTTATGACAACCTGATAGGACGCAGCCACAAGGAACTGGACTTGCTGGACCCTCAGGCCGTGAAGCGGTTCTTCGACGAGGAGAAACCACAAGCCGTGGTGCTGGCTGCAGCACATGTGGGCGGCATCATGGCCAATCTGCAGTACCGCGCAGACTTCATCTACCAGAATCTGCAGATACAGCAGAACGTCATAGGAGAGAGTTGGAAGCACGGAGTAGAGAAGTTGCTCTTCCTGGGCAGCACATGCATCTACCCCGGAGAGGCTCCTCAGCCCATGCCCGAAGACTGCCTGCTGACCAGCGCATTGGAATATACCAACGAGCCTTACGCTATTGCCAAGATAGCCGGACTGAAGATGTGCGAGTCGTTTAACCTGCAGTACGGCACCAACTATATAGCTGTGATGCCCACCAATCTGTATGGACCCAACGACAACTTCCACCTGGAGAACAGCCACGTACTGCCTGCCATGATACGCAAAGTGTATCTGGCCAAGTGCCTGAGCGAGGATGACTGGGCAGCCGTACGCAAGGATATCGGCCTGAGACCCGTGACGATGAAGGGTACGGAGCTGCGTGTGGATGCCGACTCAAGCGAGCAGGATATCCTCACGGTGCTGGCTTCGTACGGCATCGAGAAGGGCCGCGTGACCCTTTGGGGTACGGGAGCACCCATGCGTGAGTTCCTTTGGAGCGAAGAGATGGCGGATGCCAGCGTGCACTGCTTGCTGAATGTGGATTTCAAGGATGTGGTTGAGAACACCGAGATGAAGGTCAATCACGACGGCATCAGGGAAATCCGCAACTGCCACATCAACGTTGGCACGGGCAAACAACTCAGCATACGCGAGTGTGCAGAGAAGATTGTGAAGGAGATAGGATTCCAAGGCGACCTGTGCTGGGACAGCACCAAACCCGACGGCACTATGCTCAAACTCACCGACGTGAGCAAGCTGCACCGGCTGGGCTGGCACCATACCATCGAGATAGACGAAGGCATACACCGCCTCTATGAGTGGTATCAGAAGGGAATCTGTATCAACCACAAAGAGGAGCCCAAGGCCTAAATGCACACGACACATTATATAATAAGATAGACAACAGGGCACTCCAGCCCGCTGCCCTACACGATAGAGCAGCGGGCTGCGTGCGTCAAGAATACCCTTACAGAATAACGATATGACAAAGAAACTTCTTTCACTCCCCCCTAACTTAGTCAACTGTTTCCATGACATAGAAGGTGTATCACACGAAGAATACTTCTGCACCAGCGACCCCATCGGGCAGAAACTGGGAAGCGGAGGCGGTACCACATGGCTGCTGGAGGCTTGCAGACAGGCCGAGGACAATGCTTCGACACTGGAAGAATGGATTTCCAAGGAGAAGCGCATACTGCTGCATGCAGGCGGACAGAGCCGACGCTTGCCTTCCTATGCACCAAGCGGAAAGATTCTCACGCCCATACCTGTGTTCAGATGGAGCCGCGGACAGCGCATCTCACAGAACCTGCTCGAACTGCAATTGCCTCTCTACGAGCGCATCATGCAGGCTGCACCCGAGGGGTTGCACACCCTCATCGCCAGTGGTGACGTATATATAAGGGCAGGCAAACTGCAATCCATCCCCCAGGCCGACGTGGTGTGCTATGGCATGTGGGTAGATCCCTCGCTGGCCAAGAACCATGGTGTTTTCCTATCGAAGCGCGACAACCCAGGCAAGCTGGACTTCATGCTGCAGAAACCCAGCGT
>ERZ1026880.804-NODE-804-length-14866-cov-5.451151_pt1 | contig 14866 bp, 14 predicted proteins | sample MGYA00380170_ERZ1026880 | MGnify/ENA primary metagenome ERZ1026880 (study PRJEB33269, sample SAMEA4719806) | human gut metagenome | biome: human-associated habitat; feature: organic feature; material: feces | place: Cameroon | collected 2013-10 ...
ATACTAAATCCGCTCTCATTTGTCAAGCACTTTTTTGCCTTTTTTCGAGTTTTTTTGAAAAGAATCGTTTTCGTCCGCTTTATGATAACTCCTGTTTGGCAAAGATACTACAGCTGATGCGATAACTGACCGCCACCCACACCAGCGCAGCCACTGCCACGCCGCAGACCAAGAGCACAACGCCCTGGTCAGTGAGGACGATGCCCAGCCACTTCCCTATCTGGTACGCCACAAAGCACACCGCTGCCGGCACCAAGAGAGCCGCCACCAAGAGCACCCGTCCCTGCTCTGCGCCAAACCGAAGGATAAGGGGGATGGCCACACTGCCATAGACTAGGGCGAAGATCAAGGCCGTTAGGGCGGAGAAGATCAACTCCTGGAGTCCGTTCCAATTCAAAGGGATCTGTCCGGTGATGGCGTTGCTGACCAGGCTGGCCAGGAAGGCGATGACGCTGCCGCCCACCACCATCAGAGCCAGCATGACGTACTTTCCAGCCACCAATTCCTTCCGAGACACCGGCATGACCATGGCGTATTTCGTCCAATCACACCGGTCATCGTAGGCGAAGGTGCTGATAATGAGGCTGCTGCACAGGACAGCGCCGGCGTAGAGGACGCCCACACCGGTGGATGCCATGGCCACGGCCAGGATGAGAAAGCTGACCAGGACGGATTTGGCGTTACATTTTATATTATAGAGGTCTTTCAACACCATGCTCTTCATTTCATACGCTCCCCCTTCACATACAACAACAAAATATCATCAATCGCGGCATCGTCCACCACCATGTCCGGATGCCGCCGTCTGGCCGCCTCCTTGTCCGCCACCAGCACATCTATCTGGCAAGGCTCCTTGCGGCAGGCCAAGATCTCACTGGGATCCAGCCGTCCAAACTGCGCCTGTCCACAGCGGAGGACACCGTACTGGTAGCGCAGCTCGTCCTTGGGCTTGCAAAAGAGCAGCTTGCCCTGGTGCAGAAAGGTGATGTAGTCGGCAATCTTCTCCAGGTCGGAGGTAATGTGGGAGGACATCAAAATAGAGTGGTGCTCATCCTGGACGAACTCCCAGAACACGTCCAAAATATCCTCCCGTACCACCGGATCCAAACCGCTGGTAGCCTCGTCCAGGATGAGGAGCTTGGGATGGTGAGAGAGGGCAACGGCGATGCCGAGCTTGGTGCGCATCCCGTTGGAGAGAGTCTTAAGTGCCTTGTCCTTGGGCAGCTGGAACCGTTCCAGGTATCCCTCGTAGACCTTTTGATCCCACTGGGTGTAGGCAGCAGCGGAAATGCTGCCGATCTGAGTGGATGTCAGAGTCTCATAAAAGTTTCCTTGCTCAAAGACCACACCAATGTCCTCTTTCAGCTGTTTGGAATCGGACAGCTTCCGTCCCCAGAAAGTCACGGTGCCGTCATCTTTCCGAATCAAGTCTAAGATTGCCTTGATGGTGGTACTCTTTCCCGCGCCGTTCTCGCCGATCAAACCCATGACAGCGCCTTGGGGCAGGGTGAAGGAGACGTGATCCAGTTTGAAGCCGGGGTACGTCTTGGTCAGGTCGGTCACTTGCAATGCCGCTTCCATGGTCATTCCTCCTCTTGATAAAACAGGGTCAGCAGTTCCAACAGCTTTTCCAGGGAAATCCCGTTGGCACGTCCGATGTCCGCCGCCGCCTGGAGATGTTCCTCTGCCTTCCGCTGCTGTTCCTCCTGCATAAAGTCTTTGTTCAACGCCGACACAAAGCTCCCACGTCCCACAGTGGTCTCGATAAACCCATCCCGCTGCAAGTCCTCATAGGCTTTCTGGACGGTGATGACGCTCACATGTATGGCTTTGGCCAGGGCACGCATGGACGGGATGGGCTGGCCGGCGGCCAGTTCCCCACTCATGATCTTGGCCTTGATCTGGGACGTGATCTGTTCGTAGATCGGCTTACTGTTGTTGCTGCTGATGATGATTTCCAATGGACATCCTCTCCGTGCTTTGGTGTACTGATTGAACAAGTACATTATGAACATTCAAGGACATTCTGTCAAGAGGTTTGACGAAAAAAGAGGCCGGAAGGCTCCCGTTGGTTCCTTCTGACCTCTATGGTGAAATCAGCTCCATTTTTTGCAAGCAACACTCCGCAGAGCAAGCTTCCCTTTGCAGAGGGTTTGTCACCACTGCGTTATCCCACCACTCCCGAAAATAACAAACCCTCGCATTTTATCTCATTCATTGCTCAACTCAAATTAGGTGAAAACAGCCAACGGTCGCTCTTGGTCAGCTCGGTCAATGGGTATGAAAAGCACGATACGGTTGCACTGTGCTTTTTCAGCTTGCAACTATTTTATTCTTCCTCCGATAGAATCTCAGCAATCATTTCGTTCCTGGTCGTCATTGCATCCAAAAATTCCTCGTATGCAAGATATTTTCCCTGGTCGAACTCGCTCAACTCGGCCTGCGCCTTTTGCAATGTACCATACCGCTCAGAAAAGACCTGGAACAAATCAATCAAGAATGTTTCGTATACGGCTGCCTTTTCGCAGTCACTCATCTGGTTCACCTCTCTCCTATACGTTACCACTCCAACTTTATGGCGTTCCGTTTTGCCATACCATCCGATATTACTTTTTAAATTTTGCACTTTTCTCTGACAAAAATCCACTTTCATTATTTGTGCAGAGATTTTCTCAATTTCCTATATGATCAGGCCGTTTCCCGATACTTCTGTTTGCAAAGAGCCAGACGTCAAACAGCGACTTTCCAGGCTTTTGCTTTCATTGCGGTTAACTGTACCTCTAAGGGGTACCGATTGGGGTGTAAAAAACACACGTCAAAAAATCAGCAACCATTTCGTAGCTTTATCGTGTAAAAACAAGAAAAAACATCGCCAATCCATAACAAATTAGCGATGTTTATTGGTGGACCTGGGCGGGCCAAATAAGAACTTGCGGTGTTTTGTGGGAGGAATGTATACTTCTATATCGTTAAACTCAACTTCAACGGTATAGAAACAATCAGATTTCACGTTTGTACGGCTACCACTTTGTGACATTATGAGGGGATTTCTTAATCATTTTTGAAATTCAGAACATTTGTCGTTCTCCTACAGATAATGCACGATCTATTATGATGTCGTTGCGATTAGCATAATCAGCATATTTACAAATCCCGATATTCGATAAATTTTTCGCGCTGGTTGTCGAAAGAATGCTGGGCACATGTCACATTAAGTAGTGTTCGCCTCTTCGGATTTCAATGCATCAGTTTCTATCAAAGATATAGTCTATTTCTAAGTCTGGATCTTCATATTCGGCAAGGCTTTCTCGGTAGTATTCGTAATCATAATTATCATATTCATAATATGATTTTATCAAATCATCTGTTCCATTAATTGAATATTCCAAATTATCTGTGTAATTTTGATGACGTTTAATATCTTCTGGCAACATCGACAATTGATAATCTATTTCATTTTCAACCTCTGAGATAATCTCATCCCATATGTAAGAGACAGCTTTTTCTTCATCGATATCTTCTCCATCAGAATAACAAGACATCTCAATCGCGTGTTCAACGTCGGGATCAAACTCGTCAGCGTCCAAATTTACACATACGGACTCGATTGCATACCTAAGCTGTTCCGATACGATTTCAATAAATGCATCTCGACTGCCATCGTTGAAGAAACGCTCAATTAAACAAATTACCTCAATCATCTTATCGAAATCAAATGCAACCAACATATCCTCCAATTTGCATTCGCATCTCAAAAATTCCCCAATATTATAGAATTCACAGTTATCTTCTTTCAAAATTTCTCTGATAATTTCGATTGAAGAAACTGACTCATTTCCATAAGTGCGCAAATAACATGGATCACTAAGAAAAGCCTGAATGCAAGGCGTGTACATATCATCATGGATTTTATATTTGCAGATGTAAAACGCTATAAATGAAGTTTTCTGTTCTTCACTGTCGAACATATATTCTTCAATTTTATGATTTTCTAATGCTGATTGAGCAAATGCTTCAAAATCGTTTTCTGATAACAATCTTTTTTTCTGTTGAATGGAACACGCATAATCTACTAATCGCTTCCTTTCCACTGCATTTTCATTCAACCAACCGTCAATGTAGTCATTAACAGACGGATTGACCATTGCAAGCTTCTTAGTTCCGCTTTCAGAAACAAGTTGAACAAAGCCATCTAAAAGCCTAGATAGGGATGCTTCATACTGATTTATCGTGGTATCAATGTCTGGCTCACAGGACATTCTGTGTTCAAAACAGATTTTCACTTTTTCCTCGCTAACTGCGGAATCAGAAAGAGAATAAAGCGTTAACAAGAGGAGCCTATCAACTTTTCCAAGCCTACGTTCATACTCATCTTTCCATATTTCTTTAGGATTATTGAGTTGTTGCATCACAAACTCGTAGTAATTATCCGGTGGGATATGCTTATATCGATTGCGATTACAAATGAACTCAATAATTCGCGGTGTATAGTTAGCGTGCTTGATAATATCGCAATACCGTTCTTCCTTTTTGATTTCTGCAAAGTACTCTTTAGCCATTCCGGTGAAGGAAATATGGTTATAGAAAATTTTAGCTTTTTCAACGACGTTTATTTCATCCATATTTAAAGTATAAACTTTGCACTGATTACCTTCGATACATTTAAGCAACTCCGGTTTGCGCTCTGTAGCTTCCTTTAAAATGGTAATTCTAGAATTCAGTATCAACAACTTGTTTGCAGACATATTTACATAATTTATCAGCGAGAGCAGTTCCTCATTTTGGCTTTCTTTCATATTGAAATATGCCTGTCCAAAACAATCATCTACAAGAATAATTTCTTTAGTCTCCGGATTTCTTGACAGTGATTTTTTAAGTTCGTCTAAATTAGATACGTTTGTAGAAAACCTAACTCTATATCTGATAGCAGCATAGTACAAAACAAGCATCTTTGAGGTAATCGTTTTACCGGCTCCCGGTTGTCCGATAATAAAAAGCGTTTTATTATCTTGCAAATATTTTAGTGCTGTGCTAAAAGCGGAGGTTTTAACAAATAGTTTCTGTTCATTCTCGATATCAGCAAGAAGTGTCTCGCAATCAATGAATATATTGGTGTTACCGATGTCTTGTAATATACCTGTTGTCTCAATCCATAGTTTATAGTGCTTTTTTAGAATTTCTATATTTGCAGAATCGTTCAAGAAATGATCTATCTCGTTCAGTGTGATGATATTTGAAGTTGAACTCATATAGGCAGAGAACAACTGATAAATTTCATCAACCTTTTGCGGCGACAATTCTTTTGAGCAACAGATATAATATTCCTTCGGTGCAAGTCTTGCTACTTTACCCACTTCGTCTCTTAGTGTTGATATGAGCTTCGAAACAGAAGAAGTCATATAATGCTTAACTTGAACAATAATGTTTCTTGAATGAACATCATCTGCCAAATCAATGCCACCGTCTTTACCTTTGGCAAATCTATGTAGCTCTGTATCAAGTTTTTTCTGCATGATGTCTTGACACAAATATTCAAATTCAACATCGTTTAAGTTTGCGTAATTTAACATATATTCTTTCCCCCTTTCTTGCAACGAAAGAAATTTTGAAAAATTATGTGTAAGCTTACTATGTTGCAATCATAACTGGAAAACACTGTATCAAGGTACCCCGTTTGATTTTCCATTCAATCGCAATATTGCTTTAAGGTATTCTGCCCTGCAAAGCAATACATTAGTTTACCTGCTACTCTCTTTATTGTTAAGTATAGCTCAAAACGCCCAAAATTTCCATACGCTTAAATTAAAACTACTAATTATCATTCAACCCAAACTGAACCGACCCTAACTTCCTCTTATACAGCTGCTCATACTCCAACACTTCGTGCCTATCCCTTTTGATTGGGAACACCTCCAAAATAGAGTACTGAAAATTACTACAATAATCGGAATCGGCGGCAATCAGTTCCTTCAGGCGCTTATTGCCGCCGTGTTTTGTCCGAGCGTATTCGCTCCACCGCCCCCAGATACCGCCCTGCTCCCCACTGGCAGAACCGACGTAGTGCCTTCCGGTTTTGGTATCGGTGATGAGATACACCCCCGCTACCGCCGACAGCCTTTGTTCCCATATTTTGTGCTTTGCTGCATGGAGCACGATATTACGAAGGGTCTCAAAGGACAGCACCACTTTCTCATAGCTGGTAAATTCAATTTCCGATACGGCAGGACGGATTTCCAGCAATTCTTTTTCCATGGTTCCTTTATGACACCAGTTGAGTGTTCCTTTCCCCCAATCGATCACAATGCGATCTTTCATATCGGCCAGCAAATCCATTTTGGTCAACTCCCATACGACGTCCGCCCCTTCTTTTCCGGTTTCCGGAAATTCTTCCGGAAATTCAGCGCGTCGATACGGTCGGAACTTCCCCACCCGATAGCAACCCTGAAAGACACCATTTGTCCCCTCCGTTCCCAAAAAGCTGATGAGCATATCACAATTTTGAAATCGAGTGGGAAGTTGAACTGTTTGATACTGTTCCAAATATCCTCGCTCATAGTGCGCTGCCACCACTTTATTGGTGAGATTGTGTCGGACAAGTTTTACCCGGTTCCAGTTGATCTGTTCTCCTGCCAGCAATTCTTGAAATTTCATATTATCTCATTCCTTCCTGTGTTCTAAAAAACTTCTCTTCCCATCTTAAAGCATTTTTTGATGTAACACAATATATTACACACAAAAATCCAAGTGTAAAAACAGTGTGTATTTAACACCTCACTTTTCTTATATACTAATATTAAGAGGTGAGGTTATGTTTAAGGTAAACAAACCGGAAATGGTAAACAAGACATTTCGAATGCCAGCAGAACTAGTCGAGCGGTTAACGGTAGTGGCTCAAACCCAAAAGGTTTCGCTGAACAATTTGGTATGCCAATGTTGTGAATACGCGCTTGATAACCTGTCAGATGAACAAGGAGATAACGAATAGCGGCCATGCCACGATCATAGTGACATAGCCGCTATTATCTTTTTACGGTATAAAGGCTTTAAAGGTTAGAAAACTTTTTCATCTTAATAACCTTTTTACCGCATAATCACTCACCTAATCAGAAAATAATGGGTTAAGCAAATATCTCTTTCCACGGGGACGTCCCCCTGTCGGGGCGGAGTAAGTAATTTCATGCAAATACCCATGTTCAACTAACAGACCAATCGCCTCTCTCGTATCCTCCACTTTGGCAAATTCTCCACGGCAAAGGCGGAATATATCGTATCTGCTCAGTTCCTTTTGATCTTGTTCCGCAAGCCGCTTCAAGATTGCTTTTGCCTCCCGCAAAGTCTTATCTGCACCCAACTGCATATAGGCAAATTGGGCATGCTCCAGAAAATATCTCGATATTCTGATGGCTCGTTCTATCGTGTCTTTCGAAATCGGCGTTGCAGATGGATTGCTTCTATGACTAGCACAATGGAGCAACCCTGCGATACGGAGCATATTCCCAAAGTGTTTTCCGCCCCAATCATCAATCGCCGCAAGATCGCCGATCAGTCTCGCTTCAAACTCATTGAAGTACTGTTCCGCACAGCGATCCGCTTCATCGTCCAGCACCAGTTCTCCCACCACTTTGCCGCGGGGCAGAGAAAGCAGATCATGAACGAGCTGGTGATATTCCCGCTCGAGATTCAAGGGTAATTCTGGGCCTTGATATTTTCGGGTTCCAATCTTGGATGTGGGGCGACTGTACAAAATTCTCGCAGGTAAACCTCTATTCCGAAAGACTTCATTTTTCATCAGCCCTTCCAACACATTATCCTGCGCAGACAAGAGCATTGTCAAAGTCGGATTATTGATTGTTTCACTTTCCCGACCCTTTCGATCCACCCGGATACGGTCACCTGTATAAGCCTTCAAGATCGTATCAATCGAAATCATCTTTGAGTATCGTCCGGAAAGGGTATCAAACAGCCCTCCTTCTGTTGAAATGATGCTCAAGACGCCCTGATTATCCGCAAGCAGGGTCGTCAATGCTTCCGGGGTTACATCATCTGCAAGTAGTCTCAGCAATCTCGTCTGTTGATACTCCTTCTCCTTGATCTGAGATTGAACTTTAGATGCATAATCGGTCTTGCCGGCTTTTTCGTATCTGTCGAGTCGTTTTCTCAGAGCGGTCAACTCTGTCTTTTCCTGCGCTATTTGCAATCGGCGTCTATGATTCTCTTCATCCTCAAATTGGTAAATTGGTTTAGTCATCATACGGACAATAGAGCTTTTCCTTTCGCCGGATTTTGCAATAATAAGTATGTAAAGGTTCAGCGGCTCGCTATGACTTCTGTTTTGCGCAACTCTGAATTTCCCCTGCAACGAACAGGAAAGCACTGCAAGAGCGCATACCGCCGCCATGTCAACCGGAGTTTGCGTGCTATCAGAGACAGCTACAACCCAGTCCTGCAACAGACGCGGCAACGCTTTTACCGGAAATGCAGGCAGAGTAACCGTGTTCAACGGAATGGGCATTTTCCATTCAGGCACACATAACTCATTCTTCAATTTATCGATTGCTTGTGCTGTGGTAAGACCTTCCGTATGCATCAGATAGTCAATGATACTTCCTCCCACATTGCTAGATCGACAACAGAAGGTATTCGTTTCCTCTACATACATCAAGTTGTCATGGTGGCCGCAGATTTCACAGTTATGGAATACCACACCACTTCGGGTCTTTCGAAATCCTCCATTGCGCTCCTTCAAATACCCGAACAGATCAAAGTTTTTCACCAGTTCGTTCAGTTCAGAATCAGAACGCCCGCTCGGGTGGTTAAAACACTCGCAGCGGCGCCTTTCGGAGTGGGTGTGTAACGTAACCGCTCGAATAGTTTCCCACGAAATACGCGCATTTCGGTTGTAGAGCTTTGCGTGTTTATTCGTGCCGTGGAAAATGCGGTCTGCGTTTACGCAGCTCTTGTCGCTTTGCGGGAACAGTTTCACCAGCGTCTCGATTACTCGCTTTCTTTTTGCTTCGTCAATAATAGGTTCATCCATAACAAAACCAAGACGAAATTTTGGATGAGCTTTTGTATTGCTGAATGTTTGGTAATAAAACGCAAGAGGCAAGCGATTTTCTTCGCAAATAGCCTTAGCATCCTTGATTTGGAGCATTTTCCCCTCGTCTTCATTATCAATATCGACCATAAACAGTTGCTGCTCCTTCCAGTCCTTTGCGCTCATGCCGTCCATAATTCCGGGGCTGATGGAATGGCCTGTTTTTATTTTCTGCACCAATTCCTCTAGTGTAACAACGGAAGGGCTGGTGTTTTCCTGCAGTCTGCTTTTGATCCCTCCGATCTCTTTTCCAGATGGCTTTGCATCATAGCACCTTGGACCTATGTGCACTTTGATTTTCTCTATCACAATCTTTTTCCTCCTGTCTTAAGAATTCCTGATACTCCCCTTGATGGGCTTCCACATAGGCGGAAATGTCTGCATAGATGGCACGGGCAAATATCCGGCTCTGAGATTGACTTATTTGGAATTGTTCTTGTGCCATTTTTGCTTCACCACCCAAAATATCCTTTACTTTTCTGGAAGTATCAGTTATGATAATACTGTAAACAGAAATAATCTTTATAGAATACTGTTTACAGTATTATTGTAGCAGTAAAAATTAGCCCTGTCACAAAATACTGCAAACTCGGTGACCGGCGTATTTTTCAGCAAACAGATTCTATTTATCGTAGCAGGAGGGGAACTATATGGGCTACAAAAAATTATATCCAGTAGACAAAAATGACCCCCGCGTATGGGCCAACCAAATCAAGATATTGATGGAAGAACGCGGGATGACTCAGCAACAATTAGCACTTGAATCAGGTGTTCCTGCCACAACCATTTCTGAATGGATTGGGAAAAGCAAAAAATCGGCAACCGGATTAAGAGAGCCGGGGATTACCAGATTTCGCAAAGTCGCAAAAACACTTGGTGTTTCGATGGATTACCTGTTTGGGGATCAGGAATGCGAAACCCCAGATGATGAGCAAATCCATGTAATAACCGGATTGTCTGGCCCTGCAATCAAAAAATTGAAAGCTCTGAGCGAAAAAGTCGGTCAAAATTCTGACCTTGAGGAAAAGAAGCTCGCCGTTCTGAACTGTTTGATTGCCAACATGGACAATACAAGTTTTCTAGAAAATCTATATGGATATTTACTTGGCAAGTTCGTTTTCCCTTCTTCTCATGGCAGTGAGCCAGCAGGAGCAACGGTTATATTGTCGCGCTCGCCCAGCGGGAAAGTCAGTCGGCAGTTGATTTTCGGTGAATACTTGAGTGAAGCAATGTTTTCTAAAGTTCAAATAGAATTAGTCCACTTAAAAGATTGTATTTCTAAGCAAAACGAACTGAAAGAAGAATACGAATATAAGAAATGGTAGGCGGAACATCGGGACGAATATCTATCCTCCCTGCCTGCTATGGAAGATACCGTTGAGGAGACGGAAACAAAATGAATGTTATAATCTACGCCCGATACTCTTCTGATCGTCAGACAGAGCAGAGCATTGAAGGCCAGCTGAAAGAGTGCTATGAATATGCACGGCGCAATGGCTATACCGTTGTTGGCGAATACATTGACCGCGCTATTTCCGGCACAACAGACCATCGCCCGGAATTTCTACGCATGATTACGGACGGGGACAAGAAACTCTTTCAAGCGGTATTGGTCTACCAACTTGATCGATTTGCCCGCAACCGTTACGACAGTGCCACCTATAAAGCCAGGCTCAAGAAGAATGGCATTCGTGTGTTATCCGCCCGTGAGAATATCTCTGATGACGCCTCTGGTGTGTTGATGGAGGCAGTCTTAGAAGGTATGGCAGAATACTATAGCGTCGAACTCTCACAGAAGATACGGCGCGGCATGGACATCAACGCCGAAAAATGTCTCTCCACAGGCGGGAATGTGGCACTGGGATTTTATGTAGATGATAAGAAGCGTTTTCAAATTGATCTCAATACCGCGCCAGTCGTAAAACAGATTTTTGAGATGTACGCCAGTGGCCATTCCATGGCAGACATCATTCGGTACCTCAACGCAAACCATGTCAAAACTTCCTATGGCAATGCGTTCAACAAGAATAGCATCAACCGTATTCTCCGCAACAAACGCTATATCGGTATTTACACCTACCGTGGAACCGAAATACCAGACGGATTGCCCCGCATCATTTGTGATGATCTGTTTTATGAGGTGCAGGATATGATAGATAAAAAGAAAAAAGCCCCTGCGCGTGCAAAAGCTTCTGAAGGTTACATATTGAGTACGAAACTGTTCTGTGGTCATTGTAAAGCCGCTATGACAGGCGTCAGCGCTACAAGCCATACCGGCAAGAAATATCACTACTATCAGTGCGTTTCCAATCGTCGGGACAAATCCTGCCACAAAAAGTCTGTCAGAAAGGCTTATATCGAAGACTTCGTGTTCACAGAAACGCTGAAACTGCTGACCAAGGAGAATATTGATCGTATTGCCAAGGAGGTTGTGCTACTCTGCGAGCGGGAGACTGATACAGGAAACCTCAAGCGACTCCAAAAACTTTTAAAAGAAAATGAGCGAGCCACCGAAAATCTCCTAAAAGCCCTGGAAAGCGGACAGATCATTGATGTGCTCGCGGAACGTATCTCGCAAAAGAAACGGGAACACAGTGAACTAGAGCATCAGATTCTTGTAGAAACCACCGCTCACCCTACCCCCACGGTCGATGAAGTGCGCTTTTTCTTGAATCAATTCCGAAAGGGTGATGTAAACGACCACAAATATCGTCAGGCGTTAGTGGATACGTTCATCAACAAGATTTACCTCTATGACGACAAAATGACTGTCCTGTATAACACACAAGACAGCCATTCTGATGTGACCATTGACGAGTTGAGTTCGTCTAAGGTAGCTTTGGTGGAGGCGACGGGAGTTGAACCCGTGTCCGAAAATGTATCCGTGGAGACTTCTCCGAGCGCAGTCGATTCTTTCCATTCCCTTTCCTGTGCGTGAATCGACACACTCACAAGATCAGTAGCTTCATAAAATCATGGCGCCGGCAAAGCTTATGGCGCTCACGTTTACCACTAAAGGCATCACCCCGCCCGGTTCGTGGTCCTCCCGGGGTCGGCGTCCGCGCGCGAATGGGCGGAAGTCAACTGCTTAATTAAGCAGCGACGGCAACGTAATTATCGTTGTTCTTTAATTTATAATTGCCCATTGATAAGCGGCTAGGCTCCGCTGCTCGCTATCTCCAGTTCAGCATCCCCGTCGAAACCGGTACGCCCCCAGGAGGTCTGCCCCAGAGCGTTTGGGGCAGACAGTTTTTGAGATACAGGTAAAAACAAAATGAGAAACGGAATTGTTTCCGATCACAAACTTACATTTTGGCAGGTTCCGGATAATCCACACCGAAGGTGTCCACGGTTACCTTTGCCATGCGCTGGTCATCATAGGGCTTGTCGTTGCGATCCCGTCTTGCGTTGACGATCTCATCGACCACATCCATCCCCTCAATGACCTTGCCAAAGCCGGCATAGGAGCCGTCCAGGTAGGAAGCAGGGGCGACCATGACGAAGAACTGGCTGCCGGCGCTGTTGGGCATATTGGTGCGTGCCATGGACAGAACGCCGCGGTCATGCTGCAAGTCGTTCTTGAAGCCGTTCATGGCGAACTCGCCGCCGATGCAATAGCCGGGGCCGCCGATGCCAATGCCCTGAGGGTCGCCGCCCTGGATCATAAAGCCGGGGATGACACGATGGAAGATGATCCCATCATAGAAGCCCTTGTTCACCAGGGAGATAAAATTATTGACGGTATTGGGGGCGATCTCCGGATACAGCTCCGCCTTAAATACCTTACCGTTTTCCATTTCAAAGGTCACCATAGGATTCTGTGCCATTTGGAAGTTCCTCCTTTATATTTTCCACGCAAACTGCGCATAATGGCAGTATCAGCCTCTGCCATAGGATTTCATCGTCCGATCCATCTCCCGCTTGGCGCTCCGCTCGGCAGCGGCTTCCCGCTTGTCGTAGAGCTTCTTGCCCTTGGCCAGGCCGATCTCCACCTTGACCTTAGAGTTCTTAAAGTAGAGGGAGAGGGGGATGAGTGCGTAGCCATCCTGCTTAATGCGGCCGTACAGGCGCATGATCTCCCGCTTGTGCATCAGCAGCCGCCGATCTCGTCTCGGCTCTCGGTTGAACACGTTACCTTTCTCGTAGGGGGAGATGTGCATCGCATACACGAACAGCTCGCCGTTCTTCACCTGGCAAAAGGAGTCCTTCAGGTTGACTTTGCCCGCCCGAATGGACTTCACCTCGGTGCCGCACAGCTCAATGCCAGCCTCGAACCGTTCTTCGATGAAATAGTTATGAAAGGCGGAACGATTTTTGGCAATGACCTTGATTCCCTTTTGTGCAGGCATCCTTCCGCCTCCTCTCGTCCGTAGTAACAACTAATTATAAATAAGTATATCACATCTGTCAAGAGTGTAAACATCCCCAAAGTTTCTTCACACCCGTTTCCGCTAAGATCAGCGTTCCCTCCTGCTCCGCCCGATATTGGTCGCAGCGGGAAATTCCCTGGCCAAACTCGCTCAACACGGCAGCAGCGCCCGCATGGGAGACAAACAGAACGTAACAGCCCTCCCAAAAGCCCAACCGCCCCTCCACCGGCTCCGGCAGGACGGTCAGTGCGTCTAAGAGGGTGTCCAGCCCAGAGAAACGGATGGTCTGCCCTGCCTGTTCCTTCAGGTGCAGCAGCAGCATAGCACCGCCTTGACCGGCATAGGCTTCGATCTCCCGCATATCCTTCCAGGGTATCCCGCCCTTCCGGCACGCCTCCCAAGTCAGACGCAGCACATCCCTCAGCTTCCATGCTTCAGCGTCCATATTTTTCCGATCTAGCTCCGTTTGGTTGGCATATATTAACATTGCATTGGCGCCGATCATCTGAATTTCCAATTTTCGTATCCTCCTATGGTGTAAATTGCGCATTCTTGCTATACATTATATACAGTTTTCACCGGCCTGGACAGCAGTAATTTTTGTCGCTTTTACGATTCTTTTCCTTTGGGCGAAAATGACGCGTTTTTCTGGATTCCTTTCAATTTTTTGCTTTAATTTTATGTCGCTCTGTGCTATACTTATGCGCAGTAGAATGCGCTTCTGTACCGGAGCAGATACACCGATGCTCCCCTACCCTTTCTACTGCGTTTATTCCTGTTCACCCCTGTGAACGTCTCACATAAAACTCAACGTTCACTCGTTACCAAAGAAGGTGTCATCTTGCAAAAGTATGTAATTCACGGCGGACATCCCCTGTTCGGCGAAATTGAGATCAGCGGCGCAAAGAATGCTGCTGTGGCCATCATCCCCGCCGCCCTCCTGGTGGATGGCTGCTGCCGTATTGAAAATATCCCTCAGATCAGTGACGTCACCGTAGTCATGGAGATCCTCCAGGAGCTGGGTGCCGATGTCCGTACCATCAACAAGAACACATTTGAAATTGACTGCCGTCACATTCGCAGCTGCCGTGTCCCCGATGAACTGGCACGGAGAATGCGTGCCTCCTATTACCTCATCGGCGCTCTGTTGGGTCGATTTGGCGAGGCGCAGGTCTCCATGCCCGGTGGCTGTGACCTGGGTGTGCGTCCCATCGACCTGCACCTGAAGAGCTTCAAGGCGCTGGGCGCCGAAATCGACCTTCAGGGCGGGTTTGTTTATGCCCAGGCGCCCCAAAAACGGCTCACCGGCGCCACCATTTATATGGATCAGGTCTCGGTGGGCGCCACCATCAACGCCATCCTGGCCAGCGTCCTGGCAAACGGCCTGACTGTCATTGAA
>ERZ1026880.805-NODE-805-length-14812-cov-43.484855_pt1 | contig 14812 bp, 11 predicted proteins | sample MGYA00380170_ERZ1026880 | MGnify/ENA primary metagenome ERZ1026880 (study PRJEB33269, sample SAMEA4719806) | human gut metagenome | biome: human-associated habitat; feature: organic feature; material: feces | place: Cameroon | collected 2013-10 ...
ACGAAGTAAATTATATTCCTGCGGTCGAATTCTGGGATCAAATATAATAGAAAATATATATACACATTGACGCAAAGTCCCATGCACTAGATGGTATAGAATCATATGAAGCAGTACACTCTAAAATCTACTTTATCCCTCGTATTCGAGTGCACTGGGGCGGATATAGCCAAATTCAAGTGGAAATGGCACTTCTTGAATCAGCTTTAGCAAATGGAGAATATGTCAGATTCCATATGCTATCTGGTGCAGATATGCCCCTTGTAACAGAAAAACAATTACATGCGTTTTTTGATATGCATGGAACAACAGAGTTTATTCATTTTGATATGATTCAGGATGAAGGACAAATACGTAATAGACTGGCGCAGTACCATCTATTGAGAGATCATATTGATCGTTCCCAACGTATTTTGTGCGGTATGGAAAAAGGCCTACTGCTAACTCAGAAAGTTTTAAGAGTAGATCGACTTCGAAACAGCGATTTAGTTTTGCGTAAAGGAGCCAATTGGTTCAGCATTACTGGTAATTGTGCAAAGTATGTTGCTTCAAAAGCAAAGTGGATAGAAGATCATTTTAAATACACAAAATGCTGTGATGAAGTTTTCTTGCAAACTATAGTATACAATTCAAATTTTAGGAACAGTCTTTTTCCAAAAACGAAGAACATAATTTATGAAAATATGCGTTTGACGGATTGGAAACGGGGTAATCCATATACGTTCCATATGGAAGACCTAGAAATGCTAATGTCTTCTGGATATATTTTTGCAAGAAAATTTGACGAAAACGTAGATAACATCATTATTGAATCAATCTATAGGAGATTGATGGAAAAAGGAGAATAATATGAGAATCGGAATTATTACATTTCATGCCTCTTTGAATTGTGGCTCCATGCTTCAAGCATTTGCACTACAAAATGTTCTTGCCGAGAAATACGGTGCTGAAGTGGAAATTATTAACTATTCTAACTGGGGACAGAGAAATTATTATGCCAACTGGGACTGGTTTCTTCGCCCAGCAGTCCTAAGGAGCAACATTAAAGCGCTTTTTCATTACGATGCAATTGAGAAAATGAGAACTGATTACCTTGAATTTGAGAATCAGTATTTAAATCTGACACCTAAGCTGATGAAACATAAACATGAGTTAAACGGAATTGACAAGAATTATGATATCGTGGTTGCAGGTGGCGACCAGGTGTGGAATGTCAGATGTAGAGATGCAGATGACGCTTATTTTTTGTCATTTGTAAAGAATGCAAAAAAAGTGGCCTATTCTCCTAGTCTGGGCGCAAGAAATATTAATACAGAGTGCATAAACCCGGGAAAATACGCAAAATTGGTGAAAGACTTTGATTATTTATCTGTGAGAGAAGATAATGGGCAGAAATGGTTGAAGGAACTTACCGGTATTGAGGTACCGATTGTGGCAGACCCGACAGTGCTATTGACGGGTAACGAATGGTGTGAAAAACTGAATATTCCTGAAGTAGATGGGGATTTTATCTTATATTATGCATTCTATTATTCTAACGAGGAGAATAATAAAATTCTCAAAGAAGTAAGTGAAAAATACAATATGCCCATTTATATTATTGATGGTAAGCAGTGGACGATAAATAAATTAGATCAGTATGGCATACGGCTGTGGGAGAAGAGCGGACCTATTGGTTTCTTGACATTAATGCGCAATGCGAAAATGGTGCTTGTTCAATCTTTTCATGGAATTGTTTTTTCGGCGCTTTTTCATAAAACATTCTGGTCTTTGAGAAATACTGTTATAAAAAACAAGAATGATGATCGTGCAAAAGTGATTCTGCGACAAACAGGTTTAGAGAAAAGAGCAATCCGATATACGGATTTGCTTACTCAGAATTTGTTAGAGCCGGTTGATTATACACAGGTGGATATAAATTTACAGAAAATGAGAGAAGAAGCGTATTCTTATATTGAACGCTTCTTGAATGAGTGATTGTTATGTGTAAAATATCTGTTATTGTACCTGTCTATAATATAGATCAGTATTTGGATAGATGCGTTTCCTCTATCATCAGTCAATCCTGCTTTGAGCAACTGGAAGTTATACTTGTGAACGATGGAAGTACTGATAAAAGTCCAGATAAATGTCAGGAATACGCTAAGAAATATAGCAATATGGAGCTGCCACATACAGCAGCCCCACTTTTTATTTCTTTTCGCATCTTGACACAAATGGCATCACTGCCCTACGCAGCACATCCGCCGTACTCGCCACATTTTGAAGCGTAATATACAGCTTCATTGCATCGCGTTTGACGGGGTTCTCGTCAACCAGTGCTTCCATCTCCTCCTGCAATTCATCCAGTTTTCGAATGATACCGGCGCAGGTTTCGTTGCCCGCACTGCTGCACCGACAAGCCCCAGCAGCGCCTTACCTGCATCCTCGCGCTTATCGTAGGTTTTCCCGTCCAACTCGATAGAAAAGATGAGCTTTTTATCGGCATCATAAGACTGGTGTTCTTTTGCTGTCTGAATATCCTGCTCAAATGCACGGATTCGATGCTCGGTTCCTTTGATTTGGCGCGGGAAAGCCACGGCTATCGCATCTTCCAATCGGTAATGCTGGCTGGTGTAGGCAGCTTTCAGGGTCCGCAGCCGCGCCACTTGAATGTCCAAGTCCATCTTTTCCTTGATCATGGGGTTACCCGCTGCCAAAGCTTTGATTTCGGCATAGGTGAGCGCAGCTTCGTCCAGATCCTCACAGCTGCGGGCTGGGGATTTTGACGTCATAATTTGCGAAATAAACTTCTGTTTATTCTCGACAAGCTGCCAGCTGTACGAATCAAAAGTTGACTCTGTAACGTAAATAAATATGGAAACTTCCTTGTTCAGGTTGCCTTGGCGGACCATGCGTCCGTTGCGCTGGGCAATATCAGCAGGTCGCCATGGGCAGTCCAGATGGTGCAACGCAATAAGCCGTGTCTGTACGTTGGTACCAGCGCCCATCTTCTGGGTGCTGCCCATCAGGACGCGCACAGTGCCATTTCTGACTTTTCCAAATAGTTCAGCTTTTTTTGTTTCGGTATCCGCATCATGGATGAACTGCACTTCCTCTTTGGGGATGCCCTTGGCAACCAACTTATCGCGCACATCGTTGTATACGTCAAAGCCGTCCTCCTTGGGGGTGCTGAGGTCGCAGAAAATCATCTGAGCGGAGCGCTGCTCCTTGGTCTTTTCCCATATCTCATATACCTTATCCACACAGGCGTTGGCCTTGCTGCCGGGGTCATCCGGCAATAAAGGGTTCATGAGCCGCTGGTCCAGTGCAAGTTTTCTGCCGTCATTGGTGATGCGCAGCATATTATCTTCCGTGGGCTGCACTTTTCCGCTTCGGACCTTTTCGGCGCGGTCTGCCAAGCCTTTGACCATTCTTTTCTGGACTTCACTTGGCTGTAACACCACATTGGTGGGCTTGCCGCCCACCAGTTCCGGCACCGGCAAATGCAGCATATCGGCGGTCTGAATGTCCGCAGACATCTTAAATAGGCTCATGAGTTCCGGCAGATTATAAAATCGCGCGAATCTGGTTTTTGTGCGGTATCCTGTACCAGTTGGGTTAAGCTCAATCGCTGTAATGCTTTCCCCAAAGGTCGATGCCCACGAATCGAAGTTGAGCAAGCCCTCTTTTTCCAACAAGCCCCTTTGCAGATAGCGCATCATGACGTACATTTCCGTCATGGAGTTAGATATGGGTGTACCGGTCGCAAACACGATACCATGCCCACCGGTCACCTCATCAAGATACATACACTTCATCAGCATATCACTGCTTTTCTGGCTTTCTGTCTGGGAAATGCCCGCAACATTGCGCATTTTGGTGGCAATCATGGCGTTTTTGAAATAGTGTGCCTCATCCACCATCAGGCTGTCCACGCCCAGATCCTCAAAGGTGACGACGTCATCCTTGCGCTGCTGGTCGTTGAGCTTGTCCAGCTTTTTCTTGAGCTGCTTCCGTGTCCTCTCCATCTGTTTGATGGTGAAATTCTCAGCACGAGAACTTTTCAAAAGTGCGATTTGGTCAATGACGTCATCAATCTGCCTTTGCAGGTACATATTCTGGCGTTCTGCCGAAAGCGGGATTTTCTCGAACTGACTGTGCCCGATAACGATGATGTCATAGTTGCCGGTCGCAATGCGGGCGCAGAATTTCTTGCGGTTTTCCTTTTTGAAATCGGTTTTCTTTGCTACCAGAATTTCCGCGTTCGGATAGAGCAGGAGCGCTTCGGATGCCATCTGCTCGGTCAGATGGTTGGGAACCACGATCAGCGTTTTATTGCAAAGCCCCAGTCGCTTTTTCTCCATACTCATCCGGAAAGTTTTCCAGCTGGGCATCGATCAGCTCACGGCAGGTATCCCGCAGGGGCACCAGTGCGCGGATGCGGGCTAACGCGGTCTCTCCGCCCTTTACCACACGCATCTTGGAATTTTCGCGGTAGTAAATGACGTCATCCTTTACCGTATAACTGAAATTGCGCACATTGGGGTCCGCATCAATGGTGCCACTTTCTTCTTCGGCATATTCCTGTTCGTCCACCAATGTGTACTCGGCGTGTAGGGTAGAAAGCGCTGCATCCAGCTGCTCCGCCAGCGGGCTTTGCTCATTCGGCACACAGGTAGAGCGCATTCCATAGGGACCACTGACCATCTGCATTTCACCGCAGACCATTTCTGGGTGGTCGATGAAATACTGGTTCAGCGGGATTCCGTTTTCTGTTTCTCCAACGTGTATCCACGGTACGTCCTGCTCTAAGACTCTGCCGCGCTTTTGCAGAAACAGAATGTCGGAGGTCACTTCCGTACCAGCATTGCTCTTAAACGTGGTATTGGGCAGGCGTACTGCGCCGATCAGGTCACACCGCGCTGCGAGATATTGGCGCACGTCCTCGGATTTCTTATCCATCGTGCCGGAGGTAGTGATGAACGCCATAATGCCGCCGACACGCAGTTTATCTACCGTCTTGGCTAGAAAGTAATCGTGGATTTGAAAGTGCAGCTTATCATACCGGCGGTCGCTGACCTGATACTGTCCAAACGGCACATTGCCGATGGCAAGGTCAAAGAAGTTGTCTGGCAGGTCGGCTTTTTCATACCCTGTAATTTGGATTTTTGCTTTCTGGTAAAGCTGCTGCGCAATGCGCCCGGACAGGCTATCCAGCTCCACGCCGTACAGCTTGGCATTGTGGGTATCGAACTTGCTGTGCCGGTGGCCGAAGAACGCGCCGACACCCATACTGGGCTCCAGCACATTGCCGCCTACGCTGCCGATACGCTCCAAGGCGCGATACATAGCGTGAATGACCGCAGGCGGCGTGTAAAAGGCAGTCAGGGTAGATTCCCGTGCAGCGGCGTATTCGTCCTCGGTCAGTAGGTTTTTCAGTTGCTCGTACTCGGTATGCCAGTTATCCTTGCTGGGGTCAAAGGCATCTGCCAAACCGCCCCAGCCGAGATACCCGGCCAGAATGTCCTGCTCCTGCTCGGTGGCAGGGGCACCGCCAGCTGTCATGCGCTGCTCGATTTCTTTCAGCGTGCGGATGGCCTGCACATTGGCAGCGAACTTTGCTTTTGGGCCTTCCGGGATGGCAGGTTCATACGGTGCAAGGTAGTTCGTGCGGTCATACTCGGCAGGTTCCTCATGCGCGGCAAGGCGGTCCACATCCTGCATGACCTGCGATACAAAGGTGGATTCTTCCGGTTCGTCTGTGCTGATTTCAGGTTCCTGCTCCTCGATTTCGTTGATGTCCACTTCCATCAGGGAATCAAAATCGAGTATTGAGAGAAATTTTCTGTTCATTTCTTCCAAAGAAGAAAACTTCTCTTGTGCATACAGGGTATCGTCCACAAACTTGCTGATGGTGCAATGCTCCAGATCCGCATTGACCTGAATCGTATGCTGCTCGTCCTCGGTGGTGGTGTAACCAAGACCGATTTGGGTGAGGTCGGAGAAATCCGGCTCTGTGATTTCAAACTCATCCTTGAGGTAGTCCTCGATATAGGAGAAGGCCTGCTCACGCTGCTCCTGCACCAGAGATTCACGTTTCTGTTCGGATAGCACCATGCCGCCATTACGGGGATTGGCGTCCAGCAGCTGTTGGAACTGTTCTCGGCTGACGGCGCGGCCTACCAGCGGAAAATCTTCATTGCGCAGGTGGACATCGAATTGTCCGATACTTTCTACGGTGAATCGTTGGTCGTTTTCGAGGTAAACGGTACTGCCAGTTTCGCATACAGGTTTCTGGTCAGGGGTAGGTGGCGGCAGGGGTTTCGACTCTGTCTGCTTGTTTATCCATGCAGGCATCTTCTCGCGTTCTGCATCCGTCAGGTAGCGGTCCATCCGGACAAGATATTCCAGCCGCTTGCCGACATCCTTCCACTTGAGCATTTTCTCATACCGCAGGTCATCCTTGCAATCGTAAAGGATGCTGAATCCCTTACCGTCAAAATTGACGAAGCCACTTCCACCGTCAGCAAACGTCCAAGAGAAACCGCCGATGCCGTACTCTTTTTTTAGGAAAGCAACTGTTTCCTTTTCCGTTTTCTTTTGCTGGAAATGGTTATAGATGCGGTACTTGCCGCCCTCAAAAACGCTGCCTCTTGTAATGATGACGTTCACATCATCTTCCGTTATGTGACTGCCATCGTCCGGCTGGGGTTCTTTGTAGTGGTAAGTGGGCAGGGCTGCTTTGATTTTTTCGTCCTGTTCTTCCTCGGAATAGATGTCGTCCACTTCCAATGTGCCGACTTCATCGCCGCGGGAAGCATTTCCCGGCAGGTCAAAGGACAGTTGCTCGTCCTGACTGACAGCTTTTTTCGGGTCAATGGCCGCGATAAGTTCGTGGTTATCGACCAGTGCGGAGATGGCAGCAGTAACGCTGTGCCACGACAGATGCGATTCCGCGCTGCGGGTCAGGTAGGACCCCTGCCAGACAAGCAGACCATTGCTTTCTTTATAGAATCCAACGCGGGTATCATCTTCCAGCAGAAGCTCCGTAAACACAACCTTGTAGCTCTCGCGGATATAGCGAAGTCGGTCGATCAGCAGCGGTGTTTTACTGAAAAAGGAAAGGATGTCCGCATTGGATGCGCGCGAGGTCGTATCTGCTTTCAGCAGGGACGGCAGCAGCTCTGCCGGAAATTCGGGCAAAGAAAAAGCGGAGGGCGATGCTTCGCTCTCCGCAGCTGCGGGTTCTTCGGTTATACTTCGTACAACATCGGAAGGATCATTTCCTCCGCCTGCTGCTTCAGGCTGTTGCACATCTGTGCCCAACCCAGCGGGTTCGTCTTGCGGTCGGGCATCTGCGCTTTCTGCATCAGGTCGTGCAGCGTCTTGTCCACCATCTGCTGTGCGTCCAGCCCCATCTTGCGGCAGCTCGGCAGCAGCGTTCCCTCCAGCATCATCTGGTCGCACAGGTTCGGCTCGTTCTGTTCCAAGTAGTCCAGCCGCATCCTGCCGTAACGGTTCAGGTTGATTTTCTTGGCCTTCGGCAAGCTCAGGTTCGGAATCTGATAGCCCTTCACGTTCGTGTACATCATTTGTGACAGCCTCCTCTCGACTGGTCGTCTGTGTGGGTGATTGAGTATCTGTATTATGCACTGGTTCAGCCTGAATTGCAACACTGTCGCGGGCAAGCTGCATAACTTCGTGCCCCAGTTCATCCAGCAAAGGTTCTGCTGCTGCCTGCACATAGCCGCCCAAGCAGAGGGAGATTCGGCTGGTATCAAACTGGGTGACATTCTGGAAAGCCGGAAAATCTTCTTCCTGCACCGGGATACCCAAACGGATGCAGATCATGTACAGGGTGCTTTGTGCAGCAACTTCCTGCAAGATGAACCGCTGATCTTCCGGGTGGCTCCAGCCCAGTGTACTGTCCTCTATTGAATTTGCCATGACACGATTGGCACGGTCGGACAGGGATACAACTTGCTCGGTTGCCCGATCCATTAAGCTGCCCACGGAGTTGACCTGCATAAGAAGTGGCCGGATGGCATCTGTCACTTCCCACGGGGCAGCAGCTTTGTCACCAGTAAGAACCGTGTCTGTCATGGAGAACACTCGTTTGGCAGTGGGTACACCCTGATGGCGTTGCAGGATGATGATGCTTTTACTGCCGTACATAACCTTGCGGTGTGCCTGCTCATTCCAGTATTTCATGGTAGCGCAGGCGGTGGCATCGGGGCGCTGGGCGTGGATCAGCAGCTGGTTGAGGTAGGTGGTGTGGTAGTTATGCGCTGCCGTATACAGGAACCGCCGCCAGCTTTCCGGTGAGGCTGTGACCTGTGTAGCGGTCTGCTGCGCCAACTGGAAAATGTCTTGTGGATTTGGCATTGCTTCACCTTTCCGGTTCGTCCTGAACCTGTTCTTTTTGGCGCTGGGCTTCGACTTCATGCAGTTCCGGCAGTAGGTGGCTCACATCCTTGAAGCCAATACTGTCCACATAGTAGGCAGTTTCTTTTCCGTTTTTTGTTGTGACCACAATATCACTGGTTGAAAGAGAGCACATATGATAGCGCAGCGGACGATTCGGGGCATCCTTTTCCACCTGTACCCATGTATAACCATCCCGCTGGGTATAGGTATGCGGGCGGACCCTGTCCACGCCGATTACTTCTACAAGTTTCTTAGCCATTTGGGGGATTTGTGCATCACTACCGTCTGCGTAGGGGCCGCGGTAGTCATCGCACAGGTAATTGACACCATTTCGCACCTGTATGATTGCAACCGCTCCGTCCGGATTCTGACGATCAACACCTACCACCAATCGTGCATAAGGGAATCTTGCCCGTTCATTCCAAGTGCGTTCGTTGTTATAGGGCATTTCACGCAGTTGGTGATAACGTTTTTCCAAATCTGCGATATTATCAAAGAATTCCGTTGGTGTTTGCTTTTCAAATTTTTCCGGAAACGCACGGGTCATAGCATCCGGAATCAAGTAATACCGATACTCTACCATATCAGCGCTCCTCCTCATGTGCTTGCTCATGCGCCATCTGTCGAAAATAGCTTTCCAGAATTTTCAAGATGCGGTTTTCCATCTGCTGCTTGGTGCAGCCGGTCGGAAAATACTGCGCCACCTTGCTGACGTTGATGTTCAGCACCGGTTCACGCGGCGCAACGCTCGGTTTCTGCGCCGACATGATTTCTTCCAACTTGTCCAGCGTTAAGGTTCCGTCTTTGCTGGCGGCTTTCAGCTTCTGGGCTTGTGAGAGGGAGGGAGTGCAGTCCTGCGCCTCGGCAAAGTCGAGGAAACTCTGCTGCTCGTCTGGGGTCAGGTAGGAAAGTTCAACAGCGGGGTTGAATTTCAGGGTGCCACTGTCCACTTTCTTTTGCAAGTCAGGAACGAGGCTGTTAAGGCGAACATACCGTCTTACTTGCGTACCACTATCTCCGGCTTGTTGCCCGACTTCATGGGCGCTTTCCAACTTCCAACCAACTTGGTTGGAAGTTTCTTGGCGGCGTTCTCCTTGATGACTAATGGCTTCCAACTTCATCGCATACGCCCTAGCTTTTTCCATCGGGCTGATATGTTCTCGCTGGATATTGGCATCCACCATGTCGATGATGGCTTGGTCGTCATCAACATCCCGCACCTGCACCTTGATTTTATCCAGCCCTGCAAGCTGCGCGGCATGGAAGCGCCGATGCCCGGAGATGATTTCATAGCCACCCTCGGCGCGGGGGCGCACGGTCAGGTTTGTAAGTACGCCGTTTTCCTTGATGCTGTCCACCAGCTTCTGCATATCTTCATCGTCTCGCACCTCGAAAGGGTGATTGACGAAAGGATGCAGTTCAGAAAGCGGTACTTCCGTTACTAGGTCGCCGCTTTCTCGTTGGCGGTCAGCCTCTGAGGAAAACATATCAGCGATCGCGGGCATCTTCATCGCGTTCATAAACTTGTTCTTCGCGGCCATGACCTAATACCTCCTGCGTAAATTCAACGTATGCTCTTGCGCTGCTGCTTTTGGGTTCGTACAGGATAGTGGGTGCTGCAAACGCCTGACTTTCCTGCACTTTGACGTTATAGGGGATTTCCGTAGTAAATACATGGAGCGTTCTCCCATACTTGGCGCGGACATCATGGGCATAATGCTCTGAGACTTTCGTATGCTGGGTCATCGTCAGCAAAACGCCCCTGATATGCAGTCCGGGGTTGATTTTGCGCTGCACGCTGGAAATCGAATTTGTCAGCTGCGACATACCAACAACCGAGAACGGCTGCGCCTGCATCGGGATAATAACCTCGTTGGCAGCGGACAGCGCGTTTGTCAGTAAAAGTCCTACGGAGGGAGAGCAATCAATGATGCAGTAATCATACTGGCTGCTGTACTGCTCCAGACAAGTTTTCAGCAGCACCTCGCGGCACATCATGGTGCCCATTGCCAGCTCAAAGCTGGCCAGCCGGAGATTGGATGGAATGAAATCCACCTGTGGTGCAGAGTCATCCGTGCGCTTGCTCTGATAAACACATTCTCGGTTGGAGAGGGGCTTTTCATAGGCAACCTTCATCAGCAGCTCTGTGATTGTCTGTTCAAGGTCCTGCTCAGGCGGGATACCGCAGTAGCAGGACAGGTTGCCCTGCGGATCGAAGTCTACCATAAGGACGCGGTAGCCCTGCTGGGTAAGGGCAATGCCCAAGTTGTACGCGGTAGTCGTTTTGCCCGTGCCGCCCTTCTGGTTTGCGATAGCAATAGTTTTCATCTGGTTTCCTCCTCCAAAATATCATCCAAGCTGATACAGTGCTTTTGGTATTCCTGCGTGACCTGCACCAGCGTGTCGTTATAGTCCTTGCCGATAGGCGGCGGGCGGTCTTCCACGGTTTTGCCGCTGCCCTCCAAGTGCTTGATAATGTCCTGCGTTCTGGTTCTACCGGCTTCGTCATTATCAAGGCACAGGACAATGTGGGTTATGTTCGGGTAGTATGTAAGAAACGCATCTAGTGCGGCGTAATCCGTACCGCCCAGCGCCAGATAGTGAATGCCGCGCCAATTTCCAGTGTGCTGCATAATTTTCAGCGAGGCTCCCGACATGGCATCTATGGGCGCTTCGTACACTTCCACCGTGTCGGCATTGGCAGCAGCTTCGATGTAGAACGGATATATCTTCTTGCTGCCGGGAATATCACGGCGAAACTGGATTTGCGAACAACCGCGCAAGCTGCCGCCTTTGGGTTCACCGTTTCCATCGCGCCCGACAAATACACAATTCGGATGATCCTTGAAGCTCGTCTGATACAGGATTTTCTTTTGCTTACAGACCGTCAGAACATTGGGGTGGATGCAGCGCTTGCGAAGATAGGCAGTAGTTGCGTAGTTGTTTTTGTCAGGTCTCGGCAACCTGAATTCCTTCGCCGGTTTTTTCTCGGCAGGGGGTGGGGGCGTTTTTACAGGTTGGAAAGAAGGACGGACACCGCCCTGTATCCGATTGATTTCCCGCACCGCTTCTACAAACGAAACGCCTTCAACCGCTATGAGATAGTTCAGCGCTGTGCGGCCGGTAGCTTTCGTTTTGAAGTACGTCCACGAACCATCCTCTGCAAAGGTCAACGAGCTGTGCCCTTTGTGGCGGAACTGTCCGGGTCCTTCCGGTTTGAAGTTGTCCGGCTCGCACAGCTGCATATACTGGTACAGATTCATCTGCTTCGCTTGGGCGATTTCCTGCTCTGTTACACCGGGCATACTCTACCACCTATTCTGTTTTCCTAAAGGTAATTTATATTCTCAGTATCACTATAATCAGTCTAATTATTATCAGTATTAGTTCCGTGTGATTTTCAAGAATCCAGAAGTGTGAAAATCACACATCAAGAATCACCCTTTTCACAGTTCTTGTCATTTATCGTTGCTGCGAAGTTTTTTACATAGATCAAATTGGGTCTGCCAAGTCCCTGTCGCTTGCGCTCGATAAGTCCTGCCTGCTTTTCCAACTCTACCATCAGGCGCGTGGCTTTCTGATTGGCGCAGTTCAGTGCATCCATGATTTCTTCTACGGTGAAGATAATGTAAACCTTATTCTGTGCATCCAACCATTGGTTTTTCAGCGATAAGCTCATTCGATCCAGTAGAATCCCATACAGTACCTTGGCATCGGTGGACAGTTCCCGAAAGTTTGGCTCTGTAAATAGCGCTTTAGGTATGCGGTAAAAAGAGAACTGCTCGGCTTGTGCGCCGTAAAAATATTCGTATTGCATCTCGCTTCTCCTGCCTAAAAATGGTTGCAGCTAAGAAAGCCTACAAAGCTACATTTTGTAAGCTATTACATATTGTACTTTTTGTTATCTTTCCAGTTCTTCTTCGCGTTGTGGCCGCTGGCGTGATGACCGTTTATGTTCCCAATTCCTCAACAGTGAGATGATGACATTCTGCATCTGCTGCGGCGTATAGCTGGATGGGAAATACTGCTGCACATCAGACTGATTTAGGAAGAACTTTTGTCGCTGGTTCGGCTTTTCTTCTGTCAGCAGGGTATGCAGGTAATTCTCCGTCAGCGTTCGATTTCGGCTCATATCCTTTAGCGTCCGAGACTGAACCAAAGACGGTGTAGCATCACACATATCCATTTCTTCTTTGAGCCATGTCTGGTGTTCCCCTGTCATATAGGAGATTTCGACCGCTGGGTTGAATGCGATGCGACCGTCATCGACCATTTGCAAGATGGATGGAATTAGATACGTCAAACGAATGTAACGATGTATTTGATTACGGCTTTCATCAACTTCTTTACCCATAGCATCAAGTGTTCTCAACTTTGTCCCAAGTTGGGACGAAGTTGCTTTTCCTTGATGTTTCATCGCTTCCATGCGCATTTTATAAGCAAACGCCTTCTCACTTGGCAACACATGCTCACGCTGGATATTGCTGTTGACCATCAGGATCGTGGCTTCGTCATCGTCAATGTATTCCACTCTAGCAGGGATGCTTTCGATGCCGAGTTCCTTACAAGCCTCCCACCGGCGATGTCCGCTTATCACTTCATAGCCGACACCAACCTTTGGTCTGACGATGATGGGCGTAATGATGCCGCTCTCTGAAATACTGTCTACCAATTCACTGAATTCCAGATCATGTCGGATATGGAACGGATGATTGGAGAATGGATGCAACTTATTTATTGGAATAGTTTCCTCTTTGCTTGCTCTGTAAGCAGGCGATGTTTTCTTTGTCATGCTGCGTACTCCTGCGGTTTTTTGATAGCTCTTAAGTACCCCGATTTGACCCCAAAAATGTACCCAAAAATCGTATACTTTTTGCCGAAAATGTACCCAAAGGGCATTTTTGCATAAAAAAAGCCCCTAATCACTGTAGTACAGCGATTAGGGGCTTGCTATGATTTATAGAACGACCTTAACCGTCAGGTCTTTCCATTGCTTCGGCCAAAGCACGCAGCCACGCGAATTTCGATAAGAACGAGCCTTATCGTAATCCACATTTAATTGTAAAAATCTACGTGATTCAAGAACGTGGATTTTTAATTGCTGCCTGAGCAGCGGCCAGGCGGGCGATGGGAACACGGAAGGGAGAGCAGCTGACATAGTCCAGACCAACATTGTGGCAGAACTCAACGCTGGAGGGGTCGCCGCCGTGCTCGCCGCAGATGCCCAGACCCAAGTTGGGGTTGGTTGCGCGGCCGTCATGGGCAGCCATCTTAACCAGCTTGCCAACGCCGATCTGGTCCAGATGCTGGAACGGATCGCTCTCGTAGATCTTGTTGTCGTAGTAAGCAGTCAGGAACTTGGCAGCGTCGTCACGGCTGAAGCCGAAGGTCATCTGGGTCAGGTCGTTAGTGCCGAAGCTGAAGAAGTCAGCTTCCTTGGCGATCTCGCCGGCAGTCAGGGCTGCACGGGGGATCTCGATCATGGTGCCGACCTCATACTTCATGTCAACGCCGGCAGCAGCGATCAGGGCATCAGCCGTCTTGACAACAACGTCCTTGACGAACTTCAGCTCCTTGACCTCGCCAACCAGAGGAATCATGATGTGAGGCGTGATCATCTTGCCGGTCTCAGCAGAAACCTTGATGGCAGCCTTGATGACAGCATTGGTCTGCATCTCGGCAATCTCGGGATAGGTGACAGCCAGACGGCAGCCGCGGTGGCCCATCATGGGGTTGAACTCGTGCAGGCTGACAACAACGTTGTTCAGCTCTTCGGTGGTCATGCCCATATCGGCAGCCAGAGCAGCAATGTCCTCTGCCTTGGTGGGCAGGAACTCATGCAGCGGCGGATCCAGATAACGGATGGTCATCGGACGGTCGCCCATGATGCGGTACATGGCGGTGAAGTCGGCCTCCTGGAACGGCTCAACCTTGGCCAGAGCAGCCTTGCGCTCCTCAACGGTACGGGCGCAGATCATCTCACGGACAGCCTTGATGCGGTCCTCGGCGAAGAACATGTGCTCGGTACGGCACAGACCGATGCCCTCGGCACCCATGTCAACAGCGTTCTGAGCGTCCTTCGGGTTATCAGCGTTGGTCATGACCTTCATCTGACGGTTGGCGTCAGCCCAGCCCATGAAGCGCTTGAAGTTGGTGTTCTCGGTGGAAGCAACGGTAGCGATCTGGCCCTCATAGATGTTGCCGGTGGAGCCGTCGATGCTCATCCAGTCACCCTCGTGGAAGGTGTGGCCGTTGATGGTGATGACCTTGGCGTCATAGTCGATGGCAACATTGTTGTCGTTGCCGCAGCCGGAGACGCAGCAGGTGCCCATGCCACGGGCAACAACGGCAGCGTGGCTGGTCATACCGCCGCGGACGGTCAGGATGCCCTGAGAGACCTGCA
>ERZ1026880.810-NODE-810-length-14675-cov-6.573051_pt1 | contig 14675 bp, 12 predicted proteins | sample MGYA00380170_ERZ1026880 | MGnify/ENA primary metagenome ERZ1026880 (study PRJEB33269, sample SAMEA4719806) | human gut metagenome | biome: human-associated habitat; feature: organic feature; material: feces | place: Cameroon | collected 2013-10 ...
CATTTTGTCCTTGGAGAGGGACTTTAATAACTACTACTTTATAATACGAGGAGGTCTAACCGCTATGGTGGATATCAAAAACATCCCGGCGGAGCTGAAGACCTCCTGCCGTTTTTGTGTCTGGAAATTTGAAAAGCGAAACGGTCAGAAGACTAAGATGCCGTATAACCCGGCGAACGGTGACAGAGCAAAGATCAATGACCTCCGCACTTTTGCGGATTTCAAGACCACGCTTGTTACCTACGCGATGGGCGGTTATTCAGCATATGGCAAATTTGACACCTATCTTAACGGGCGTTTGGAGCGGAGTTGGATAGAATATCTGCTTTTGACTCAAAAATTGGAGATAAGCAGGATTTTTGAAAAAGATAAATGAGGACTTGCGAAAAGGTGCTGAACAGGAAGAAAAAGATAGAACGCAGCCATTATTAAGATGGAAAAAAGAAATAGGCACAATCTTCGTCTGGAACGACAAAGATTATGCCTTGAGAATGGGCTTTGTGGGAATGGAAATGGCTAAATATACGAATTATCAATGAAAATTCGGATTCTTGCGCGGACGATAGACGGAATCTTAAAAAATAATTTGTGAAAAATGTTGTCCAAGACTTGACATCGGGCGGCATTGATTGGCAGCGCGAGAAATGGCAATCAGGACTTGGCTCTAAGTTTATCCACTAAGGCGAAAAAAATGCTGCGAATGAGATGAAATCCGACCTTGCAAAGCAACAGCATGTGTGATATATTGTTTTAATAGATGCAATTCACTTATAAGGTTAATAAGATTAATCAATTGTAGAAAAGTTACTGGATAATTATCTACACATTCCTATGTGCCCTGTAGTGTGTCTGCTCTCTCAAGTAATTATAAAAAATTCAACTATGCTGCGTATAGTACAATGCGTTCTATTATTTGTTTTTGTTTTGTAGCGCAGCGGAAAGGCATGGTCATAAACATGAAAGTTGTAATTCTGGCCGGTGGTCTTGGCACGCGAATCAGCGAAGAAAGCGTTTACAAGCCCAAACCGATGATTGAGATTGGAAGCATGCCGATTTTATGGCATATAATGAAGGAATATTCCTATTATGGCTTTCATGATTTCGTGATTTGTGCTGGCTACAAGCAGCATATGATAAAGGAATGGTTTGCAGACTACTTCCTGCATACCAGTGATATTACATTTGATTTCACCCGTGGCAGAAACGAGATGGTTGTTCACAACCATCACGCTGAGCCGTGGAAAGTGACGGTTGTGGATACCGGACTCAATACAATGACGGGCGGTCGCATCAAGCGTATCCAGCCGTACATTGGCAACGAAGCGTTCATGATGACCTATGGCGATGGCGTCTGCGATGTTGATATTTCTAAGTTGGTAGAATTCCATAAAGAAAATGGTAAAATTGCAACGCTGACTGCTGTTATGCAGGAGCAACAGAAAGGCGTGCTGGATATCGCAGAGGATAACAGCGTATGTTCCTTCCGTGAAAAGAAAGCAAGTGACGGATCTTTGATCAACGCTGGCTACATGGTGCTGGAACCGCAGATTTTTGATTATCTGGATGGAGATACCTGTGTGTTTGAGCAAATGCCTCTGCAGAAATTGGCAGAAGAAGGGCAATTGATGAGTTACACCCATAAGGGGTTCTGGCAGTGTATGGATACTGCTCGGGAAAAACAGCTTCTGGAAAAATTGCTGGCGACAGGCAACGCTCCCTGGAAAAGGTGGGAGGATTGATCATATGGTACATTACGATCCTAAATTTTACTGCGGTAAGCGTGTTTTTGTGACAGGGCATACCGGCTTTAAGGGAAGTTGGCTGTGTAAAATGCTACTTATGGCAGGAGCCGAGGTTACAGGCTATAGCCTGGAGCCGCCTACACAACCCAACCTCTTTTCCCTTGCAGGAATAGAAGATCAGATGCACAGCGTCATCGGGGATGTTCGCAATTTTGATAGCTTGAAAGCGGCCTTTGACGATGCACAGCCGGATATTGTGCTGCACTTGGCTGCGCAGCCTATTGTGCGTGACAGCTATAAAGATCCCCGTTATACTTATGAGACAAATGTGATGGGAACGGTCAATCTGTTGGAATGTGTTCGTCTGGCCCAGCAGCAGGGCAATGCCCCTCGCTCTGTGTTGAATGTTACAACAGATAAGGTTTATCATAATAACGAATGGGCTTGGGGTTATCGAGAAAACGAGCCCCTGGACGGCTTTGACCCCTACTCCAATAGCAAAAGTTGCTCAGAGTTGGCAACACATTCTTATATCAACAGTTTCTTTGCCGACAAGGTTGTAGCTATTTCTACAGCGCGCGCGGGCAATGTCATCGGCGGCGGCGACTTTGCCAATGACCGCATCATCCCCGACTGTGTGCGCGCCATGGCTGCGGGCCGTAAGATCGGCGTGCGCAACCCCTACTCGACCCGCCCGTACCAGCATGTGCTGGAGCCGCTGGCAGCCTACCTGCTGATTGCCCAGCGCCAGTATGAGGACAGCCGCTTTGCGGGCTACTATAATGTAGGCCCCGACGACTGCGACTGCGTCACCACCGGCACGCTGGTGGATCTGTTCTGCCGGGCCTGGGGCGGAGACGCCGCCTGGGAGAATCAGGCCGAGGCCAATGCCCCGCACGAGGCCAACTTCCTGAAACTGGACTGCAGCAAGCTGAAAACGACTTTCGGCTGGACGCCGCGCTGGCACATGGCCGAGTGCATGGAAAAGACCGTCGCCTTCAGCAAGATCTGGCTTGCCAACGGCAACATCCCGGCGGAGATGGAAAAGGAAATCAACAGCTTCTTAAAGGGGCAGAAATGACAAAGGAACAGAGCAGCATAGCAAGCGCTTATGTCATTTCGGCTTTGGTAGGCGGAGTCTATCTGATTTCCTGGCTGACGCATGTATGGGGCGGCCAGCCGTGGCCCATCAACAGCAACATGGTCAACTATGCCGTGGTTTTGGTGCTGTTCGGCATTGCGCTTTTGCTGTTTGGCAATCTTTTCGCGCGTACTCTGCCGCAGGAGAGGGGCTTTGTGCAAGCCTGTGATGCGCGCCTGAAGGAACGCAGCGCCGCGGCAGTCATGATCGTCACAGCACTGGTGACAGCCGCCTACCTTATATATTATGCCTGTATCGGTGTTAATAAGGAATTTGCCGGTCCTACCTGCGCAGAGTCCTCACTGACGGCGCCACAGCTTATTCCGGTGTATTACCTGCTTACGGTGCTCTTTTTTGTAGCGGCAATCTATCTGCTGCTGACGGGCAGGGACTGCCCGCAGTGGATGACCTGGGGCGGCTACGGCCTTTCGGCAGTGATGTACTTCCTGGGCGTATGGATCGTCAATACGTTTGAGGGAGACCCATACCACGGCGAGGCCTATCTGGAAAGCATCTATAATGTGGCGGATGGTGTTCCGTATGAGGAGCTGACAACCGGCATCTACGGCCACTATGGCCTGTTTTTCTTGCTGCCGATGAAGATCTTCGGTGCAAAGGCTGTTGTTATTCAATTCCTGATCGCGCTGGTTGGCGTTGTGACGGATCTGGCCATGCTGTACTGCATCCATCACCTGATAAAAAAGAACTGGGTACGCCTGTTGATGGCACTGGTTGTGCCGGTCATTCCGTTTGCATACAGACGGACGAATTACTGGCAGCTGCAGCCTCACCGTTTGGTATTCCCGATGCTGTTGGCAGCCTATATGCTGTTCTGTTTGCGGAAAAAGCAGTCGAAAAAAACGGCTCGGTTCTGGGGCGGTTGGCTTCTGTGCATGCTGGCAGTGCTGTGGAGCACCGAGAGCGGTCTGTTCTGTATCATCGGCTGGTGCGCGGGCTGCATCGTCCGCTGGTGGCAACAGGAGCCATGGTACGCCCGCGGCCAGTGGGAACGCTATGGTGCGCTGCTGCTGGGCGCTGTGTTGGCAGTGCTGGGGGCCATTGGCCTGACAAATTTGTATAACCTGGCCTGCGGCGGAGCACCGATCTTCAAGGTGTTTTTCTACCCGCTGTACAGCAGCAATTATATGGATGGCTCCATCGGCTACCCGCTCGAGCTGGGCGTGCGCCCATGGGTGTTTGTGCTGCTGATTATGCTGGCCGTGCTGGCATGGTCGCTGTTTCAGACAACCGCTATCGGAAGAATAGCCAAAACGGAGAACATTGCCCCATTTACGGCCTGCCTGTCGGTACTGGGGCTGGTATCGTTCAGTTACTATGCAAACCGCTCCGCCTGGATGAATCTGGAGATCTGCCTGCCGGAGGCACTGCTTTGTCTGTGCTTCCCGTTGCAGGCGCTGACGGACGGGGAGGGGCTACGCAAGAAGCTGGGCGGCCTGTACTGCACGGCGGCACAGTCTGTGGGACTGGCTGTACTGCTGGTGCTCTGCGTGCTTACGGCACAGCTGCCCGGCGGCGTGATGAATACAGTGATTCTGCAGGAGCGCGGTGCGTTCAGCACCCGCGGCATCTATGCGGAGGTGGAGAATTTCTCTGCCAATATACCGGACAACACCTTTGCGGTTGGCCGCGATGTGGGAATCATCTACCATGCAGCAGGCTGGGACAACTACGGACATTATGTGGATGCTGCGGATTACGGCGTGGCAGATACCGAAAAATTACTCCCTCATATTCTGGCAGAGTTGAAGGCCCAGCCGAGCTTTGTCGTGGATGACATACTGAGGGTCTATCTGGGGCAGAATGGCTACACGCCAGACATGCTCGGATACCAGCTGCAGACGACCTTCACATCGGCTGGCGGTGTGAAACCAACGACCTATTACTATTATGAAAAGCAATAAAAGGAGAGAAAAACCTATGGCATGGAAGAATGAGGCAGAAGCCCGCGAGCAGATCAAGGCAATGGTCGCCGAGTACTATCACGACTTCAAGGAGAAAAAGACCCCCTATCAGGAGGGTGACCGCATCACCTACGCCGCCCGCGTCTTTGACGAAAAGGAAATGTGCGCCCTGACCGACGCCACGCTGGACTTCTGGCTGACGACGGGCCGCTTTGCCGATCAGTTCGAAAAGGAATTTGCCAAGTGGATCGGCGTTAAGTTCGCCCATCTGGTCAACAGCGGCTCCTCCGCCAACCTGATCGCCTTCATGGCGCTGACCGCCCCCGAGCTGGGTGACCGCCAGATCAGGAAGGGCGACGAGATCATCACCGTGGCCTGCGGCTTCCCTACCACCGTGACCCCGGCCATCCAGTACGGCGCTGTGCCCGTGTTTGTGGACGTGACCGTGCCGCAGTACAACATCGACATCACCAAGCTCGAGGCCGCCCTCTCCCCCAAGACGAAGGCTGTCATGATCGCCCATACGCTGGGCAACCCGTTTGACCTGTCCACCGTCAAGGCGTTCTGTGACGCCCACAACCTGTGGCTGGTCGAGGACAACTGCGACGCGCTGGGCACCCAGTACACCATCAACGGCGAGACCCGCTTTACCGGCACCTGGGGCGACATCGGCACGTCCAGTTTCTACCCGCCGCACCACATGACGATGGGCGAGGGCGGCTGCGTCTACACCAACAACCCGCTGCTGAACCGCCTGATCCTCTCCTTCCGCGACTGGGGCCGCGACTGCATCTGCCCCTCCGGTCAGGATAACTTCTGCGGCCACCGCTTTGACGGCCAGTTCGGCGAGCTGCCCAAGGGCTACGACCACAAGTACGTCTACAGCCACTTTGGCTATAACCTCAAGGTCACCGACATGCAGGCCGCCATCGGCTGCGAGCAGCTGAAGAAGTTCCCCACCTTCATTGAGCGCCGCCGTCACAACTGGGACCGCCTGCGCGCTGCGCTGGAGCCCGCCGCCGACAAGCTGATCCTGCCGGAACCGGCTGCCAACAGCCGCCCGTCCTGGTTCGGCTTCCTGATCTCCGTCAAGCCGGAGAGCGGCCTGGACCGTAACGCCGTGACCCGCTATGTGGAGAGCCACAACGTACAGACCCGTCTGCTGTTCAGCGGCAACCTCATCAAGCACCCCTGCTTTGACCAGATGCGTGGCACGGACGCATACCGCGTGGCGGGTGAGCTGACCAATACTGATTTTATTATGAACAACACCTTCTGGGTTGGCGTTTACCCCGGTATGACCGATGAAATGATTGACTATATGGCAAAAACAATTATTGAGGCAGTTAATCAGTAAAAACACATCGAAGAGGAATCATACATGAAACAGCAAAAAGCAAGACCGACTTTCTGCAAAAATTTGCAAAAAGCAAGCAAACCAACGCCCATGCAGGTATACTGCGCGGCAACGATTCTTTGCTTAGCGGCCTTGCTTTTTGCTGTTTTGGTAAGTCATGGTGATATTGTAAACCAGTACTTCTTCTATGATACGCTCGACACGGGCATGGATTTCTTTCACAGTATTGAGTATGTGAAAGGCCGTATGCCGTATGGGCAGTTCAGTACACTGTATCCGCCGCTTGCAAATCTGTTCTTTTACGGATTGTATCAGCTGGTGCCAAAATCCCTTTCTGAAGAATGGCAGCAATCGTTTTTGGATTCTATCAGCCAGCGCGGCAGCCAGCAGGATTTGCGGCTGCATCAGGGAACGATGATGCTTTTCATCCTTTTTGTGGTGCTGGCCGTGCTGGGGATTGCCGCTATGACAGAGCGCTTGACCCGGAACTGCGGCGGCGAGCGTAAATTGCTGTCCCTTTGCGCTGTGTTCAGCTACGGTGTGTTGTATGGGCTGGAGCGCGGCAACCTTCTGCTGCTTTGCTGGCCGTTGATGGCGTTCTTTATTGTAAACCGCAAATCCAAAAATCCCGTTATACGGGAACTGTCCTACATAGCGCTTGCCATTGCGGCCGGGTTCAAGCTGTATCCGGCGTTTCTGGGCATATTGCTTTTGCGCGATAAAAACTATATGGCGGCCGTTCGCACGGTAATATACGGGATTGTCTGCCTTTGCTTCCCGCTGTTTTTCTTCAACGAGGGTATGTTTGGTCTGACGCTTTGGTTTCGGGTGCTGTTTGAATTCACCGGTGACAGTGGACACCCGTGGATAGGCAATGGCTTTGCCAACATTGTGGCGGAATTTGCACATGGAATCGATATGCTGCTGGGCACAAGTCTGGCAGATGGCAGCTATGCTTTGCTGGGAATTCTGCTGGCGGCGGTGCTGCTGGTATGTGCATTGCGTATGGACCGTGAGTGGAAGCGCGTTCTGGCGATTGTGCTGGCCATGGTGATGTTCCAATCCCAGTATGATTATGTGTGGTGCTTGTTTTTACTGCCGCTGTGTGTCTTTTTTGCACAGGAGAACGAACTGAATAAGGAAAATATCGTTCCCTATTTGCTGATGGTCTTGCTGGTTATACCACTACCGCTTTTCCGTGCGGATGAATTGACGCCGACATTTACCATACACAACACTTTGGGGCATATTATGTTGATTATGCTCCTTGTATGGTGCATAGCTGAAACAGCCCGTAGAGGAAAGAAAAGTCCTGCTCCGAAAGCAGTTGGAAACAATCGCAGACAGCTATGCGCAACGGCTATATTGGCGGTTTGTATGCTAGCTTGTGGATTTGGTGGTCAAGCACTTTGGGAAAATACGCATAACTGGGGCTTTGACTACAGCTATAATGGACGGATTGGAGACGAAGGCGTCCTGATGCAAGACATACAGGACAGCAGCGGCAATACCGTAACGGTTCAGTGGAGCGGGCGCGGGGCTTATGTCATAATTTATAATCATGCACCGTTTGCACAGGAGATGACAATCGAGTTTGAAACGGGATACGGAATGGATTTGCAGCAAGCACATACCATGACATTCACGGTGGAAGAAAATACGCAAGAGAGTATGCTGCGTGAGGAAAAACCAGAACCGAAAAGCGTAAAAATTGAACGCGAAGGACAGAAAGTGACCTATACCGTAAGCGTGGACCCCGGACAAACCAAGGTTGAGCTGAGCTATGACGGCCCCACGGCTGTCTACGATGAGAACACGCGCAAAAACGGGACATTTTCCGTTAAAAATCTGACAGTCACGAGTGCGGGTAAACCAGAAGAGACAGCGTAAGGAAAGGAAAAATATATGCAGAAATTGCTGGCCCTGCTGGGCGCAAAAAATAAAGAGGAATTTGTGGAGCTGTTCAAGCAGTTCATCAAGTTCGGTCTGGTGGGCGTAAGTAACACAGCTGTGTCCATGGCGGTCTACTATATCTTCCTGTGGATCAGCCCGGATCTGTATATGGTCGGCAGCATTCTGGGCACAATTTTAAGTATTGCAAACGCCTTCTTCTGGAATGACAAGTTTGTTTTTACCGGCAATGCAAACGACTGGCGCAGCAAGCTGAAGCGGTTGGGCAAGACCTATGTCAGTTACGGCGGTACATCGATTCTTTCCAATGTTTTGCTTTGGATAGAGGTTACGTTCTTCGGCGTCAGTAAGTCTATTGCACCCATCGTTAACCTGTTAGTGACGATCCCGCTAAACTTTGTTATCAACAAGTTGTGGACGTTTAGAAATGAGAAATAATCAATGAATAGAAAAATAAAGACATGGGTGTATGCAATTCTTTTGTTAAATATAATTGTTGCGGAATCGGTATTGCAAAGCTTTTATTTGATGTTTTTACTGGCAACGGAAATACACAAGACGGATTACTTTTCCAGAACCTGCATCTAACAGCGTACAGCACGGATTCATTCATGGACTTCTTTAATAGCATTCAGTATGGAAGAAAGCCCTATACAGCAGGAGTGATTTATCCGCCACTGATAAATTTGATTTATGCTATATTTTCGGGGGGATTCCGGACAGCGTTAAAGCACAGGGTACACTTGCATACAGGACATCGCTACAAGGAATTGTGGCATTAGTGCTGTTTTATGTGGTAGCTGTATTGCTATATATCATTGCGTGGAAAGGTGATTCTCGCTTCACCAATAAAGAGAAAATCTTTAAAAACAGGGAGAAATAAAGATGAAACAGCGTTTAGCGGATTATGTGGCGGACTTTCTGGCGGCGCGCGGTGTGACGGATGTTTTCTCCGTCGTGGGCGGCGGCGCTATGCACCTGAACGATGCGCTGGGCCATAACCCCCGGCTGCATGTGACTTACAACCACCATGAGCAGGCCTGTGCCATTGCGGCGGAAGCCTACGCCCGGCTGGAAAATAAGATCGCGGCGGTCTGCGTGACCACCGGCCCCGGCGGCACCAACGCGCTGACCGGCGTCGTGGGCGGCTGGCTGGACTCCATCCCCATGTTCATCGTCTCCGGCCAGGTGCGCTATGACACCACGGCCCGGTACGCCTTGCAGTACACCGGTACGCCGCTGCGCGCCATGGGCGACCAGGAGTACGACATCACCAAGTCCGTCCAGTACATGACGAAGTTCGCCGCCATGCTGGAGGACCCCAAGGACATTCGCTACCTGCTGGAAAAGGCGTGGCATCTGGCTACAACGGGCCGCCCCGGCCCGGTCTGGCTGGACATCCCGGTCGACTTCCAGGGCGGCTACATCGAGACTGACGAGCTGCGCGGCTACGACCCCGCCGAGGATGACGCCCAGCTGCCCCCGCCGGTGGACAACGCCACGATCCGGACGATTCTGGAAAAAATCAAGAACGCCAAACGGCCAGTGTTCCACGCGGGCTATGGCATCCGCCTGTCCGGCGGGTATGCGGCGTTCCGCTCCGTGGCGGAAAAGCTCAACATCCCCATCGTCACCTATTGGAACGCCGTGGACCTCATCGAGGATGACAATCCGCTGTACTGCGGGCGCGCCGGGAACATGGGTGACCGTCCTGGAAACTGGGCTATCCAGAATGCCGATTTGATTCTGGCAGTAGGTACACGCATTTCCATTCGACAAGTTGGCTACAACTGGAAAACCTGGGCCCGCGCGGCAGAGGTCATCATGGTGGACATTGACCAGGCCGAGCTGAAAAAGCCGACCCTGCATGTCGAAATGCCGGTCTGGGCTGACGCGAAGGACTTTTTGACCAAGCTGGATAAGGCCGCCGCGGCCCCCGTGAACGCGGGCGGCGAGTGGCTGGCCACCTGCCAGCGCTGGAAACGCGACTACCCCGCCGTGCTGCCCCGCCAGTGGGAGGAAAACGGCGAGACCGCCAACGTCTACGCCTTTGTGCGCTATTTAAGCAGCCGCCTGCCGGAGAACAGCCTGACCGCGGTCTCCAACGGTGCGTGCTGTGTCGTCGGCAACCAGGCGTATGTCATCCAGAAGGGCAGCCGGATGGCTAACAACAGCGCCATTGCCAGCATGGGCTACGGTCTGCCCGCAGCCATTGGCACCTGCATTGGCGGCGGACGCCGCCAGACGATCTGCCTCGAGGGCGACGGCTCCATCATGATGAACCTGCAGGAACTGCAGACCATCCTGACGAACAAGCTGCCGATCAAAATCTTCCTCATCAACAACAACGGTTACCACTCCATCCGACTGACGCAGAACAACCTGTTTAAGGAGCGCTGCAAGGTCGGCATCGGCCCCGAGAGCGGCGACCTGTCCTTCCCGGAGTTTGAAAAGCTCGCAAAGGCGTTTGGCTACCCCTACTATAGCGCCCACAGCAACGCCGAGATGAAGCAGGCCGTGGACACGGTGCTGACACTGGACGGTCCGGCTTTCTGCGAGATTTTCACCGACACGAAACAGGTCTGGGAGCCTAAGAGCAGCACCAAGCGCTTGCCCGACGGCACGCTGGTCAGCCCCCCGTTGGAGGACCTGGCCCCCTTCCTGCCGCGTGAGGAGCTGGAAAAGCAGATGTTTATCCCGCTGATGCCGGAAGTGTAAGGGAGTGCGTGATTCGAAAATGGCAAGCATTCAAAGACAAATCCGCACCGCCGTCATCACCGGCCCTACGGGGGCAATCGGGATGGCGCTGTGTGCAAAGCTGCTGGCGGAGGGCGTGACGGTCTACGCGGTTACCCACCCGGGCAGCGCGCGGGCGGCGCTGCTGCCGCAGGACGCGCGGCTACAGGTGGTGCCCTGCGACGCGGCGGAACTGGCCGCGCTGCCGGAGCTGATCCCGGAAAAGGCCGATGCGTTCTTCCACTTTGCGTGGGCGCACACGATCGGCCCGGGCCGCAACGACATGCCGGCGCAGATCGAGAACATCCGCTACACCATTGCGGCCTGCCGCGCCGCGGCGCAGCTGGGCTGCCAGGTCTTTATCGGGGCCGGCAGTCAGGCCGAGTATGGCCGCGTGGAGGGCGTTCTGACCGCGCATACCCCCTGCTTCCCGGAGAACGGCTACGGCATGGCCAAGCTGTGCGCCGGCCAGATGAGCTGCGTCGAGTGCCAGGCGCTGGGCATGGCCCACATCTGGACTCGTATTTTGAGTGTGTATGGACCGCATGACGGCCCCTCCACGATGATCAGCGGTACGATTCTCAAATTGCTGCACGGTGAAAAGCCCGCTCTGACCGCGGGTATCCAGCAGTGGGATTATCTGTACGCCGCCGATGCGGCAGCTGCGTTCTACGCGCTGGCCGTCAGCGGACAGGACGGCAGAGTCTACCCGCTGGGCAGCGGCACTGCCCGCCCGCTGAAGGACTACATCGAGGCGCTGCGCAACACCATTGACCCCGCACTGCCGCTGGGGCTTGGTGAGGTTCCCTACAGCCCGCTGCAGGTCATGCACCTGCAGGCGGACACATCAGCCTTGCAGGCAGACACCGGTTGGTATGCTGCAACCACATTTGAAGAAGGAATCCGTAAAACCATTGAATGGGCAAGGAAAGAAACAAAATGAGTGAAAAAAAGACGATTTCAGTAATGATTCCCTGCTACAACGAGGAGCAGAACGCCCGCCCTATCTACGAGGCAGTGCGTGACGAGTTGATCAAAAGCTGTCCAGATTATGACTATGAGATTTTGTTTATCGACAACAAGAGCGAAGATGGCACACGCGCCATTATCCGGCAGATCTGCGCCGAGGACAAGCACGTCAAGGCCATCTTCAACGTCAAGAACTTCGGCCAGTTCAACAGCCCGTACTACGGCATGATCCACACCTCCGGCGATTGCACGATCACGATGTGCGCCGACTTCCAGGATCCGGTGGAGATGATTCCTAAATTTGTAGCCGAATGGGAAAAAGGTTATAAAATCGTAATTGGTCGTAAGACTCAGAGCAAAGAAAACGGCTTTATGTATTGGATGCGTGGTTGCTATTACAAGGCGATCAAGAAAATGAGCAGTTGTGAACAGATTGAACAGTTTACCGGATTCGGTTTGTACGACAGAAGCTTTATTCAAACATTGCGAGAACTGAAGGATCCGACACCTTTTATCCGTGGAATTGTGGCGGAGCTTGGCCCTGAGCGCAAAGAAATCGAGTATACACAGCCACAGCGCCGTGCAGGCAAAACCCATAACAACTGGTATAGCTTATATGATGCAGCAATGCTTAGCTTTACTAGCTACACAAAGGTAGGGATGCGTCTAGCTACATTTGTGGGATTTATTTTTGCGGGAATGAGCTTTTTGTTTGGGCTTTTTTATTTGATTGCGAAGTTGTTGTTCTGGTATAACTTTACGGCTGGCTATGCGCCTATGATGATTGCAATTTTCTTTATGGGCGGTATTCAGTTGGCTTTTCTTGGATTTCTTGGTGAATATGTTATGGCTATGAATACACGCATCATGAACCGTCCGCTGGTCGTTGAGGAAGAAAGGCTGAATTTTCAGCAGAAATCCAAGTAAATGAGACAATACAAAACCAGTCTTTTTCACTTTTTATATAATAAGTGCTACATGGCCGCGTTGGTGCTTACATTGCTGCTCAGCTATGGCTATTCCATTGCAACGGTTTCGGTCGGAATTGACACCTTAGAGGGAGACCGCTATATTGGATCTGGCGGTGTAATGCTTTCGACTGGGCGATTCGGCATGAATTTTTGGGCATGGCTTTTGGGATACGGAACGGTAGAACCAAGTTATCAACCTGGCATCGACCTGTTAGCTGCCATACTTCTTGGGGCAGCCGCTGTGCATTTTTGTATGCTGCTACGCAAGGTGTCCAATGATCGAATCAGTATGTTCGGCTATGGAGCCTTCTCCTGTATATTTATCTCTTATCCGCTGATAAACGAGATATGGGAGTACAGCGGAGCAAATGTTTGCGTTTGCGGTGGATATTTGTTGGATGCGATAGCACTAAATTTACTTTGGGATAGTTGGCACCAGCCAGGGGCGCGGAAGCTGTTGCGGTTTACAGCGGCTTCTGTCTGCATGTTGATCGTTTGTTCGTCTTACGAATCTTTAGCGGTTGTATATGTATTGGCAGTTTTTGCGATGCTCTCGCTGCAAGAGTATGAGAGCAAAGAAAAGACACGGTTTTTGGCCTTAGTAAAGGAAGGACTATGGTATGCGGCGGCATTGATAGTCGGACTGTTTTTGCGCGTGTTTCTGCAAATGCTTATCAACATGGTACTGCCTGCGCAGGCCAGCGCAAATGGTGCAACGGCGATTGCGTGGGTGCTCTATCCATTTGAGTATCTGGCAAAGCTGCTGATAAAAAATTTGATTATCTACTATTGGCTGCGCGGTTGCTTTTATTTGCCGATCCGTGAATTGATGATTGCAGTAGTGATCTTTGTGCCGATGGTTGTGATTGTAGCAATGCGGTGCCGAAAAAAGTATCTGCTATTTACAGGTGCAGGTATGTTGCTGTCATTGGTATTACTCTCACTCTTGCAAGGTATATACTCTGCTTATCGCACCTGTCAGACATTTGCCCTTTTTTTTGCTTTGGTTGTACTTGCAATATATGAAATTCTTTTCAAGCTGTTTCATAAGCAAAATTTGATTGTGGCGGCAGTACAATTAGGTCTAGTGGTACTATGTGTCCATCAGGCAATGTATCTGAACCATATGCTTGCCTTGAATTATGAACGATCGAATGAAGAAGCAGCGGTAGTGAGATCCATCGGTGCCGAGTTAGAGCAGAGTTATGATGTGTCAAAGCCGGTAGTTTTGGTGGGTCAATACACACTGGGAGGCAATATTACTCGATATACAACTGCAAATCCGAATCAGAGTGTTATATACAAACAGTTCCGAGAACATAAGCCCGATTGGGAAACGGGTGACATTGTAAAGTATGTGGATACAAACTGCAATTCCGTGCTGACTTGGGCTTCTGTTGCTTTTGCTGAGCTTGATGGTGTATATGGTTCGGCGGCAGAAAACCTGTTCCAATACTATGGGTTTGACTTTACCATGCAGCACAGTGAAATTCTGCACAAACAGGCACAAGCCTACGCAGAAGAACATGCTTTGCCAGGGTATCCCCAAGCTGGCTCGATTGTGGATTGTGGGGCATACTTACTTGTAAATTTGCGATAGGGAAGGGCCAAGAAAATCCTTACTCTCGTGTTTTCAGGGAAGTAGCACGCACAGTGGGTCAAAGAATTTTTCAAAGATGAAACAAAAACCAGACCGCCTGCAAAGGGCGGTTTGGTTAATGCGCCAAAAGGTTAGGTTGACATATTATACCTCTATGTTATACTGATGGTAAGGCAGTATTCTAATAAATCCTAACCGATATCCTACCACTGCGAGGTGACCCCATGCCCAACCAGAACACAGCAGACGCTAATTCTCCGGAGCCCATGTATCACCAAATTATTAGCACATATCTTGATAACAGGTCTGTCACTGATACTGCAGCA
>ERZ1026880.811-NODE-811-length-14642-cov-5.778776_pt1 | contig 14642 bp, 19 predicted proteins | sample MGYA00380170_ERZ1026880 | MGnify/ENA primary metagenome ERZ1026880 (study PRJEB33269, sample SAMEA4719806) | human gut metagenome | biome: human-associated habitat; feature: organic feature; material: feces | place: Cameroon | collected 2013-10 ...
GCTGATGTTCAATGGTAGCCCGCTGGATAAACGCCCGCTGTGGTATTCAAACCCTGTTGGCGAGAAAACGCCTGTTGTGGACGAATGGGGAAACGAAACCGGCGAAACATCGCAGACGTGGAGCGCCCCTGCAAAGCTGATGTTGAACGTCAGTCCCCCTACCGGTTCTGCGGAAGCAAGCCCCTTTGGTGCGTTTACGGATTACAGCTATGTTGTCAGTTCGTCCAGCAAGAAGCGCAATACCCCGCTTTATGAAGGTACGCACGTCTGGTTTCAAACGGACATCTCAAAGCCCTTTAATTACAAAGTAGTCAAAGTCGCAGAGCATATTACGGACACGTTGTATGCGCTGAAAGAGGTTACTGCGAATGAAAATTAAAGTGAGGTTGAGTGATGCCGGACTTCGTGATGCGGAACGTCAGATACAGGTTTACAAAGCCACCCTGAATCAAAAGGCGCAGGAGCTTGCGAAAGCACTTGCACAAAAAGGCATTGATGTTGCAACGGTGCGGTTCGCTAACGCACAGTATGCTGGCGACAATGACGTAGCTGTTGAACACGACCCGGTGCAAACGCCAAATGGCTTTGCGATCGTGGCGCACGGCAAAGCGGTTGCGTTTATTGAGTTTGGTACTGGTGCGCACCACAACGGATATGGCGGTGAGCTGCCACCCGGCGTTGGGGCGCATGGTTCTTATGGCAAAGGACAAGGTGCAAACCGCAGATGGTACTACTACGGCGAATCTGGAAATGCCGGTACGCCTGTTAAACAGGCGGACGGCAAAGGCCAGTTGAATTACACCGATGGTAATGAACCAGCTATGGCTATGTGGGGAGCTGTTGAAGAGATGGCTTCTCAGGTCGAAGCAACGTGGAGGGAGGTTTGGAATAGTTGATCGATTATTTCAATTCTATCTTCACGGCTGTTGCCAAAGAACTGCGGAAGCAAGTTCCCGGCATCTTTGTTACCGGCGAAATCAACGACAGCAACGTCAAAAAGTTTCCGTGTGTGCAGATAGAGGAAAACAGCAACCTTCCTGTACACATTGATTCTGCCGGGCATAGCAAATACGCTGCCGTGTCCTTACGAGTGCGTGTCTATTCCAACAAGGAAACAGGACGCATTGCAGAAGCACGTTCCATTGTTGGCATCGTGGATTCTATTCTCGAACCAATGAAATTTTATCGCAAGTCGTTTGCCCCATTGAATGGGCTGTATAACAATTCCGTCTATCGGATTGATTGCAGCTATGGGGCAACAATCGGAGAGGACGGAATGATTTACCGAAATTAAGGAGGTAAACATTCTATGAGTACTGCTATCTCCGGTCTGAATACCACCCTGTATTGTGGCGACAGCGCAACCGCTCTGACGAAGCTGTGCGACATCAAGGATGTGCCTGACCTGATCTCCGAACCCAACCTTCTGGATGCCACTACCCTGTCCGACCCTATGCAGGTCAACATCTTCGGCATCATTCAGAGCGATACCAAGTCTTTTACCGCCAACTACAACAAGACTGACTACAAGAAAGTCAAGGAAGCTGGCTACGATGAGACTTCCGAGAGCAACACCGTGAAGTATTACGCCCTGAAGATGCAGGACGGCTCTGGCTTCTCTTGGCAGGGTATGCATCAGGTTGGCCTGTCCGGCTTCGGCGTGGATGAGGTTGTTGAAATGACCATCAATTGCATCTTCACCAAGAAGCCTGAGTTCAGCGAGACCCTGACTGTCAATGGCGGCTAAACCGCAAAAATCGAATCAATCAAACCGGGCAGAACTGAACAACGGATTTGGTTCTGCCCCTATTTATAAAGGAGAGCATTTATTATGGCTGCTAAGGTTATCAACTTTCATTCCCCCGATGGCAAGAACACTTACGAACTGACTTTCACCCGTGACAGCGTGGAGGCTACCGAACGTGCAGGCTTTCAGATTGGCCAGTACACCCAGATGACCAACCTGCTGTCTAACTCCCGTGCCCTGTTCTACGGTGCTTTCATCGCCCGGAACAAGGGTATCAAGCGCAAGGTCGTTGACGAGATGTTCCAGCACGTTGAGGACAAGGAAGACCTGATGGGCGTTCTGCTTGAGATGTTTATGGATGCTTCCAAGTCTCTGCTGGCAACTGACACTGAGGACAAGACCGTAAAAAACGCAACGTGGGAGATTGTGTAACCGCACAATCTCAGAAAGCAGACGGAGAGGGAGAACCATTCTCTTTCTCCAAGCTGTTCCACGATGTAGAAGCCTATTACATCTCCATTGGCATGACCTACGACCAGTTCTGGCACGGCGATGTTTGGCTGGCAAAGGTCTACCGTGACGCAGAGGAACTGCGAGAACGCAGAACCAACGCCGAAGCGTGGAGAAACGGCTTTTACATGGCATCTGCGCTTTCCTCTACGGTTGGCAATATGTTCCGAAAGAAAGGGTCTAAACCCATCAAGTACATGGATAGACCGCTTCCCCTTACTCAAAAGGAGAAAGAAGAGTATGAATACCAACGCGCAGTTGAGGCGCAGGAGCGAATCAAGAGAATGATGTTCTCTATGATGGAAAGTGATGGTGGTAGTGATGGCTGATGTTGATATTACTAGCTTATCCGTAGAAATTTCTGCGGAATCGCAGGGTGCGGAGCTTAATATTGACAAGCTCGCTACCGCCATTTCTAATTTGCGGACGAAGGGCAACGTCACAAAAGTTGTAAACAGCCTTGATAGGCTGTCTGCTTCTATCTCTGCCCTCAAATCCGCTTCTGCTGGGCTGTCTGGCCTGGACAAGCTGACCGGATTTCTGGACAAGCTGTCTGGAACTGACTTATCCGCAAGTGCAAAAAGCATCAATTCTGTTGGCAACGCTATCAAGAAAATTGCTGCTGTGGATATTGGTGGGCTTGATCTGTCCGGTCTTGGCGGCAAAATGAGCGAGTTGCGGAGCGGACTGTCTTCTCTTGATGGGCTAGATGCTTCTGGCTTAAAAGCTGTTGGTAGCGCCATCAATGCGCTTGGCAAAATCCCAGACCTGACAAGCAAGTTAGACCCGGACACTCTTAACGCGTTCTCCACTGCTTGTGATAAAATTTCCACCTCGCTCACTCCCCTTGCGTCTCAGCTTGACAAGGTGGGCAATGCCTTTGCAAAGCTCCCCCCGCAGTTGAGCAAGGTGGTGACACAGGCAAACCGTGTGACTGCCGCCAATGAGAAGCAACGTAAGAGCTATCTCAGCCTGTCCAATCAGATGAACGGTTTCATGCGGAACATGGCAAAGTTGGTTTCGCTGAAAGCCATTGCTGATTATCTCGGTAACGCTGTTGCGAAGTTCAATGACTTCTATGAAGCAACGAATTTGTTTGGCGTTTCAATGAAAGGCCTTACTGGTGAAGCTGATAACTTTATCCAGAAAATGCAAACGCTTCTTGGCATCGACCCAACCGAAGCCATGAACAATATGGCTACCATTCAGGGTTTAACTACTTCGTTTGGTTTGGCAAGCGATAAAGCGTACATTCTGTCTAAAAACCTTACGCAGCTTGGTTATGACCTTTCTTCGCTAAAAAACATTCCCGTCAAGGAAGCATTCACAAAGCTGCAAGCTGCTATTTCTGGTGAGCTTGAACCAATTCGCCGTTTGGGCGTTGATATTTCCAACGCACGTTTGCAGCAGGAACTTTATGCTCTTGGCATTACCACAAGTATCTCTAAACTCTCTCAAGCTGACAAGGCGATTCTTCGATATATCGCCATTATGAAACAGACTGGCGATGCACAGGGCGACCTTGCCCGCACGCTAAATAGTCCTGCAAACCAGATTCGCATTTTGCAGGCGCAGTTGAGTGAACTTGCTCGTGCGGTTGGCTCCGTTCTTTATCCTGCGTTGAAGTCTATTCTTCCTCCTCTGATTGCAGCCGTTGAACTTGTCAAGGAATTTGTTCAGTGGGTAGCAAAATTGATGGGCGTTAAGACCGTTGATTTCCCCGATATGAGCAAAACTTCCGCTTCTGTCGAGGACACGTCTGATGCTCTCGACAACGCCGCTGCATCTGCCGGAAAAGCGAAGAAAGCTCTCAAGGACTACACGATGGGCTTTGATGAACTGAATGTCATCGACCCGAACAAAGGGAACAAATCTAGTTCTGGCGGCGTGACTGGCAACATCTTGGGCGATGTAGACCTGTCCGGCTACGATATGTTCAAGGACTATGTTGGCACATCTGTTGACGAAATCAAGGAAAAAGTAAAAAAACTTCTTCCAATCATTGCAGGTGTTGCAGCTGGATTTGCCGCTTGGAAAATTGCGGATTTTCTTTTCAGCCAATTAAATAACGTCCACGGACTAGCTTACAAATTGGGACAGATTGTTGGAGAATTGCGAAAGAAACTAGGGCTTGTCAACCCTGAACTCGCTGTAATCGCTGGCACTGTAGCGTTGATTGTATGGCGTTTTGTGGATTTGTATCAAAACAGCGAAAAATTTAGAATTGGCCTGCAAAGAATCAAAGATCTTATCGAGCTTGCTGCACTTGGCTTCTCACAGGGATGGAATATTTCTCTTACTGAAGGAAAACTTGGACAATCCATTGAGCATTTAAAAGAATCCATTAAAACACTCGCACAGCAGATTCTTGACCTTTTACCTGATGAATGGAAAGAAAGTGCTTCTAACGCTTTTGAAACAATTCGGCAAGTCGTGAAAAAATTGGACTTGGATTTAGGGGATTTGGCTCTAACCTTAGTTGGAATCGGATTGATTATTAGCGGTCATCCTGTAGCTGGTCTTGCTGTTATCGGATTTGAAGCTATTTCTGTTGCGATTCGTGGGTTAGGTAGCGAAAGTGAAAAAGAATCTTTTGACTTAAAAACCGATTGGCATAGCGCTTTTCAACAGCTCGGAATTGATGCCGGAAACATGGCATCCTTCTTTGTTGATGGGTTTGCTCAAATCGTAGACAGCATTTCTGATTTTATTCGTTGGATTAAAGACGGAATCAGCGAATCTGAACGCCTAGATGTTACCATGAATAAAACGCTGTTTCCGAACGCTCTTCTTGGTTTGGCTGACCTGATTGCAGACATTAAAACATTTGTCCGTTGGGTTGGAGAAGGCCCGACCGAAGCGGAACGCCTTGATGTTTCGATGAATCAGGGCTTCATTGCCAACGCCCTTCTTGGCTTGGCTGATTTGATTTCTGATATCGGAAGCGTGATTGACTGGTTCGTTCATTTGGATGACCATATAAAATCGGCTGGCGAATCCTTCGCAAAATTTTTGGATGGAGTAGAAAACTGGGCGGCAGAAGCCGGAAAAGCTGCTGCCAACATGGTAAATGCAGTTGCAGATGCAATTGCTTCCCTGCCCGCAAAAATGCATGAAGCCGGTAAAAACGTTTGGCAAGGCCTTGTAAAAGGAATTCAAAGCGGAATCAGCAATGCAACTGGAGCAGCTGCGAATCTTGCCAGAACCATCATTGACAAGTTTACCACCGATACTGATATCAACTCCCCTTCCAAGCTCTTTGAACAGTTCGGCATCTACATCGACCAGGGCCTCGCAAACGGCATCACAGCTTCTATCCCCTACGTCACCACTTCTATGCAGGGCGTTGTAGATGCTGTGCAAAAGAAGGGACAGGCGCTGATTGATGCTGGTTCCACTCAAGCCAGCAACTACGTTACCGGGTTTCTGAACGGTCTGGATACCCAGTGGCAGCAGATTGATTCCAGCTTGCAGAACGATTTTCTGGGCAGTATGCAGACGCTAGGCAATGCCATTGAGAAGGGCGATTTGCAGTCTCTTGGTAAGTGGGCGGCTTCCTATTTCTATCATGCGATGGATGATGAGCAGCGTACACAAATCAAGTCTATTGCAGAAAACAGCCTTACTTGGCTGACAAGCAACCTGAATGGCGTTTGGAACAACATCGCCGGTATGGCATCGAGCTTTATCGGTCAGCTGGTTCCTTCTACCGTTGCGGCTACAACGGCGCAGACCGGATTAAATGTTGCAATGAATGCAAACCCTATCCTGTTCGTTATCTCTCTGATTGGAATGCTGGCTGGTGCTTTGTTCAATCTAGCCGGAACGAATAGCGATGTTGCAGGCGGTATTTCTTCCGTGTGGGGCGGCTTGAAGAATTTCATGTCCTATATTTTTGAAGGAATCGTTCGTTTGCTGGGTCTGTTTATTCAGGGATTCGTTAATGGCGTTAACGTTATGATTGGCGCATACAACCTTGTCGCTCAGCTCTGGGGCGGACAAATCGAATATGTGAAAAATCCGCTGTTTGAATACGCAGATAAGATTGCAGCAAGTCGGGAAAGCAGCCCGGCCGTTGATTCTATCGCTTCTGGAAACGTGGATTATTCCGACGTTCCGGGAACGAGTCAGTATTCGGAAGCAAATAGTTCTGGCTCTTACACTTCTAGCTACAGCCGCTCCGCAGAGCTTACCCCGTCTGAACTACGAGATTCTGTAAAAGAAGGTTTTATCGCCGCTATGCAGGAATCCGGGTTCGGCGATACGGACAACGGAAACTTTACTGTTCGGGTTTATCTCGATGGAAAGGAGATCACTTCTGCGGTCGAAAAACGTCAGAGTGATCGCGGGATGTCCTTGATGGGAACAGAAGCATACAGCTATTAAGGAGGCAACGGCTCTATGGCGAATATTCCAGCACTGGTCACAGTGAACGGTACGGCATTGCCTGAACCGTCCTCTTATGAAGCTACCACAAGCACTATTGTGGATTCTGGACGAAATACTCAAGGAAAAGTGGTCGGAGCCGTCGTGCGGCACGATGTTGCAAAGATTTCGATGTCGTGGAACTACCTGACCGCTGCCCAGTGGGCAACCGTCCTTGGACTGTTTACAAGAAATTTTTATTGCTCCGTTCGATTCTTGAATCAAGCGACAAACACTTACGAAACACGGCAGATGTATGTGTCCGACCGCACATCTGGTATGTGGCGGCGAAGCCCAAACAGCGGAAATGTAATGGGCTGGACTGGGTGCAAGATGTCACTTGTGGAGGTCTAAGATGGAACATCCTTCTCAAAAATGGCTGAACAAGTTCAGCGAAACCCTTGTTCCTGAAACGTTTATCAAGATTTCCTATGACAGTACAGAGCCGGGCGTTCAAAAAGACGCTATCGCAAGCTCTGATAGCCAAGCTGATTTTAGCGATGTTTCCGGAATCGTTGGAGAAGACGATTCACGTAGTAGCGTAAAGTACGCTACTGGTGAAACAAATCTTCATTTGTTAGACGGAACATTCGCTCTGCTCCCTTCCGACAGCGCTTCTGTTTCTAACGTTGGGTATATCAGCAGGAATGTTGTTTCTGATTCAAATCATCCCAAACTCACTTTTACGTTCAGTAAGCTCCACACAAAAGTTGTTCCTGGCATTACCATCTTATGGTCAAGTGTGCTTGGCGAGTACGCAAAAAACTTCAAGCTTACAGCGTACGCTGATAATACTCAAATTAGAACCATCACTGTTTCTGATAACAACAATGTTCGCTGCGAAGTTGACTGGGAGATTTCCGGGTACAATAAGATCGAACTTGAAGTTTTGGCTTGGTGTTTGCCAGAACGTAGAGCAAGAATTGAATGGTTCATGGTTGGATTTAGGCTTACCTATGGTAAGGAGAATCTGATTTCCTATACTCACGAATCCAACCGCGACCCGATTTCCGGGCAACTTTCTAAGGACAGTGTTTCCTTTTCTCTTGATAACAGCCAACAGACATGGAATCCACTGAACCCGCAAGGTTTGTATCGATATCTTTACGAGCGGCAGCTTGTCAATGTCAGTTATGGAATGGACATCGACGGAGAAACAGAATGGATTAACGGCGGGAAGTTCTTCATGTCAGAATGGAGCGTTCCTTCTAATGGCATTGAAGCTTCTTTTGTTGCTCGTGACGCTTTAGGATTCTTGATGGATTCTGCGTATATTGGTAGGAAAAGCGGAACATTGTACGATATGTGCATCGACGCTCTTTCTCAGCTTCCGGAAAATACTGTTTCTTTTTCGATTTCTGCGGAACTAAAAAACTACCCGGTAGATATCAGTAAAGAAAATAATTCTTCCTACAAGAATTCCGACATCTTGCAGATGGCCGCGAATGCTGCTGGTATGGTTCTTTATCAGACCAGAGAAGGTGAGATTCGCATCGAACGACCAACGTTCTTTTCCGGCTCTTCTTCCGAAGTTTACGAAGTTGACCCGATGAATAATTACCAGTGGCCGGAAATCACATTCGCATCTCGTCTGAAAAACGTTTCTTCCAGCGTGAACAACACAACCCGCCTTTATCCTACGAATTCTAATATTGATGGGGTTACGCAATCTGTCAGCAACGCATTGCTAAACGATTCTATCTTAGAAGTTGGAAAGAATGCGATGACGGAAGCGTACTCCATTCTTTCCACCAGAAAGAAAGCTAGTTTAGAGTATCGTGCAAGCCCTCATGTCGATGCGCTTGACCACGTTCGGATAAACCATAGCTTCGGTTATGCGTCTGAATTGTTTGTTACAAATGCAAAGTATACTTTTAATGGATGCTTTAAAGGAACTTTGGAAGGATATATGCTCTCCGATATCGCATCTATCTCGATTGACCAAAGTGCGTTTTCTTTCCAATATGCAGATTCTCGCATTTTGACTGCAAAACTAAACCCCGCTTCCTTTGATTCTCCTTCAATCGGTTGGAGCGCTTCTCCGGCGAATATTGTTCACTTGGACGTTTTAACGAATATTGACGGAGTGTCCACCTGTCGTGTCTCTTATTCACACAAGGGAGAAGCGACCGTAACTGCAAGCGCTGGAAATTCTTCTGCATCCTGTCAAGTTACAGCAGAAGCTCCGTATATCACCCTCAGCCATACTTCCATCGATATTTCTTGGGGAAGCTATACCGATGTTACGGCAACATTCCACCCTTCCGTTCCTAGCGCACCTGAAATCAGCTGGGCTGCGAGTAATGAAACAGTTCGTCTGCAAGTTCTCAGCAATCAGAATGGTGTTTCTGTTTGCCGTATCTGGTGGAACACTAAAGGAAACGCTTCTGTAACCGTAAGTGCATTTGGCGAATCTGCAAGCATGAGTGTATCTACGCAGTCCTCTAAGCTTTCTAGTATTCCTGACGGAACGATTGTTAAGATCATCGAAAATGGTGTCGCTACCGACTTCATTCTCGCGCAGCATAATTACCTTTCTGACCATAATGGCTCCGGTCGAACACTGTTCGTTCGTAGATACGGCTATCGTAAGATGCGCTTCAACGATGTTGGTAGTAATCCAAACCAAAAATACTGGTTATATGATTCAGTTTCCCAAGAGAACCGTTTGTTTTATTATTGGGGAAGGTACAATGATTTCTGGAATAACTACCATTATGGAGAAGGGACCAGTACACCACAGGAAGGGTTTGTTGTTCCTAAATACGATGATGGAGCATCTGAAATTCGGAACTGGCTAAACGGCGATTACAAAAATCTGTTTAGCGACACCATGAAGGGCTTGATAAGCGAAACTGTTCTCCAAAAGAAAACGGATAGCATATTCGAGTTGACTGCTCGTGTTGCTGACAGTGTTTTCCTTCTAACCGCAAAAGAGCTTGGTATCGGCGGCAATGCGTATAACGCAAACCCGAACAACGGCGGAAAACTTCCTGTAGCTCAGCAAATTTTGGACAGCGAAACGGAACTTTGCTGGACAAGAAGTCCGTTGACGGACGCTTCTTCTGATGGCTTGAGCGGAGAAGATGCAGAACGGGCAGAGCACGGAGTTGTTTGCTGTTCTTACAGCGGAACAAGCAGAAGCGTATGGGCAAATAATAGCTCCGTATTTGCTAGGCCTGCATTTACTCTTCCTGACAATCTTGAGATTGATGCGAACGGAAATTTGATGATTTGAGGTGACGAGTATGGCAACGTGGATTACTGATAGAACGTATGAGGACGTGGCACGAGTTGCTGAAATCTCTGAAAAGGGCCGTTCGGGTACATGGACAGAAGAGGAACAAGCAGAATGGGCCGCTGGTATGAAGGGCGCTCTGAGCTACATGGATTACAACCGCATCGAAGGTGGAATCCAAGAGATCGCAGGCATCTTGAACGCATCTGTTTCGGTCAAAACCAACTGGGATGCAAACGGATACCTGACAGCTTCAGACGCTTCCCGGTGGCTTTCCAACATTAGAGCGATTCGTTCTTTGTGCAGTGGCAAAAACGACACCCCCGAAACTCCCGCTTCCCTCAATTACTTACACTATACGGTTATCAATCAGGTTGAAGATATTCTGCTTGATATCGAAACGATAGCCAACAATCATCTAATCTACTGTTCAGAGCCGGTCTGTGGAGGTGAACCTTACTATGCACTTTGTTGACCGAGAAGCGAAATACCCAAACCGATGGACAATGACAAAAACGGACGGCTCATCCGAAGTTGTCACCCTTGTCCGCAACGATGAGCCAATCGTTGAAGGCACTCCTATGAATGCCGAAACGTTGAACACTCTTTCAGATGTTGCAGGCGCGGACATTGCGAGAATTGCTGCCGAAAAAGCAGAACTGAACGCAAAACGGTCTGAAATAAACGCCGAAACATCTGCGCAAGAATCTCAGAAGCAAGCCGAAAAGTCTGCTGAAAGCGCCCGTCTTGCAGAACAGAGTGCAAATAAAGGCGGCTGGATGGATTTCGAGCAGAAAAACGGCATTCTTTATATGGTCAAAAGTGATAGCTTGACCGAAATAAATATGCAAGACAATGGCTCTGGAATTTTGGAGGTGACGTTTGAATGAGCAAAACAATCGAAATCGGCCCTTATAGCGCCTATGCCATTGCTGTAAAGTATGGATATGATGGCACAGAAGAGGACTGGATTAAAGCAGTCGAAGCAGCTCGAAAGAGTGCAGAGACAAGCGCAGCCAATGCAAAACGAGAAGCAGACGGGGCTTCTACTTCTGCCGCTACTGCCACTGAACAAGCCAGAATTGCAACCACAAAAGCTGGCGAATCTGCCGCCTCCGCTGATGCATCTGCATCCAGTGCATCTGCCGCTGCAACCAGTGAAGCTAATGCAAAGAAATACTCGGAAGAGGCCGGGGCCAAAGCAAATACCGATAAGACCCTGAGCATCGAAAACGCCCCTGCCGACGCAAAGGCTACCGGTGATGCGCTGGCGGGCAAAGCAGACTCCGTTGTTCCGCGCACCCTTACCATCCCCACGACCGGCTGGGAGGATGATACCTCTGTGGCGGACTTCCCGCACAAGCTGGACATCTCCATCGCAGAGCTGACCGCACAGGACATCGTGAATGTGGTGGTTGCTCCGGACGACACTACACCGGCGGCAGATGCCTGCTTCGCCAACACCGAGACCCTGCAAGGCATCCTGCGTCTGCGGGCAAAGGATGTGCCTACGGCGGTCATCAATGCCACATGGTATATCGTGAGATAAGGAGGCTCAACATGGCATACGGTTCATTTATTGTGGGGGGGGGGGGGGAAAATCCCCCGTATTGGCGATGTCGTCGTCACCACCGTAAAAACATCACCGGCAACACGCTATAAAAACACAGTGTGGGAACTCGTCGCACAGAACAGGGTGCCGATGGGTGCCGGAGATGGGCACGAAGGCGGGGAGACGGTAGAAGCGGGACTGCCAAATATTACTGGCCTTGTTGATAATGCGCTATTTGTGTATGCATCAACAGCTTCAAATAATGCTTTTTTTACATTTAACTCAATGTCAAACAAAACATACAAGGAGGGCACATCAACCGAGTATTTTTTGAGGTATCTCAGTCTTGACGCATCTCGGTCTTCGCCCATTTATGGCAACTCAACCACCGTCCAACCCCCGGCATACTATTTTTACTTATGGAGACGGGTTTCCTGAAAAGGAGACTTACAATGGCTTATGGTACTATGAGCATTGGAAACGTAGGCTTTACAAAAAAAATCATATCCACTCTGTTCCTGCTGATGCACCCAGTGGGAACACCTTACGCAAGTGAAAACGCCACCAGCCCTGCCGAACTTTACGGCGGCACATGGGAACGCATTGAGGATTGCACCATCTGGGGCGCAAGCGATACGCATCCGGCTGGGACAAAGCTGGAGGCAGGGCTGCCGAATATAACGGGAACATTTGCGTTAGGAAACGATAGAGAGACCGCTTGGTCGAAAGTCGCATATGTAGATGGATGCTTTGACTATGGAGCAAGAGGAATTGCGGCACTATACACGCAAAACGATAAAGCGCAAAATTCCCCTCTATTGATTGAGTTCAAAGCTTCCAAGTCGAGCCAAATCTACGGCAATTCCACCACCGTCCAACCTCCGGCATACTGTATGTACATCTGGCGGCGTGTCGCCTGAAAGGAGATTTTATGAAAATTATCGACAGTAACGGCGTAGAAATCACCAACCCCGACCTGACCCTGGGCTACCTCAAGCCCGAGACCCAGACCGTCCATCACGATGCTGTGGCGGGCGTGGAAGAGGTCAGCCACTATGAGACCATCCGTGAATATCCAAACGGGGGAAAAGACGTAAAGAAAATCGTGGATGTCAAAGCTGTTCCGGCTCAGGATGCCTACGACGAAGAGGTGGAGGTGCAGCGGTATGTGCTGTACACCGCCGAAGAGTTGGCCGCGCAGGAAAAGGCCCGCAAGGAAGCAGAGCAAAAGGCACAGCTGCCCACCGCAGAAGAGCGCCTTGCTGCTCTGGAAGCGGCTATGCTCGACCTGCTGGCCGCACAATAAGGAGGATGTTATGGTTTTGTTCTATGCGACCCAAATCAAACTGCACCGCTTTGACGGCGCTTTTACCATCGACAACGTGCCTGACCGGTACAAGGATGCTGTGCTGGCAAAGCTGACGGAGGAGGGATTTTATGAGGTGGAAAGTAATGCTTGACTTCCTGCGGGATATCTTCTCTGCTCTCTCTCACGCTGCCGGTGACAGCGCCGACAGGGAAGAGCCTGCCCCTGCACCGGGCGTGCCCACTGTGGACACCGTGACCGGGTGGGCGGGTGAGCCGCCTTACCGGTACATTGACGTGAGCCGGTATCAGGGCACCATCGACTGGGCACAGGTGGCAGCGGCAGGTTACAAGGGGGCCATGCTCAAGACGGTATCCACCAACAGCAAGCTGAGCAAACGCAAGGACGGGCTGTACGTCGACCCGACATTTGAGACCAACTACTGCAACGCCAAAGCGGCTGGGCTGGACGTGGGCGTATATTACTACACCTACGCCACCAACAAGGACATGGTCAACGCAGAACTCTCCCTGCTGCGTCAAGCAGTCTACGGCAAGGAGCTTACCCTGCCTGTGGCTGTGGATGTGGAGGGCAACAAGCTCGTCAGTCTGGACAAGCAGGACCTGACCGACCTGACCGCCTATGCTCTGCACGAGGTGGAGCAGATGGGCTTCTATGCCCAGCTCTACACCTACACCAGCTTTGCAAAGGCACATCTCTTTGTGGGCGGTGCGGCTCTGCACCCTTATGACGTATGGCTTGCTGACTACACCGGCAAGACCCCGAATGTGGATTTCAAGTACAATGCCCACCAGCACACCAGCAAGGGCAGCGTGCCTGGCATCTCCGGCAGCGTCGACCTCAATGTGACCGAGATCAACTACCCTCGTATCATCCGAAAGAAGGGTCTGACCCGTCTTCGGGAGGTGTAAGCCCATGTGGGAGTTTATCCTGAAGCACATCGGAGAACTCGTTTTTACCAGCATCACCGGTGCTCTGGCCGCTGCCTATCGTGGCCTGTCAAAGCGCATCAAGGCACAGGAAGAGGAGCGCGCAGCCGTGAAAGAGGGCCTGTTGGCTATCATGCACGACCGCCTGTACCAGTCCTGCACCTTCTACATCAAGCAGGGCAGCATTGACACTGGCGGCCTGAAAAACCTCGAATATCTTTACAAAAGCTATCACGCACTGGGCGGCAACGGCACCGGCACGGAGCTGTATAACCGGGCCAAAGCCCTGCCCATCTGTGACTGAAAGGAGTGACAACACATGGAAGCAATCCGTAATATCCTGACTGCACTTCCCGCCCCTGTGGCCCTCGTGCTCATGCTGGGCGGCTTTGTGTTTTACGCACTGGGCTGCATCCGGCTGGGCTATGGTGCCGCTGTCAAGGGAACTGTCCTTGACCTGATCGAGCAGGCAGAGCACGAAATTCAGGGCACAAAGAGAGGCGCAGAGCGTAAGGCGTGGTGCGTCAAGATGCTCCGGGCCGCTCTGAGTACCAGCAAATACGGCAGGCTCATCAGCTGGGCAATCACCGATGAGACCATCAGCACTGTGATTCAATTTTTCTTTGACCGCGCCCGGGCGGCGCTGGAAAAGCAGTAAGGAGTATATCATGGCAAGCACTACATACGAACCGCTTAACCCGTGGAGATGCTCAAAAAGTATTATCCAGACAAATTCTGACCGCGCTGGAACAGACGTTTGTACAGGTTACCATATTTCTGTGCTTGGTAATATGGTGCGCAACGCCGGACAGTTGCCACAGCCCTTCTGGCTCGGTGCTGCCTGTGGCGGCGGCTCGCATAGTCTTTCCGCCAGCGTTGCAAGGGCTTAATGCAGAACAGATAAAAGCTGTGAT
>ERZ1026880.812-NODE-812-length-14615-cov-71.238805_pt1 | contig 14615 bp, 22 predicted proteins | sample MGYA00380170_ERZ1026880 | MGnify/ENA primary metagenome ERZ1026880 (study PRJEB33269, sample SAMEA4719806) | human gut metagenome | biome: human-associated habitat; feature: organic feature; material: feces | place: Cameroon | collected 2013-10 ...
CCATTGGGTTATCGTCACCGATGTCGTCCGCTTTCTCGACCAGTTCACGATAGACTTTTTTGCTCTTTTTCATGATGTCAGCGGCATATTCCCTGCCATACTTCTCTGCCAGAACCTTTTTCATCGGACTCTTGAACATCCAAAAATAAAAGCCGTTGTATTTCATATCACTTGTCCTCCCGTGATTTATTTACAGATTCAAAAAACGCAGACCAGCCGCCGATATGATAAGCCATCAGCGCATCCATATACGTTTCGGTGGCCTTGCGGTCAGTACATTCGCTGACAATTCGCCGGTAGCTGTCAAACTGTGCGGATATCAGAAGTCCGAGCAGCTTTTCATCCATGCCGGTGAAGCCGGAATTCCGAAAGAACACGATGCTTTCCTTGATCTTGCTCTGCACGATTCCTTCGAAGTAATGTTCAAAGCTGCTTCCCGTACTGCGGCACAGAAGCAGTACAGCCTCCTCATAGTGGTCGAAAATCAGGTGCAGGATCGCTGCCGATTCGTGCTGCATGGATACTTTCAGGGCTGTCAGGAGGTCAGCATCTGTACTTGCGTAATACTCCGCTTTGGTGTTTTGAAACAAGGCCTCGATCTCTCTCAGGAGCGGCTCCAGCAGGCAACCGAACAGCTCGTCCTTGGATTTGTAGCGGGTCTGTATTGCACCTACGGTCACGCCTGCTTTCTCGGCGATCTTCCGAAGCGATGCACTGGAATAACCTTTCGCCGAAAATTCCTGTCGAGCAGCCGTGATGATCTTATCGTCAAGCGTATGGTCTCTAAGTGCCATATATTCGCCCCTCCATTCATAATTACAATGTAATTGATTATGCTGTAATTATATCGTTGCTCCGTTTATTTGTCAGTATGGTTTGCAAATTTTACAGTACACTGCAAAAAATACCGTCGGCATATTGCCGACGGTACGAGAATCATATCTGCTCCAAATCTTTGTACTGTTCAAGCACAGGACTTTTATCTCCTACATACCAATAGTCGCAGTAGCTGCCGCCGAGCGCCTTGGTCTGCGTGCGGATAAGCCGAGCGTGCATGACCTCGGCAAGATAGTGGTCAGTTTTGCAGAGGTACGGCAAAAGCTTATCATAGCCATGCTCTTTTGCGTGTTTTACTATCGGGCAGCCGACAAGATGAAAAGCAAAGCCCTCCGTGTGCTGCTCGGGGTTGATCTCAACCCTCCAGCTATCCATCCATTCTCCCTTTGCCTGATGCTCTTTCTGCATCCGGATGAACTTGATATATGTCCTTTCAAATAACCGATACGGCCATCTCTGACGGTTTCCGTCTACGAATTTTCCGAGAAATTTCATTTTGTCGGTCATCTGCCGTTTGATTTTGAGCAGTGCTTCGCCGTCAAGTCGGTGTCCGCTTGCTTCATAGAAGGAAAGGATAGTGAACCAATCCAGCATATTCTTTGCCATTATATTTTCACCGAGGTCGGGCATATCCTTCATGAATTCGAGGTAATACCTTTCGGCTTCCCTGAAGATCTGCTCGGCTTCATTCGGATATTGCTCCCGGCAATAGCTTTCATATGGCTTTGCATATTGCGATTCTGCATAAGCTCTTTTCATATGGATTGTCTCCCACGCCGATCTCCGGCGTTATTTTCTTCCAACGATCATGGCCGAGTTGCCCAGCATCATCATAGCGGCACGCTGCTTCGAGCCGAAAATTTTCTCTGCGGTCTCCACATACTGAACCTCGGCAAAGCCCATGCCCCTCAGTTCCTCCACAAAGGCGTTCATGTCGCCGTACATCTGCGGCTTCATATTGTCATGCAGGACAAACACGCCGCCCTTTTTCAGTACCCGCAGGCTTTCCAGCAGCAGGGCATGCTTGTCCGCACCCATAATGTTATGATAGACGTAGTTGCTGATCACAGCATCAAAGCTCCCGTCCGGGAAATCCAGCTTATTGGCATCGCCGTGGACAAAGACGCATTGCTTACCGACACCCTCGGACGCCGCGTTTTTTTCGCAGAGTGCTTTGCTGTAGTTGTACATGGCGCCCCAATAATCAAGGCCGGTGATCTTCGCCTCCGGCCATGTGAGCGCTGCACGGACCGCCAGCGCACCGGAGCCGCAGCCGACCTCCAACAGGCTTCCGTGACCGTCAAAGTCAAGGCTGCTCAGAATTGTCTGATGCACCTTTTCCATCATGCCGCCTTTGCCGAAGGCGTACTGGCGGCGGATCCACGCCATCCAGCACAGCAGTGCCACCAGAATCACGGTGGCTGCGGCGAACACAACGCCCAAAACCGTGATGCGGAATACGGTAAAAGACAGTGCAGTCAGCACCAGCGTCACCAGCGCAATTCCCCCAAAAACATAGAAGACCGGATTTGACATCCAGCTGCCGTAGTCCTCTCCGTGCGTTCCCACTTTGATTTTCTTTTGAACATCAGAAATAGTGCTTTTCATGTAAGTGATTCCTTTCTCTTAAAATTGTTTCTCGCATAAACCGCCGCCGCAATGCACCAGATCACGATGGCGGTATTTGTACTGCTCTGGCTCATTACGGACATCCATGTGGCTGCGGGCACCTGCATGGCCTGTGCAATATCCGGAACAGCAACCAGCAGAAGATTCCATGTGACCGGATGGAAAGCGAGCATCCATCTGGGATAACGGGTTTTACCGGCAAGCAGCATCACGAAATGGATGCCGAAAGCCAGTATCATCGGAACGTACATCGGCGCAATGGCGGGGAGCATGCCGTCCTGATAGGCCGTGACCGCCGCGATAGCCGCTTCCTCTCCGATGCGCGGGCCCAGATAGGTGGTGAACCACGCCATGGTTGCCACCCATGTATGGATCGTCAGCGCCACTGCAACGGTGAAAATTCCGCACAGGTACTGAACGGACTTTGTTTTCCTATACTTTGCGTCAATGTCCGCGTTCAGTGCTTTTACCACAAAGTAATAGAGAAAGCTCCCGATTGCTCCCAGCCCAACGGTAAGCACAGGCCTCCACAGCCCATAGGAGCTGGACAGATAATAGGCTCTGTTGAAAAGACCGGTGTCCGTTTCCTGAAGCGGAATGCAGCCCAGCAGCCAGTCCCCGGCGGCCATCAGAACTGCTCCGATCGCACCGAGAATGTACCATCGAATCAGCATTTTCGTTTTCTCCGTCTTCATCTTTTTTGCCTCCGATTGCAGTTCATGATTCTGCTTTTCATTTGGGCAATTTCCAACTTCTTAGAAAATCAAATGGACAATACCGCCGACAATTGCCGCTCCCGCAACCCAGATCAGCGCCAGTATGCTTCGCTTTTTCAGCACCTGCCTCCAGGTCTGCACGAACGGCGCATCTTCAAGCCCTGGCAGCACCCAAAACTGGCTGTGCCCGACCCATAGCTTGTCGATTACAACGCCGTCATAGATATTCATAACCTCAAGAAACAGCAGCGCCTGCCAATAGGCCTCACCAAAGGAGGAAGCCCCGTTCCACAAACCGATGATCAGCACAAGAGCAGCAAGCATCACGACAAAGAACGGTATCATAAAGCATTTTCGTTTCCGGTTCATCGTATTGCGGTCGATCAGTCCCAGTTCGATGGCGCGATCCTGCACCTCCTTGGGATAAAAGTACAGTCCATTGACAGCACCGCCGAGCACAGCGATTTTTACCATTGCGGTAAACAGCAGACAATAAAGCAGCAGTTGCAGTACGATCATTGTTTTTCTCCTCTCAGTCTGCGTGCGAATCGTTTGATTTCCATTTCAATATGCCGCCCACTATTATCTGACCTTCATGCAGAAATCGCAGCGGTCATTTCCACGCCCCAGCGTCATGCTTCTCTCCCAAATCAGCTTCGGATGCAGCCCGGTATAGCTGATGTCATCGCTGTCGCAAAAGCTGCGACACAGCTCGGGACATCCGTATGCCACGCAGGTGTCGTGATAGGGACATTTCATCATATCCACACGCCATATCCCGTTGCCGACCTGCAGTTCCTTTGGGGCAAAGCCGGTCAACGCTCGCTGCACCTGCAAACCAAGTGATTTTTCAAAAAGAATACGCACCCGGCACCCAATACCGTCCCTAGGAATGGGAGCAAGATTCCATAAAACACAGTCATAAATAAGCTCCTTGCACGATCAATGCCGACAAGACTGCCACCAGTGCAAACAGCGGGATACCCCGCAGGAAAGAGCTGATGTGCTTGGTAGGGTCTTGATAGTGGGATCGCTCCGGCAGGAAGGAGAAGCGGATACGCTTGGTATTTCGCCACCACAGCAGGTCAATGATGACAAGATCAAACCCTCCCAGCCCTTCGCCTAGGGTCAGAAAAAACCAAAAGGCTGTTCCGAAGCTATTCAAGTCGAGAATATTTTTCAATGCCAACCCTAAAACAGAAAAGACGACTGTAAAAAGGAGCAAATTGCCAAGCAGGGTCGCTATGATGGATTTCTCCTGCGGTGCAGCTTTCCCCAGCACCGGATGTTCTCGTACCGCCTTCTGGACGGCATCGGGATAGGAACGAAGTCCGGCAAGGTTCTTCCTGTCCGTACCTGTGCAAAGGAAGCAGATAAACCAGTAAAGAAAGTAAAATACAAAAGCGACGATCATTTTCATATCAGGTCCTCTTTTTGTATCCGCAGTCGCAGTACGGGCCGCCGAAGGCGATGGTTTGCTGCCCGTGCAGCACGCCTTGCCGGATCGCTCTGTCAGAGCCTTCTTCATCGTGCTTTGAAACATCCAGTAAAAAGCCGGCACCTTTCATCCGTCTGTTTTCAGGGACAGCATTCAAGCTTCAAAACAAAAGCATACAGAACAAAGCGATAGCAGCACTTGCGGGGATATACAGAATAAAATGCGCAATATGCTGCTTTTTGTTGTAGCCGAACATATGCGGCCCAACAACGCCTTTCAGCTCCGGATAAAAATGTGGGAAGAAGTTGGAGCGGCAAAGCAGGTACCAATCAAAGAACAGAATATCATAAAGCTCCATAAGATAGAGAATCGTCAGAAACCTTCCGAAAAACGGCCAAAAGCCAAAATCATGCTTCACTCCGTACTCACCAAATCGGCGCATTTATTTCACGATCTTCATGCAAAAGTCGCAGCGGTCATCCCCACGCCCCAGCGTTTTCGTTCGATGCCAAATGAGCTTCGGATGCAGACCGGTGTAGCTGATGTCGTCGCTGTCGCAATAGCAGCGGCACAGCTCGGGACATCCGTAGGCCACGCAGGTGTCGTGATAGGGACACTTCATCATATCCACACGCCAGACGCCGTTACCGGTCTGCAGTTCTTTTGGAGCAAAGCCCGCCGCCGGGCCGAAAACGCTCCGGGTGGATTTGACGAAAACGCCGGGAACAAGGCGGTAAAGCCCCGGTATGTGCAGCAGGGCGGCAAGCTGTTTGTGGCTCGTTCTCGCCAGCCGCTCCACATAGCCGTGAACGGTTTGCAGTGCCTCCTCTTTCGGCATGACCCGCTGCAAGGTCTCGTAGGCCGCAATGCCCGGCAAGATTTGCCGCTTGAGGTGGTATTGCTTTTCCTTGCTTGCATCTGCATTTTCAGCCAGCAGTGCACTCAGGCGCATATCGAAAGCGGTGTTCAGTTCCTTTGCCTGCGCGGGAAAGCGCAGTGCCACAGTCTCCCGGAAATCACGGGAAAGATAGGTTTCCTTCATCGTCCTGCCTCCGCCCCGGCTTTCACAAAGCCCTTCTTTTTATATCCGCAGTGGCAGTAGGGGCCGCCGGAGGCAAGCGTGTACTGCCGCACAAAGTCGGTTGCGCCGCCTGCCTCGCTCATCGTGTAGTCCAGACGGCACAGTGCGGGCGTTAAATCGTACAGTCCCAGCTTTTTCATCAGCACACAGATGCCGCATTGGGTAAAGCGTCCCTCGTAGCCGCTGCCGTCGGGGTATTCGTAAAAGTCCATATTCCACGAGTAGGGGTTTCGGTCGGCGGCTCTCAGCGCGGCGGTGGCTTTCATACCGGCAATGTCCTTTGCGGTAAATTTGCTTTTTCCGCTCTTGCGGCAAAACCATTGCATCGGCTTTGTCATCATGGCGTTAGCGTAGTAGACGGTCAGCCGCTCTGTATCCGGGCGCTTCGGCATGGAGAGAATGAACGCACCGATCATCGCACAGTTGACGAGGTTCATCTTGAACCGGTCGCCCTTTTCAAATTCGGGCAGCTCGGACATAATTTCCCTGTATTTCGGCTTTGCTTTTTTCGTGATGGCTTTTGCGGTGTCCGTATCATAGCCGAATACCGCTGTCAACTGGTTTCGGAAGGACGGCGCAAACAGCGTCCACATACCGAAGGGCATTCCTATGTATTTCATATCGCAGCCTTCTTCCATGATTCAATGGCGGCGGTGATATGCCGATCAATATCCATGCGAGCTGATTCGCATTCTTTCGGGTGCTTCTTCGCACTCTGAAATGCCATTTTCATAAACAGACCCGAACCAACCGGCAGCATAATCTTTATCAGTCCTTCGGGAAAAACAAAGTGCGTAGCATAAGGATATACCGCTGTTTCTACCTCGCAGGTGTGTGGGCGTTCTGCCAATCGCTTTTCCATGCGCCGAATGTATTTCGCTGTGTCCCACAGCACATCATCCTCTGCGCCAATGAGCAGGAGCTTCCCCTTGATATTTTCTACCTTGATGAACTCGGCTTCTGTAATAGGATGTGCCTTTTCGGAATCGTCAAAAAGTTTCCATGAGTTAACCATATCGCCGGTACGCTTGGTTTCGGCGGCAATGCACTGCCAATACTGCGGGTGTTGATAAACAAATGGCATATAGGGCAAAGGCTCTCCTTGGTAGGAAAAGAGAGATTCGCCCTCGATAGGCCATTCCTTGCAGCCGTCTTTCTTGCCTTGCATGAAGCCCTGCCAGATAAAATCGCTGGGTGTCATACCGATAGTCAGGGTAATATCCGCAAAGTAGGATGCTGCTGTCAACGCCAGTGTACCCGTTGTAGAGGCACCCACAATACCGATTTTGCGGATACCGTGGTTTTTTAGCCAGTGAATTGCTGTTTCCACACGCTCCAATGGATAGTTGTGATGACTATAATCCTTTTTTGCCGGGGACATGGTGAGAACATGGATGTCCTGCTTCAAAAGCCATTTCGCGCAGGAACGAGCCATATAATCTTCCGGATCATCCCCAATCATGGCGATCATGGCACAGTCAGAGGGCGTTTTACACGCCCAATATGCGCCGTAAAAGCCATCGGTTTCAACGTCAAAATGGATGTGTTTCATTCTGTATTCCTCCTAAATCCAGCCTTATCCACATATTCGGGCTGCTCTTTCAGATAATCATCCCTGCAAAGATAATCGTTTTCGCACGACTCGCCCGCAGCGTTTCGAGGATTGTTTCAATCTGCGTATACCGCACAGCCACAAAAATCACGTCATAGGCGTCCTCCGGCGAAAGCTCTTCTGCCACTGGAATCCGGTTGACTGCCGTGCGACGGGAAAGTGTATTTTTGATTCGCAGCCCATTGCTCCGAATTTCCTCCGCCCATGGGCCCCTTGCCAGCGCCGAATACCAAGAATTTCACGATTACATTCTCCTTTTCCTTAGCGGTTTCTGCGGTATCCCGCCGCGTCCCGATATTCGGGATGACCGTTTAAATATGGGTCTTTGTCGCCGCAGATGGTATAGTCACATTTACAGCCGTTTGAGCAGGTGGTTTTGCGCACCAGCCGGGCGTGGAGCAGCTCCATGGACGCAAAATCCACGTTGCACAGGGCGGGCATGATGTCCGTCAGTCCGTGCTTGATAGCAAATTCCGCCGCCGGACAGGCGGTGAATTCGTAACAAATCGGCTTATCTTTCTCAAACGGTGCAACGTGCATCTCATAGTCGTGCCATTTGGCGCACTGCTTTTCGGCGTTCTGAAACGCCCGATACATCAGCTTCCTCCAAAACGGCTTGTTGATGTCAACAAAGCGCAGCCTCCGGAAGGCCGGCAGGATCAGATTTTCTTCGATCTCTTCAATTTCGCGGAACGAGACAACATCCCGGCAGACGGCGTAATAGCTCATAATGGCGATACAGTCATATGTTCCGCCTGCGCCGTTGTGGAAGTTTTTGCTGCCGCCCAAGTCCGTCCGCCAGTCCGAAAGAAATTCCGCATACTGACGCTGTACCCGTTCCCAAACGGCTTCCTGCCGCGCTTCCGGGTAGTGGAGGGCGATCTTCGATCGAATCTGCTTTTTGCAGGCTTTGGAATACAGCGCATGGCAGCTGCGGTCAAATTGTAGCTCGTTATCTTTCATGGTTTCTCCTTTTGCAGGCTGCGCCGGTAGGCGGCCTCCTTGTCTGGAAAAGCGTGAAAACCGTTTCCGGCCCCATTTCTTCAAAATCTCCACGATTTTCGCAAAGTCCTCTTTTGCCTCCTTGAAGATCGGCAGGGAAAGCCGTTCACCGGAATTGTTTCATAATACGCCTTGCGGTCAGTGGGCGTAAAAACGCCGCGGTGCCGGTTCTGCTTTTCGATTTCCTTTTGCAGCGCATCCTCCGGCAAAGCGAACGCCTTTTTCGCGCCGGAGAGCTTGTAAACGGTGCGAAGCAGGGATGCAGAGATACTCATTATCAGTTTCCTCCTTAGACGATGATGCTAAAGCCCACAGCAAAGTGCAGGTGTTTCATTGCTTTCCCTCCATGATATCCTTCACCAACTGTGCCCAGCGCTCCGGATAACAGGCCAGCAGCTCCTCGTGCTGCAAGTCCTGCTCGTGAATGACCGGGTTCGCAAAGTGCCGTTCATAGCGTTTGCGGTATTTCTCACCCATTTTGAGTGCATAGAAAATATGAATCTCTGTTCCCGGAACGTCGATCTTGTCCGGCAGCGGGGTGACGAGATCGGAATAGAACTGATTCTTGCAGCTTTGCATGGTCACATAGGGCCGTGCGCCGCCAAACATATCCATGAACGCCTGCACATAGCCGCTCGTTTCAGCCTTTCGCTTCTCAAGGCACTTTTGGAGGAGGCGGCTCTTGACCTGCCCGTCCCGGATCACCGGATAGATCAGCGGCAGCAGCAAATCTGTTTGCAGCTTTGCCACAAACGGGGATGCCTGATCAAGGTCGGAGCTTCCGAGGATGCCATAGTCTATATGAACCCTCTGCCGCGCCGCCAGCAGTCCAACGAACGAGCCGCCCAGCGAGCAGCCATAGGCTGCGTGAATATGCCCGCCGAAGTTTTCCTTGACGTATGCTTCTATTTTTGCGGTTTCCTCCAATCATAGTAGGGAACTCCGTGCGTTCCGTTTCGTCAAAGCCGTCGTAGCTGACGCAGAGAACGCGATAGCTGTCCGACAGTAACGGAATGACCCGTCCAAAATTTCCCTTCCAGTGGCAGCAGGTGCCGGGAAGCAGCAGGATGACCGGGGCATTTTCTGCGCCGAAGGAATAAACCTTCATCTCCCCACCCCCTTCAGGAAGCCGCTCTTTGCCATTTTTTCCGTGTCGTCCGATTCGTCATAGGCATCATAGGGCGCAGACGGGTCATGTACCTTCTTTTTGAACGGGGAGCACAACTCTTCTCTGTGTGCAAACGCAAATTCAAAATTGTCCGTCCAGCCGGTGTGGCCGGTGAGAAACACCGGATGAAGTCCACGGCTTTGCAGCTTCTGTTCCAACGCCGCCAGCGATTTCACTGCCAGCTTGTTATCCTCTGCCAGAGCGGAGATAAAGCTGTATCCACCGTTTGCGCCGAACCAGATGGTGTCACCGGTGAACAGGTATTTGTCATCAATAAGATAGACCATATGTCCCCAGGTGTGACCGGGGACCAGAAAGCACTCGATTTTAATGCCGTCGATGTCAAGAATCTGCCCATCCGTGAGCAGTACCTTTTCGTTATGGATGGTCACCTGCGGCAGCCTATAGAGGTGATAGATCACCTTGCGGCGGACTTCACCGGTAAGATAGCGGTTTTCAATCTCGCCGATATAGAGCTTTGCGCTCCGGAACAAGCCGGGGCCGTCTGCCTCCACCGCGCCCACGTGGTCGGTGTCCTGATGGGTGATGAGGATGTGCCGGATGGACTGCGGGGCGATGCCCAGCCAGCCCATTTTTTCTTCCAGACGGTCGTAATTGTAACCGGCGTCAATCATAATCGTGGTATCGCCCTTGCGGTAGAAGAAGATGTTCGCCACCCATTCGCGCACGCAGGCAACATTCTCATTGATCCAGCCCGTGTTCAGGGGCTTGAAGATCTCCTTGCCCCGGTACATCTTGCTCATGGCTTTTCTCTGAAACTCGGTCGCTTTCTTCGACATGGCGCATCCTCCTCACTTTTTAACGCAAATCTATTTTTAGATTATCTCATTCTTCAATTTCTCAGCAAGCAGCGCCGGATGGTTGAGGATATCCCCGTGTCCAAAATCCGAAAAGCACTGAACCGTCAGTTTTGGGTAAACCATCCGCAGCTTTTCAATGGCTTTCTTCATATGTCCCTCCCGCTTCCATCTGCCCCATAAAGCGCAGCGCCCATGCGGGCATGGTCTTTGTTCTCGCCGTCTGATGCTGCTTTTGGGGCATTATTCTCAGAATCAACGGGTTCCAAATGCCAAAATCCAGATATTCCGGCCCGCTGAGAATCATCCTGCGAATTTAGATGTTTTTCGACGCTTTCAGGTATACGGCCGGTCCGCAGCCGAGGGACTCCGCATAAAGCGCATCCAGCGTACCGTCGCAGTTCTGGATCAGATACTCTTCCAGCTTATCGGCCTGTTCCTGCGCCGTGGTATAGGTCGTTTCTCCGGTACCGTCGAACCCGTCAAAGCTGACGGCATAAACATCAAATTCTTCTTCCAGCAGCGGGATCACATCTTCAAACTGCCGCCAGCACATCAGATTTCCGTGCAGCAGCATAATCTTTTTCCCCTTCGGATCACCGAACCGTTTGATCTCCATTTTTCTTTCTCCTTTTTGTATCATCAGTTTTTCAGAAATTCCGTCAGCAGACGGATATATTTATCAGGCTGTTCATTGAGAAACTGGGTGTGACCGCAGTTTGGTATGACTTTTTCACGGATATGGGGGATATGTTCTTTCAGCAGCTTGAATGATGCTGTGGGTATAGGCTCATATTCGCCTCTCAGGCTGATTATATCAACGCCGTCGGCGGAGATATTGCCAAGCTTATACTCATAAACCTGCCTGCACACGTTCTTTACCGTTATCTTTGATGTGCCGCTGTACATCATATCCACAACGCTTCTGTTGCCCTTGCCGAAAACCGTTTCTATCAGCTTGTCGGGGACTTTTCCACCCTTTCGCATATAGCCGATGCCGATATTGCACATCAGCGCACACATATTGGCGTACAGTGCTCCTTTGTTCTGCACATACACGCCATCAATGAACACCTTGCTGACGGAGAGTTCCTTTCTTGTGAGCAGATGGACGCATATGGTGGAGCCGAGGGACAGCCCGATAAGGGCATATACGCTGCCGTTTCGGTTTTGCTGTACATACTCTTCTATCTGCTCCGCCTCTTTATCAAGGGAAACAAAGTCGGGCGAACCGTCATAGTGACCGTCCAGCCTGCAAAGTACGCAGTGATAATTGTCTTTCAGTGCTTCGGCTACCTTTGAATAGCAGGTCTCGGCTGTGGTGCATGAGCCGTGAATGAATATAAGAGTGGGGGCATTTTTGCTGCCGTATTCCGCAAATTCCATATTGATCTCCCTTACCGCAGCAGCCCGACCGCCGCAAGAATCAGGGAGATCACCGCCATCCCCACGGTTCCGAACAGCCATTTCTTTTGCTTGTCTGCTTTCGAGATGTACGGCATCAGATCCTCCGTCCCCGGGATCACCCACGCCTTGGTGTGACCGACCCAGTATTCGTCAATGCCAAGCCGGTCGATGAGGTTCATCACGGACAGGATCACAAAGCACTGCCAGAATACAGTTAAAAATCCACTTGCGCCATTGAGCGTATACACGCATAGCCACGCATACGCTATATAAATCGGCAGGCAAACAATTTTCAGCACGATGGCTTTTCGCCTGATTCTTTCTTTCGTAGTCAGTCCCAGTTCAATGCATCGCTGCTGCACCTTGTCACTATAAAAATGCACCATTCCGACAGCGCCCTTGCGGATGCCGATGGCGCAGACCAATACCAGCAATGCGCCCAATCCTAATCCTTCCAAGATCACTTGCAGCAACATTATGTATTCCTCCTAAATCCCGCCTCATCCGATAGGATTACTTCTCCTGTTTCCGTCCTATAACACAAAGCCAATCTTTTGGATTTTTGTGTATTTGAATGTTCATAAAACCTGCTTCCTGCATGGCCGCTTTCAGCTCCACATCCCGATAAATGGTCATGCCGCCGATGAGTTCCGTCCACTTCTCGTCCTTATCCGTGTCGCCGTTGCTCTCGTTGCAGATGAGAAAGATCCCGCCGGGCTTCAGTACCCGGTAGACTTCCTGAAAGCACTTTGGCAGACCCGGCCAAAAATAGACGGTTTCAAAGGCAGTGACCACATCAAAGGACGCATCCGTAAAATTCATATGTTCCACACTGCCCTGAAACACGGCGCAGCGCCCCTCTGCGATGGCGGTCTCGTTGACCTTTTTCGTTTTCTCAACGCTGACGGGCGAATAGTCGATGCCCTTGACGATCCCCTGCGGGCATTTTTTCAGCAGTCTTTTCATGTTCGCACCGCCGCCGCAGCCGCAGTCCAGCACCTTGGCGTCCGGCGCAAGCTCCAAAAATTGAAGCCCCCACCGCGCCACGGCGCTGTGCCCAACGTTCATCATGGCGACCATGACTTTCCCGCCAAAGCCGGTAGGCTTCCGGGTGTTTTCAAAAAACGACATCCTCCGTCACTCCTTTTCCAGAACGATGATCTTGTTGGAAATATTCCGCACGGCGGGCAGCTTGTCCAGCAGCTTATAGATCGGCGCAAACACCGCCATTCCTTCGCAAAGACTATGTTCTTCGATAAATCGGAAGTCCGGCAGCAATTCTGCAAGAGCGACACCATTCTTCACGCCCCAAGTGAATTTTGCATGGCTGCCCTCAATGGATTTTTCCTTGAAGCGCCTCACCATCATCGGATTCATGGTTTCTACGAATACTATAGCCTTGGGAAAGCGGTTGGAGATCACCGCAAAAATTTGCTGCACATCTTTTGCGTTCAGGTACATGGTCAGTCCCTCAATGACGATCAGCACCGGCACATTCTGCTCGCTGATTTCGACTCCCCAATCGTCCATAGCAGACATGGCGATTTGCGAAATCGCGCCGCCCTCCGGCAGGAGCTTCTCCCGCACCGCCATCGTCTCCGGCAGATCGAGGTTATACCAATGCGAGTGACCCGACATCCGATAGCACCGGGTGTCCAGCCCGCAGGCGATATTGACCACCACCGCACCGGGGTGCTTTGCAAGCCACGATTTTGTCAGCTTATCCAGCACAATGGTGCGGGCAATCACGCCGCTGTGCATGGCGGAGTCTTTGTCCGCAAGGGAAAAATCGTAGTCCAGCTTTTCAATGATTTCCTCTGCTTTTGCATCGTGAATGATGCCGCGTCCCCGACTCTCTTTCGCCCTTGCATAAACGGTTTGCAGCATAGTCTCCGGCACGCCGGAGAGCTTGATTTTTTCTTTCATGTCATATTTCCTCCGCTTGTAAAGTCAGAAATTTTTCCGCATACCGGCAGAATTTCTCTGGATGCACCATCACCAGCTCCGCGTGAGCCATCTTGGGGATGCCATGAATGCGCGTCTGGGGGAAATAGCCCTTGATGAACCGGATATCCCGCCTGCGATCCTTCTTTTCGTCGTCGCCGTACCAGTAGGTGATCTTTGTGCCAATTTTCGCTGGGAGCTTCGGAAGCGCATAGTTGTTGGCAGACCAGAATATGTTACGGATCGTTCGGTCTGAAAAGGTTTTCAGATAGGCTGCCATGGCGTCGTATTCCTTTTTAGGGTCATGCCCTGCTGGGGTAAACCGTTCCGGCGGAAAAGCCGCTTCCAGTACCTTTCGGCTGTTTGCCGCCATTTTGAAAGACAGCACATCCCGCGCCAGCAGCAGCTTTCGCACCAAGAAGGGCAGCTGATAGGGTGTGATCCCGCCGTCAATGATGGCTCGGCCGATGGGCACTGCTCCCAATGCCAACAGGCGGGTCAGGCACGCGCCGCCCATGGAACAGCCATAGGCCCCGTCCAGTTGTGAGATGCCGCAGCTTTTCAGGTAAGAGATCACCGCATCCACAGTCTGCTCCACGGAGGTGAAGTCCCCGGGGTACTCCGGCTGATGGCCGTCATACACCACCTGAAAAACGTGCCAGCTCCGAGATAGCTGTGCGATCGTGTCGGCAAAAGCCCACACCGGCTCTGCCGTGCAGGGGAAAAACAGCAGCGTCCGCCCATGTTCCTGCCCGTGTTCCAATATCTGCATGGTTCATCCCTCCGATTTTACGCACTCTGTGTAAGCCAGCGGGAATGAGGCTTTCAGCACAGCGCTTTTCCGCACCGTCCAGCCGTTTTGCCGCAGAAATGCCAGATATTCTTCGCTCGTCCACTTGCTGTGCAGCGGAAAGCCCGCCAGCTTCATGAAAAATGCCCTGACCTTGCCGGAAAAGGAATTTT
>ERZ1026880.815-NODE-815-length-14600-cov-4.840770_pt1 | contig 14600 bp, 10 predicted proteins | sample MGYA00380170_ERZ1026880 | MGnify/ENA primary metagenome ERZ1026880 (study PRJEB33269, sample SAMEA4719806) | human gut metagenome | biome: human-associated habitat; feature: organic feature; material: feces | place: Cameroon | collected 2013-10 ...
GTATACTTCTGAAAATCTATTTTCAGCATTTTTTCCATTTTCATATGATGTTTTCACAAATTCATGTTAAAATAAATATACTTTTTGAAAAATAAGAAGAAAGGAATGTAGTCATGATCATTCAAATTAATAAAACAGTATACCAGTCTTTATCTGAATCAGAGCGCTGTGTAATTGACTTTATTAACCAGAACGAAACTAAAATCCCGTTGCTTTCTATCACCAGTATCGCAGAAAAAACCTTTACTTCACCAGCCACTGTCACTCGTGCGATCCAAAAATGCGGTTTTCAGGGTATTACAGAGCTGAGATATAAGCTATCTCAGGGAACCCAGAGCGAACAGTCTTCTGCGTCTCCTTATGCTGTCAACGAGATTCTGGACAAGACTTTCCGCGAATGCACGAAAACCATTGACAATCTGAATATCACCTCGATCCTGCATGCTATTGAATATATCAAAAGTTCAAAGCGGATATTAATCTACGCAAGAGGATTTACTGCACTGATTGCGGAAGAATTTCAGATGTATCTTCAATTACTCGGCTATGATGCGGTCATTGTAAAAGATGTAATGTGGATGCTGCATACAGACAAGATTGTTACAAAAGAAGATACCGTATTCATCCTGTCCGTACAGAATTCAACAAAAGAACTGGCAAAATCTGCCAGAACTGCCAAGCGAATCGGCGCTAAAGTCGTCACCTGCTGCTGTAAGACTCCTACTGATCTGGAACAGTATTCTGACATTACATTGATCGGGCATTCTGAACTAATCATGAACACCAAAGGTCAGACCGTATATTCCAGGATCCCGCTTATGATCATCTCCAGAACGATCATTGAATACTTGGGTTCCTAATTATCCTAAAAAACACAATAACTCCGACAGAAAACACATATGTGTTCTCTGCCGGAGTTTTATATTTTGAGTTATTCTATTACTTTGCCATAAGATTACTTACGCTGACTTTGTGGTCATACCACTTGCCCTTGGTTCCGATCAGTGCCAGATCAAACTCTTCATCCAGCTTCTTTACCGGCACATCAAATGTATATACTTCTTTCGGTTCTGAACCGTCTGTATATTCAATCGTTTCTGTACCAGAAGGATCGATCAGATCTGCGCCATCTTTCTGTGCATCCTTTGCCGTTCCTAAGAATAACTGCACGATATTCTTGGAATTCAGAGTAATATGCACCGTCATCTTTCCATCCTCAACGATCAATGTTGCCTTACCACCATCGAAATCTGGATTTTCATGAAACATACCACTGTCAGTATTAAAATCCACCCAGTATTCACCATCTTCTACCGGTGCCTTCTCCGCTTCATCTGCCTCTTCTTCCTTAGCTTCTGAAGCATCATCCTTATTCTGATCTTCTGTAGCTGCTTTTTTATCTTCTTTTGCAGTGTTATCACCACATCCACTAAGCATGGTCATTGCCATCGCTGCAGACAGTAGTAATACCGCAATCTTCTTTCTTAACATGCTTACTTTACCGCCTCTACAATCTACTGTTCAATAGCTGCCTTTGTATGCTCTACATAGATCTGCTGAACAGCCGGGATTCTTCCCAGACCTTCGATCTGTGTCTCGATACTGTCAAATGCTCCTGATGCTTCAAACTGGCTCTTCCATGAATCGTCATCATCACCAGCCATATCATTATTTGCATGGTCTCCCGCAACTACCATCAGCGGACGAAGGATTACTTTCTTGTATCCTGCTTCTTTGATCTTGTCGATAACAGCTTCACAAGCTGTATCCTCTGGCTCACCTTCTACCGTACCGATGAATACATTCTTGTATCCAAGCTGTTCCATCTGTGTCTGCATCTGGTCATAGCTTACATTTGCCACATGAGAAGTGCCATGTCCCATGAATACAAATGCTGTTCCGTCTGCTTCTGCTGCTTCCAAGCTGTCATACTCTGCTGCCTTTACTGCTTCGTCCGTGATTGCTTTTGCAACAGCTTCTTTATCTGCATTGATCACAGTTGCATCAGATCCTACTTCTCCAAGAAGAGGCTCTGCAATCTTTACAGACTCAAATTTGTCCTTATAATTCTCAACTGCTTCACTCAGTTCATCATATTCTGCTCCGTGCATCAGATGTGTCGGCTGTACAACCAGATTCTTTACGCCATTATTGACCGCACGCTCCAGTGCCTGATCCATGTTATCAATCTTTTCACCATCACGGGCCTGTACATGGTTGATAATGATCTGAGCGGTAAATGCTCTTCTTACAGACCAGTCTGGATTAGCTTCCTGAAGTGCTTTCTCAATGCCACCGATATCTGTCGCACGGCTGTCATTAAATGATGTACCAAAGCTTACGACCAGAAGTTCATTTTCCCCAATCTCATCTTCATTTAACGGATCATCTTTTGATGCATCTCCTGTATCTCTTCCAAAATAGTCCGGATCAGCATTCTCTCCGGATACCAGTTCCTTCTGCGCATCTGTCAGCTTATCCCATGCTGTTTTTGCTTCTTCACACTGCTTGTCAGTGTCCTCTGTTCTCTCTTGTACATAGATTGCATCAATCAGGTCTGCCACCTTGTCTGCTGCCTCCTGATCACTATCCTCCGTACTTTCTGCAGTCTCCTTGCTGCCTGCATCACTACCCTTGCTGTCACTGCTTCCGCATCCTGCAAGCAGAGACATTGCCATTGCTGCTGTAAGTAACGCTGCCACCAGTTTCTTCTTCATGCTCCGTTCCTCCTTGAATTTTGGACACAAAAATACTCCGTTCCGTACAAGAACGAAGATTCCAAAAACAAAGATACGCAAAGACAAAACTATCAGCAAAATAGTCTTTTATCTATCTTTCGTACTGCCAGTTGCTCGTGGCATGAATTCTCATTCCTGTACTGCGAAAGGCAGGTCTCCCGGCTTATCACTCTGACGCATCCGATCCTTCCCGGTCTCCCAGTGGATACTTCTTCTGCTCGTGAAATACGGTGACGAGTTCGTACAGGATTCACACCTGTTTCCCTTTTCACCGGTCAGACCATACTTGTAATCCGACCGACACCTCACACATCTGTATTTAATTGTATCACTCATTTACCTAATTAATGTAACACGGAGTCGCAGGTCTGTCAAACCCCAATGACACGATACTGAAAAATGGGAACCCTCTCGGATTCCCATTTCATATCATATCAATTATTCTTCTTTTCCATATATCTTACGGAGTACCAGCAAGGTTCCGATTGTCAGTACGATTCCGACCGGAAGTGCGATAAATGCTGTTCTCACGAAACCTGCAACCACATATGTCACAAATGAAATTGCCGCTACAGTGATAGCATATGGAAGCTGTGTAGATACATGATTCACATGATTACACTGTGCTCCCGCAGATGCCATGATCGTAGTATCGGAAATCGGTGAACAGTGATCTCCACATACTGCACCTGCCATACACGCTGAAATAGAAATGATCATCATTGTCTCATTTGTTCCCTGGAACACAGCTACTACGATCGGGATCAGGATACCAAAGGTTCCCCATGATGTACCGGTTGCAAATGCAAGGAAGCATCCTACCAGGAAAATGATCGCCGGAAGCAGACTCATCAGTCCTCCTGCCGCATGCTGCATTGCGTTAGCCACAAATTCTGCCGCGCCAAGGCTGTCTGTCATTGCCTTCAATGTCCATGCCATTGTCAGGATCAGGATAGCCGGAACCATCGCCTTAAATCCTTCCGGAAGACATGACATGCAATCTGCGAAGTTCAGTACGCGTCTTACCAGATAGAACACAATGGAAATGATCAGTGCAAAGAAGCTTCCTACCGCAAGTCCTACGGATGCATCACTGTTAGAAAATGCAGTGATAAAATCGTCACCCTCGAAGAATCCGCCGGACCAGATCATTCCAATGATACAGCAGATGATCAGCACAACGATCGGAAAGACCAGATCAATAACTCTTCCTTTCTGATTCACGATTTCTTTGGAAGCATTCTCATATGGTCTGTCAGGAGTTGTATAAATATCCCCATTCTTAACTGCATTATCTTCATGGACTTTCATCGGACCATACTCTACTTTGAGGAGTACCAGACCAAACATCATAACAATGGTAAGTAATGCATAGAAATTATACGGAATTGCTCTTACAAAAATGGACAGTCCATCTTCACCCTCTACGAATCCTGTAACAGCTGCTGCCCAGGATGAGATTGGTGCAATAATACATACCGGAGCTGCTGTCGCATCAATCAGATAAGATAACTTCGCTCTGGATACATTATGACGGTCAGTTACCGGACGCATAACACTTCCGACTGTCAGACAGTTAAAATAGTCATCGATAAAGATCAGAATACCCAAAATAATTGTTGCAATCTGTGCACCTACACGTGTCTTAATGTGTACCTCAGCCCAACGTCCAAATGCTGCCGAACCTCCTGCACGATTCATCAGACACACGATCGTTCCCAAGATTACCAGGAAAATCAGAATACCCATATTGTAACTGTCAGCCAGTACTCCGACGAATCCGTCCTGTACAACATGTGTAACCGTTTTTTCAAATGTAAAGTTAGAATAAAATACGCCACCAATCACAATACCGATAAACAGCGAACTGTATACTTCCTTAGTAATCAATGCAAGCGCGATTGCCACTACCGGCGGAATCAACGCCCAAAAGCTGGCGTACATATTTGGAACATACTCTTCTGCTCCGTCTGCTGCAAATGCGATCACTGGACAGCACATTACCATTAATGCAATGGCAGATATCGTCCATGCAATCTTTCTCTTCATGTTGTTCATATAATACCTCTTTTCTCTCTTAGATACTCTATAGCATTAGTGTTACTATACAAAGAAAGTCATGGACAATGCTTACGCACACTATCCATGACTTTAATTACTAAATCAACACTTTATAAAATGTATCTTACTTATATTCATCATGATAGCGCTCCACTTTCGTGACAGTCCGCAAGATATTCTCCTGCAGCCCAGACAAATCCTTTGGCTTAAATCCATCTTCGGCAGTCTCCCCTTTCTCATACAACAGTGTGCCACACTATCGTCATATGATACTCATGAAACCTGCGCCTCTATCCAAGACCTTATTCATATAGTATATGTTTTATCATGTCTGAATCAAAATGTCAACTGTTACTATTTTATCAAACACTTCATACGGACACAGCAATACTCTGGTTTTAATTCTATTTTTTACGGTTCACCTGCAGAAGCAGACTGATTCCAAGTGGATTAATTACTACTCCTGTGGCCTCTTTTGCCAGATGTTTCAGAAATTCTGCTTCTGTCATAACTGCCGTCTCCACTTTCATGGTTGGATTCACATGTTGGAACTTCAGGAATTCCTGCATGTCGCTGAACATCGGCTGCAAAGAGCCACCATCCTTTGTCTTCAGAAGTGGGGTTGTTCCTTCCTTAGTTCTTGCCACAATGTAATATCCTTCCCGGTAATGAGTCATCATCTCTTCCTGAAGCTCTTTTAGTTCTTCTTCATGTTCCTGCGCCTTTGTCCCGCGCGAAAGCTGTGTGAAGTAGATAGCTGTCAGATGAAATTCCGGATTCTCCACACGAAACTTTGGCTTTTCTCCTGCATCCAACGCCTTTCTGATCTCATATGTAAAACGAGGAATATCCGGACGGTTAATTACCTTATCCAAATCCAGACGTACCTGTGATTCCTCTCCTTTGTTGATCAGAACCGCATTAACGCCCAAAGAATAAAGATTTGCAAAAAATCCAAATCTCTGCTTCTGCGGAAGATGAGCAGTACGCACTCTGTATCCTGCGTCCTCAATCTTCTTAGCTTCTTTTTCCGCCATTTCCCTGTTCTCATATACCAACACCTGATCGTCACAGGTCTCAATATCACATTCTACATACGGCAGTCTGGTACTGTCACATACAATTGCTGTCAGATCCGGCGCTGTCTGTAACAGTTCTATTTCTTTTTTTCTGTTCTCGGATTTATTTACCATCATGATCCGGTCTCCTCTTTGAAAAGAAGTCCGCCGGAATGACCCGACGGACTTCTGATTTATTTTCTGTCGAATAAGCTGCTATTTATTCTGCTCCGTACAGAGTAACAAGCTTCTTCAGATATTCGTATCTGTCTTTTGCTTCTGATTCATTCTTAGCAAACAGAACTTCTGCTTTTTCTGGGTTGAATCTTGCAAGAGAGTTGTAACGAACTTCTCCGTTCAGGAAGTCTTTGTATCCTTCCATCTTAGGTTCTTTGCTGTCCAGAGTAAACTTAGCGCCTTCTGCTGCCGGGTTGAATCTGAAGTTATTCCAGTATCCGCACTCAACTGCAAGCTGTTCCTCTGTCTGAGCTTTGCTCATACCCTTCTTAATACCATGGTTGATACATGGAGCGTATGCGATGATCAGTGATGGTCCCGGATATGCCTCTGCCTCTGCGATTGCCTTAACTGTCTGATTGAAGTCAGCACCCATAGCGATCTGTGCAACATATACGTAACCATAGCTCATTGCAATACCAGCAAGGTCTTTCTTCTTAGTCTCTTTACCGCCTGCTGCGAACTGAGCAACAGCACCTGTCTTAGTAGACTTAGAAGACTGTCCACCTGTGTTAGAATATACCTCTGTATCGAATACCATAACGTTGATGTCCTTACCACTTGCAAGTACATGGTCAACACCACCGAATCCGATATCGTAAGCCCATCCGTCACCACCGAAGATCCACTGTGATTTCTTAGCAAGGAAATCTTTATTCTTAACGATATCCTGGCATGTCTCGCAGTCGCATCCTTCTAATGCTGCAACAAGCTTATCTGTAGCAGTTCCGTTAGTAGCGCCACAGCCGTATGTGTCAAGCCATTCAGCACAAGCAGCCTTAACTTCTTCTGAAGCTTTTTCTGAAGCAGCTACTGTCTCAACTTTAGCTTTCAGTCCTTCTCTCAGAGCCTTCTGAGCTAACAGCATACCATATCCGAACTCAGCGTTATCTTCGAACAATGAGTTAGACCAAGCCGGTCCTTTTCCTTCTGGTGTTACTGTATAAGGTGTAGACGGTGAAGAGTTACCCCAGATTGATGAACATCCAGTTGCATTCGCAATGTACATTCTGTCACCGAATAACTGTGTTATAAGTTTAGCGTAAGGTGTCTCACCACAACCTGCACAAGCACCTGAGAACTCAAGCAGAGGCTGTTTAAACTGGCTACCCTTAACGGTATTCTCTTTAAACTTAGCAACAACTTCTGGCTTAACCGGAATCTCTGTTCCGAAATCGAAGAATGTCTGCTCTCCGGCATTCTCTTCCATGTTAGCCATAACAAGTGCTTTCTCACCCTTCTTGCCCGGGCAAACGTTAGCACATGATCCACATCCTGTACAGTCATAAGCTGATACAGTCATTGTGAACTTCATACCCGGCATACCGATCATATCAATTGTCTTCAGTCCTTCCGGAGCCTTAGCCATATCTTCTTCTGTCAATGCTACCGGACGGATAACTGCGTGCGGACATACATATGCACAACGGTTACACTGGATACAGTTTTCTGATTTCCATACCGGGATATCTACTGCAATACCACGTTTCTCATATGCAGCAGTACCTGACGGTGTAGAACCATCTACGTAATCTGTAAATGCAGATACAGGCAGTGTATTACCTTCCTGAGCATTTACCTTAGCCTGGATATTCTTAACGAATTTAACAGTGTCTTCTCTTCCACCCTTAACTTCTGGTGAGAACAGACCTTCATCCTCGCATGACTTCCAGCTCTCTGGTACTTCTACTGCAACTACCTGCTTAGCACCAGCATCGATTGCATCGTAGTTCATCTGTACGATCTTGTCACCTTTTCTTCCGTAAGTAGCCTTAGCTGCTTTCTTCATCAGGTCGATAGCTTCTTCCTCCGGAATGATAGCTGCCAATTTGAAGAATGCTGACTGAAGTACGGTATTGATACGACCGCCAAGTCCGATCTCTTTACCAATCTTGATACCGTCGATTGTGTAAAGTTTGATGTTGTGGTTAGCGATGAATGCTTTTACCTGTCCTGGCAGATGTTTCTCAAGACCTTCCATATCCCATGGGCAGTTCAAAAGGAATGTACCGCCATCAACCAGCTCCTGTACCATGTTATACTTGTTAACATAGGACGGATTGTGACATGCTACAAAGTTAGCCTTGTGAATCAGGTAAGTAGACTTGATCGGCTTCTTACCGAAACGCAGGTGAGACATTGTAACACCGCCTGACTTCTTAGAGTCATAATCGAAATATGCCTGAGCATACATATCTGTATTATCACCAATAATCTTGATAGAGTTCTTGTTAGCACCTACAGTACCATCTGCTCCCAGACCCCAGAACTTACAGTTGATTGTTCCTTCCGGTGTAGTAACCAGCGGTGCTCCAACTTCCAGTGAAAGTCCTGTAACATCATCCACGATACCGATTGTGAATTTAGCTTTTGTTGTGTTCTCATATACTGCAACGATCTGTGCAGGTGTTGTATCTTTAGAACCTAATCCGTAACGTCCTGACTGTACCGGTACTGCATCGAACTTAGATCCCTTCAGAGCTGCTACAACGTCCAGGTATAATGGCTCGCCAAGTGCTCCCGGCTCTTTTGTTCTGTCTAATACTGTAATTGTCTTAACACTGTCCGGAATAGCACTGATCAATGCTTCTGCGCTGAATGGTCTGTAAAGACGAACCTTTACAATACCAACCTTCTTGCCTTCTGCCACCAGGTAATCAACTGTCTCGTCGATTGTATCACAGACAGAACCCATAGCAACGATTACATGCTCTGCATCTTCTGCTCCATAGTAGTTGAACAGTTTGTAGTTTGTTCCGATCTTCTCATTAACCTTGTCCATGTACTCCTGTACGATAGCCGGCATAGCATCGTAGTATGGGTTACATGCTTCTCTTGCCTGGAAGAAGATATCCGGGTTCTGAGCCGAACCTCTCTGACATGGGTGATTTGGATTCAGAGCGTGCTTTCTGAAAGCATCAACTGCGTCCATATCTACCATATCTTTCAGATCTTCATAATCCCATGTCTCGATCTTCTGAATCTCGTGTGATGTACGGAATCCATCGAAGAAGTTGATAAATGGAATACGTCCTTTGATAGCTGCGCAGTGTGCAACCGGTGTCAGGTCCATTACTTCCTGTACACTGGACTCACAGAGCATAGCACATCCGGTCTGACGACAGGCGTAAACATCTGAGTGATCTCCAAAGATTGATAATGCATGGCTTGCGATAGCACGAGCAGATACGTTAAATACACCTGGAAGCTGCTCGCCAGCTATTTTGTAAAGGTTTGGAATCATAAGCAGCAGACCCTGTGAAGCTGTATAAGTAGTTGTCAGAGCTCCTGCTGCCAGAGATCCGTGAACTGTACCTGCTGCACCTGCCTCTGACTGCATCTCTGTAACCTGTACTTCCTGTCCAAAGATGTTCTTTCTTCCCTGTGTTGCCCACTCGTCTGTAGCTTCTGCCATAACAGATGAAGGTGTGATTGGGTAAATTGCTGCAACGTCTGTGTATGCATAGGAAGCATGAGCCGCTGCATGGTTACCATCCATGGTCTTCATTTTTCTTGCCATTTCAATGTTCCTCCTTAGAATTTTGTCTTAAAATTTCATTTTGACGTATGTAATTATTATATCCCCTGACCTGTCAAAAGTCCAGTTATTCCCCCGAATATATTGTTCCTTTTCCAATACAACATACTACATTGTATATTAAAGGGACAGATTCCTCTGAAATCTGTCCCTCGCATCATTCTATATTATTCTTTTGACTCTTTCTTTATCTTTTTACGATGTACGATAATGATTGCTGTCGCGCCCACAAACAGAATCAGTGCCAGAACTCTTGACACCGGTATTCCTATTCCCGGAATCAGAAGCTGATCTGTCCTGAGACCTTCAATCCAGAATCTGCCCAATCCATATCCTGCCAGATATACCAAAAAAATCTCGCCCTGAAACTTCTGTCTGCATCGATACCAGAACAAGAATGCCAGCACTAACAGACACCATACGGATTCATACAAAAAAGTCGGATGTACCTGAATATAACCTACGCCATCTATCATTTCCAGTTCATCCCGCATCTGCGGTGTCACGTCACCGATCCTCACCGCATCCAACGGAAGTCTCATTGCAAACAGACTATTCGTATATTTACCAAAAGCTTCTCTGTTAAAAAAATTACCCCAGCGTCCGATCGCCTGTCCGAGCACCAGCCCATGACAGGCAGTATCCAGGAGTATCCCCGCTGCCAAATGTCGTCTTTTCGCAAATACAAACACCGTAATAACTGCTGCGATCACCCCACCATAGATTGCCAGTCCACCTTGCCGGATATTAAAAATACTTAACAAATCATTTTTATACATATCCCAGGAAAATACAACATAGTATACTCTGGCTCCGATAATACCAAAGATAACCCCATAAATAGCCAGATCTATATAATCTTCCTGATTCTGTCCGGTCTTCTTTGCCACATGCATAGCCATCAGCAAACCCGCCAATATGCCAAGACCAATAATAACCCCATAGTATGCAATATCAAAATGGAATACACTGATCGTTTTTCCCACATTTTTCAAATGAATACCGAGATTCGGAAAATCAATTGTTTTATGCATATTAACAACACTCTCTTTCTTTCCGGATCACATTCTACACATTAAAGCGGAACAGCATAATATCTCCATCCTGTACGACATAGTCTTTTCCTTCCAGACGAATCAGCCCTTTCTCTTTAGCTGCATTGTGAGATCCACATGCGATCAGGTCATCATATGCAACAACTTCTGCACGGATGAATCCACGTTCAAAGTCTGTATGAATCTTGCCTGCAGCCTGCGGTGCCTTAGTTCCCTTGGTGATTGTCCACGCACGAACCTCCGGCTCACCTGCTGTCAGGTAACTGATCAGTCCCAGCAGTCTGTAGCTTGCACGGATCAGTTTCTCAAGTCCGGACTCCTTAAGTCCAAGATCCTCTAAGAACATCTTCTTCTCATCATCCTCTAACTCAGCGATCTCCTGCTCGATCTGAGCACATACCACAAATACTTCACACTTCTCTTCTTCTGCATATTTGCGAAGTTTCTGTACGCCTTCGTTGTCTTCTCCGTCATTCGGCAGATCATCCTCTGTCACATTAGCCGCAAAGATTACCGGCTTTGCAGTCAGCAGATTGAAGCTCTGGAACAGTTCTTCCTCTTCCTCATCTTCAAAATCATCAAAGTTCTTAGCAAGACGTCCATCTTCCAGATATGCTTTGATCTTCTCCAGAAGCTTCAGCTCTTTAGCTGCTGCCTTGTCATTCCTTGCTGATCTCGCTGTCTTGGCAATTCTTCTGTCCAACACTTCAATATCAGAAAAGATCAGTTCCAGATTAATCGTCTCTACGTCACGCATCGGATCGATACTTCCGTCTACATGTACAATATTGCTGTCCTCAAAGCAACGTACTACGTGTACAATCGCATCCACTTCACGAATATTTGCCAGAAACTGGTTGCCAAGTCCTTCACCCTTAGAAGCTCCTTTTACCAACCCTGCGATATCTACAAATTCAATTGCTGCCGGAATGATCTTCTTGGTATGATACATCTCACCAAGTACATTCAGACGTTCATCCGGTACAGTAACAACTCCTACATTCGGGTCGATGGTACAGAATGGGTAGTTGGCTGACTCAGCTCCAGCCTTTGTCAGTGAATTGAATAATGTACTTTTTCCTACATTTGGAAGTCCCACGATTCCTAATTTCATTTTTTATATTTCCTCCTTCAAAGTTCCTTTATTCATAGTGTTTGCGCTTTCCATTTATCACACCAAGTGCCATATCGAATGCCACCAAACATGATAATATATGTATTTTTATCCTACATTTAATGCACAAGCCACCTTATCAATTTCTTTTTATTTTAGCTCCTTCCAACAAAAGAAGCTCCAATATAGCAACTTATAGATTACCACACTAGAGCTTCAAATTCAATGTACAGATCAGCTATTTTTACAATTTAGAGTGTAGGATTACAACACGAGAATAACTTTATCAATATGGAAACGAAAAAAATTTTATGTTATACTGATTGTTATTTACCTACCGGAATGTAGGAAAGATTATTGTTGAGCATGAACAGGAAAATAAAGACCGGGCAGATTATGGAAAGCAGACACTAAAGGAGCTTTCTAAGGAACTGACAAAAGAATTTGGAAAAGGGTTTTCTGTTTCTAATCTCCAATTTATGCGACGCTTCTATCAGAGCTATCAAATTCAACAGACAGTGTCTGTTAAATTGTCATGGTCGCATTACTGTGAGCTGTTGACAATTTCAGACCCGGACAAACGCAGTTTTTATGAAAAGGAAACTATTAACTCCGGGTGGTCGATACGCGAATTAAAGCGGCAGATTTCCACTTCTCTCTACGAACGCTTGTTACTGTCAGAGGGAAAAACGAATAAGGAAACCATTCTTGCTCTCGCAGAAAAGGGAATTGAAATGTCTACCCCATTAGATATTATCAAAGACCCGTATGTATTTGATTTTCTGGGTGTGCCAGAAAACAAGCACATGCTTGAAAGTGACCTTGAAAAAGCACTGGTCGCACAAATAGAAAAATTCCTGTTGGAATTAGGGCGTGGTTTTATGTTTGTAGGAACGCAACAGCGCATTACATTGAACAATACCCACTACTATGTGGATATGGTTTTCTACAATAAAATTCTCCGGGCGTATGTGCTGATTGAATTAAAGACAACCAAACTCACGCCGGAAACTGCCGGACAGCTTAATATGTATCTGAACTACTACGCCGCAGAAGTGAATGACGAACATGATAATCCACCAATCGGTATTATCCTTTGTACGGATAAAGACAGTATAGCTGCTGAATATGCTCTCGGTGGTCTATCCAACAATATCTTTGCTTCTCGCTATGTTTCTTATATTCCAAATAAGGAACAGCTAATCGCACAGGTAGAAGCTGTTTTGAATGAATGGCACAATTCGGAAAAAGATTAACAAAAAGAAAAGACGGGACGCGGCAGCTAATGAATAGCCACCGTGCCCCGTCTTTTCATAGGTGCAGTTTTAATTGTATGTGTTACGCAGTAGAACCTCATTTTTACGGGGGTAGGTGTCAATCCCTTACCAATGCAGGAAAGGTGTCCGGAACGCCTTGTAAAGTGGGCTGTTTTGCCCTCTATCGCGTAATAAGGGCGCGTCTTTTCCGCATACGCTCGGCCGCCTGTCCTCCGGGTATCAGCCGCAAGCGGGGTCTGTCCGCTGCCCGGTCATTTGTGATTTGTGCCAATCTGAAATCCCTCCTTTGCGATTTTTGCATCTAAACTTTCCGTAGAGTACAGAAATATTCCTGCCCTAAACTATGCGTCGGTTGTCATGTGCCCCCATGCGCGTTATACTATGAACAGGCAAACGCAAAGGGGGTGCCTGATATATGGACGCTAAAAAATTTGGTACATTCATTGCAACATTGCGGAAAGAAAATAACATGACGCAAGTTGAATTAGCACAAAAGCTGCAAGTGACCGATAAGGCAGTCAGTAAATGGGAACGTGGTTTAGGTTTTCCCGATATAAACACGATAGAGCCATTAGCCGACGCTTTGGGCGTTAGCGTGTTGGAAATCATGCGTTCGGAAAGAATAGCAGAAACCGAAATTACACAAGATACAGCTTCCGCTGCTTTGACAGATATATTTGAGTTTGTAAAGCTCCAGCGCAAGGCTGAACGAAAATCCATTTTCAAAATCGCCGGGGGCGTTGCAGCCTGTCTATTTCTGATATTCTTAATTGACGGTATGGGTTGGCTCGGCTTTGCAATGGTGTATTTTCCTGTTATCTGCCTTTTAAGCGGTATCGCGCTTTTGATTTACGGCGTATGGAGAAAGAAAAACAAGCTGCCCTGCTTGCAAACTTTCGTTTTAGCTGCTGTTATGCTGCTAATCCCGGTTGGAGTTGTTGTGTTCCTGTTCCTTGCGGGGGCTTTAGGGCTTGCTCCTGTTCCAAACTAAATACAGTAGTGAAGAATTTGTAAGGCGGTCAGACGTTTTTGTTTGACCGCCTTATTCTTTTCGTTACTGCAAGTCCGCTGCGTCGATTTCGTAATAGTCAAATACTTCGTCGGGCTTCACAACAGCGGGGCGGCGTTTGATGTGCCTTTCCATGTCAAAGGCGTTTTTCGGGTCAGCGTCGGAAAGATACTTGTATTTCGGGTGCTTCGTTATATCGAATTTGTCCGAAAAGAACGGACGCACACCGCGTAGCTGCAAGATACATTTTCCACCGTCCATTACCGCGATTTCGTCCTGCGACATAAGTTCCTTGCCTAACTTCTGATAGTTCAAGCCGTACCGTTACTTCCTGCTTAAGAAGTTCATTGGCAATGCACCCAGCAACATAACTTTTCCCGGTACCAACCGGTCCCCAGAACAAACACCCAATATGATTTCTTTTCATTTCATCCCAGTTATCAACATAATTTTTTGCTCTATGCATTACCGCGTCTGACATATCTGCATTCTCAAATGTCCACTCTTCCATTC
>ERZ1026880.818-NODE-818-length-14575-cov-4.851997_pt1 | contig 14575 bp, 10 predicted proteins | sample MGYA00380170_ERZ1026880 | MGnify/ENA primary metagenome ERZ1026880 (study PRJEB33269, sample SAMEA4719806) | human gut metagenome | biome: human-associated habitat; feature: organic feature; material: feces | place: Cameroon | collected 2013-10 ...
CGCCGGGCAGACTCGCTTCGGATCGGGCGCTACACCAACTTTCCCGACACTACCGATAGTGTGCTCCGCATCCAATCAAGCGAGCCCTTCTTCATGGCGCTCCCAAGAAGTTCCCGCTCGACATAATTATAGAAGCCTGATCTTGCAATCATCTGCGCCTGGCTTACAACAGCGCCACTTTGACAGGCAAAAGGCTTGAAAGAAAAGATCCGTCCTTCAACAGGTCGAGCACTTAGATTATCAATGCGAGTGCCAAAAGCTGCGTCGAAATCCCAGGCAGGTCCGGCGTAAAAAACATTTCTGTATCCATTGGCCGAATCGGAAGATGACGGTAGATAGAAATAACACGAAGAAATTGACCAGTCGCCATTTTTCGAAAACTCGTTAAGAAGCAGCATCTTTGCAAATGAATCAACGTCGACACAATCGTCAATAGTTTTTCCGGATATAGGGCTGACGTTACTCTCGTTGCAGACATCCACGGTTTCCTGCATTCGTTCGCTAATATAGCGCATCATTTCATAGGAGCAGTTTTCCGGCCCCTTAACAACGAAGATACCATTCGTTGACATAAACCAGCAACGCTCGCTTCGGTAAAACATTTCATCAAGCTCGAGTAGATACCCACCGTCATAAACCGCAGGCGTGTTCATACCCTGGACATACTGAAAAGTTTGACCGTACTTGTTGACACCCAAAGCAACCGTCAAGGAACCGAGATCGATATCCTTGTTTGCTTTTTCTACCGCGCCCTCAAGATCATAAATATCAACTCTACCGCTGTTAATCTGGACTTTTTCACAAAGAAGGTAGCTTCCCCGGTATTCCCCGTCGTAATACAAATCAACAGGGGCACACTCAGGTGAAGTGGTAAGCCCGAGCTTTTGAGCCATATTGAGGGCCACAGTATTGCGCAGCAGCGTCGCATCGCTCGCGTTCGCCAAAAGAACCCAAGTCTTTGCCTTATTGTCTTTCTTGCCAGTCTCTAGCAAATCAGCCTTTTTATCTAGTTTTATTTGATAAGGCTTCTTGTCGCTAGCAACCCAAGTAGTATTGCCGCGTCCCTTGATCTGAGACAAACCACCGTTATACACAACGCTACCGTCAGGATCAACAAGAAGCATGGTCCCCTTAGCTTTAGTGCTATGCTTCGCGCTGCCGTCAACATAATCACGACCTTGTGAAACGGGATCTTCGCTAACAAGGAACATGCTTCGAACGCTTGCAGATCTCATAACTGCAAGCTTGCGGGCACAGCCCTTCTCCCCGACTTTGAACAGCAGCACCTTCGCGCCGTTTATGTCCGAGACGTCGGATAGATTAAGTTGAGTCCCCTCAGAAAGCTCGAAATAGCTATGACCCCCATCAAGAGAAACAGATACCCTTTGCATCCCCTCGTACTCCGAGTACCGCAGCGTGAATTTGGACGAATCGGCATATGAAGGCAGGAATAAATAAGGCACATCCCCGACAAAAGTAGAGACGATCGAAGATTCAACTCCATCTTTTCCAGTCTTTATCGAAGAATTAAAGGAGAGGATAAGCTCACCGTCGTTGTTAGCGTGAACGTACTTGCCCTCATCTCGCATGGTACCGCGCAGCACATAGCCTTTTCCTCGAAGACCCAAGTATCGCTCATCGCCGACCATAAAGTAACCCCCGCGCGCAGCGTGGGTTGTCTGGTCGATGTAATAACGCTGCGCAGAACCGTCGTAGACGGATCCAATGAACCAGCCAGCGTCCTCGAGCTTGCCGTCATTGTTAGCAAGATAAACATTACCATCCTGCGCAAGATACTTACCACGAACAACGAAGCCTTCAGGCCGAGCGTAGGCCCAGTACCCTGCTTCGTCAGCTGATACCAAACCCTGGGCCACTTTCGAATCACGGAACCAATAACGCTGCAGGCCGTCGCCAAATGCATTTGTTACAAGCCATCCATTGACGAATAGAACGCCATCGTTATTGGCGAACACTCGGTTTCCGTCAGCACGGCCGGCACCACGAAGAACATATCCATCGGCACCAAAACCGAAATATGAAGACCCCTCAATATCAAAGAAACCTGTTAGAGCCGCAGAGGAGCCGTCAGAAAGAACGTCCAGCCAGTAGCGCTCATAGTGACCGTCGTACTTTGATGTAACAAACCAACCCTTGCCAGATTCAAGGAGGCCGTTATTGTCAGAAAGAAAGACATGGTTTCCAGATACGTGCTTACCGCGAAGAACGTACCCTCCTTCTACGGTTAAATGAGACCATCCCTCGTTCGAATAGCCAATCTTTGCCGCATGCCTAGCCTGATCAATCCAATAACGTTGTAAACCATCTCCGTAGCCAGAGCTAACAACCCAGCCACACGCATCGTCACCGGCGAGCCTACCGTCATTGTCAGCAATAAAGACGTACCCATCATCAGAACTGAACTTCCCACGTAGAACGGTACCGTCATCCTTGGAAAAACCCCACCAACCATTTCCGGCATTAAATAGTCCACCAGCAAAGACCTTAGAATCATGCAGCCAATAGCGCTGAAGCCCCTGGCCAAAAGCGGAGCTCACCAACCAGCCAGCTTCTTTTAATTTTCCGTCATTATCCGCAAAGACCTTAGACCCGTCATAAAGAGTCGCCCCTCCCCTCAACACGAAGCCCTCTTCCGTGGTGAAGTGATTCCATCCCGCATTTGAGCTACCAACTCTTGTATAGCCGCCAGATTCCACCCAGTACCGTTGAAGTCCTTGACGATATGCAGAGCTTACAACCCAGCCAGATCCATCTTTGTTTTCACCACGAATTAGGCGGCCATCGCCGTCGGCAAGATAGACATTATCATTTACGCGTTTTGTACCGCGAAGGACATACCCCTCACCAGTGGTGTAATGCTCCCATCCGTCTGCAGAATAGCCTTCGTGCGCAGCATGATCAGAAGAAATCCAATATCGCTGCAGCCCTTGTCCATACCTATCCGAAACGACCCGACCGCCGTTTTCGCCGCCCGCAAGTCGACCATCATTGTCGGCGATGTATATTAATCCGTTTACCTCAAAATAACCATTACGCAGAACATGCCCGGAGGAATGCGCATAAAACCAATAGCCCTCGGAGGCCCTCATAAGTCCGCTACGTCAGAGAACACCGTCTTGCACCCAATAACGATCAAGACCGCCATCGCGCCCGTCAACAACCCATCCGGTAAATGTTTTTATTGATCCGTCGGAGTTAACGGAGCCGTCCCAATAGCCATTTCCATCATCAGTCCAACCTGGAGCGGGATCAGAAGACCGGTTGTTGTCCGACTCCGAGTCAACACCTTGACTTGAGTCAGTCTCCTCGTCAAACACCTCCGTAGAATCAGGCAACTCTTCCGAAGGGCCGGACGAAACGAAAGAAGCACCACGACCGGAAGGGTCTGGCACAGGCTTAAGATCGGCGGAGCCATCAGGGGCGGTATCATTCGTTATTTCAAGCTGACAATCATTAGCCAGTGAGCCCCTCGATGAAGGCTCAATCGAAACGGCTTCATCTGGAAGACAAGCAACGCCTTGGCCGATGTCTTCAGCGACCGCAGTCATAGGGGTAGCAGCCAAAACCGCTCCAAGAGAAAGCGCACCAACCAGCCCGGCGAGTACGCAAGGTTTTCTTTTATACAACCATTTCATGTAGCTTGCCTTTCTTAAATCGATTCGAAAAGCAGCAGCAATAAGCAATAGGCATTGCTCCAGCCTCATCAATCAGGTAAAAGACTACAACATTAACCAATAAGCAGTTAATGCAAAATGGTTTATCTAAGCTTTGCAGTCATTTCAAATAACTGCTTGAAGTTACCCCAAAAATCGAGTGCCGCCCTCAGCTAGTAATACGTATGATCTAAGAGAGATTTCGCTAGATTTATGCCAAAGCCAGTCTGGAGACACAACTTCAATACTGGGAAGGGGCCGCGAATTCCAGTCGCATCGGATATGCAGTCTGCACACATCTCTTAAGGCCAAAGCAATTGCACCGCAAAGGCAGATATCCCTCCGACCGCTTACTCTCTCAGTGGCCGTATGAACTGCCAACTAAAAACCTATTGATTCGTACTTATGGAATCCTGCTATAGCAGGTTATTGCAATAGCAAACAAGACAGGGTGCTTGACAAAAAGCCATACGGCAATACGATTCATAGGAGCATCCCCCATTGGACGCCAAGGAGTCGCATACACATCCCATCTCCATGCAGACAGCTTATCATTTAGCCAGTTTATATATTTGATTCTATTTACGCGAGAGAGCCGGGATCCATCGCTCTTGCAGGTATATAGCAAGAACCAAACAACCAAACGTATAAAATTGTGAATAAGTATTGGAGATAAATGAATCTCTCTTTCTTTTAGCATGTCAACAATGGCGTCAAGCGTCTCCTCAAATAGCAGCCCTTCTGAAGAGCGCTGGTTCGTATTTGAAACACTAGTTGCATTTATAAACCAGTTGTATCCACAATACGGAATGATCTCAACACGATTTGCAAGCTCAATGGCTGGAAGCGTGAAATAGAGGTCCTCATCTATATTAGTGTCAAGGAATTCAAGGCGACGCTCTTTAACATAGTCCGTGCGATAGAGCTTCGACCAAGCAGCTTCTACTGCGTAACGACTCCATTCCTTCTCGGGCTGCGGTAAAAGCTTGACGCGAATTGTATTGTTGCAATCTGGCCGACAATAGCCACTGCATACAACTTCAGCTCCGGATCTTATCGCTGCGGCAAGGAGAACCTCGATGTAATCAGGCTCAATCCAATCATCATTATCCACAAATGCAAGATAATCGCCAGACGCGAGCTGAATCGCTCGGTTTCTTGCGGCGGCAGCTCCCGAATTACCGCGATGCTCAACCACAACCTTGGAGGGATTCCTCGCGGCATATTCATCGAGAATGATTGGCGAGGAATCCTGAGAGCCATCGTCAATACAGACAATCTCGATATTACGGTGTGTCTGCTCAAGAATACTATCAAGACAGCGTGCTACATAAGCTTCGGCATTAAAAACAGGTACAAGTATTGACACCTTAATTGAATCAATATTCAAATTGAACCACCTTAACAATTAGTGCAGAGAATCAAGTAAGAGAGCTGCACACGATTTCATTTTCCTGCAATAAGTTTAGCGGCAAGTGGAATTATCGAAACAAGATAACAAGCAGCGATTAGTAGGCTGATGGAATTCGGATCAGCACTTAAGAAGCTGATTCCGCCAAAGCACAAAAGAATCGGAAGCAAACTGAAGAGCAGGATAGCTTTTGTCTTCCCAAGAATAATCAAGACATCCAAAAGAAAAGAAATCGTTGCAGCGCATGCAGTGGATACAAGAGCACCGTAAATCAAATTAGCGTAAGGAGCTATTGAGCTGCCATAGATGATTTCTAGAGCAAAATCACCAAGAAGAAATGATGCAAGCAGGCAAAACCCCGCAATTAGTACTATCGCTGAAAGCACCTTTGCAACCAGTCTTCCAACGGAAGCATCATTCCCGCTCTTATCTGCATCAGCAATTTTGCCATACAGGGGAGCATAGATATAACTAGACAAAGCCTGGATGATTACGCACGGCGTAGCGACTGCAGCATAGTGACCAAGTTCCTCATTGCCAAAAGCCACCCCATATGACTGTCTAGCAATGCTAACGACCATCGTAATTAGGAGGGAAGACACAAAACCGGCAAAGCACTTGCGAATCAGGCTCGACAAAACCAACCCATTAAAGCGCGGAGAAATAGAGCCATACGATAATGCTATGACCCTATCGTATAAAAGAATCGCCATCAAAGAAGATAGGGCCATTAATAGGATTGAGGTCGCCAGGCTTCGAAATAATGAAAGCCCAATTACAAAAGAAGCAAGAAGAAGAACTCCCCTGATAATCTGAGACTTTCCTGCGTAATCAAGCCTGTTGTGCTTCTGAAATACACCATGAAAAACATCAACGAATGACTCGGCAACTTTGAACAAAGCATAGAGCGCTACGACTCCGTAATTGCCGGGAGTCACCGTTACAGAACTGTAGATAAATACAAACAATAGAGCAAACAGTGAAGTGGCGATCCTTAGCCCAACAAAATCACCAGTAGAAAAAGAATCATCAGAAACTGAAACCTGAACAGGCCTAACCTTAAACAAAGAAATTGAAGCGACCAGGTTACCGACCGCCATAGCCACGGCTAGGGCCCCGGAATCAGCATAATCAGTCGATAGCGTAACAACGAGTACAGTGGTAAGCCAACTGCATCCCAAATATATGAGGGATCCGATTGAATTCCACGCCATATTTTTTTGAAGCGAGAGCTCCTTAGCGTTTTCAGCCATCAGCCATCCACATCTAAATATAGATAACCAAACTAGTCGATTCAATCAGCCATTACTCTTTTGACTCAATGAATAAGCTTTAGACAACAATCTCGCAATCGGAGCTGGCCAGAACTTGCAGAACATATCGTAATCTTCCTCAGACCTGAGGTTACTCTCTATAAGTGATGACGTTTCAGAGCCACCATGAATTCGATGAGACATCTGCACGGAGGGATCGTATACAAAATCACCTTGGAGCTTAGAGACTTCTTCTAGCATTTGCCAATCGAGAGAGCCGAAGTAATCCTCCATGAACAATGGAAGGGACAGCTTGGGAGTCACATAAGTAATGGACGGACACCCAATAGGATCGCCAAAAGCAAGGATCATTCTTCGAGCTCGCACGGATGAACTGCGCTTATTGTTTTCAAGAGGCTTAAGCATTAGACGCTTAACATTCAAAAGGGTGTTGCTGACGCATTCCATTCCGTCCCTAAGCTCAGAATATCCACTAAAGAATATCAGCGGATTCTCGGCTCCATTTAAGTGAAATAGGGCAGATTCAAGATATGTAGGCTTATACACATCATCTTGATGAGCAATGGTGACCAGAGGGGTCTTTGCACATGCCATCGCAAAATTCCAGTCCCGGGCAATACCACTCTTTTTACTTGAAATATGAAGCGGGAGCTCGAATTCCTGGCACACTTCATCAATGAAGTCATTACGAGTAGATGTGCAAACGATTATTTGGGACTTCACGGTTTGGTTAACAAGAGAAGAGACGCATTCTCGAAGATAAGGGCTCTCTTTATAAGCACAGATAGCAAAAGTGTGATCTTCAGTTTGATACATTTATCAATCCTTATACGAACATGAGATTATTTAGAAAGCCCATTAGCGATGTCGTGTTCAAGAATGGCAAGACGCTGAGTAAGGTTCTTCACAGATAGCAGCAGCCTACTAACGGCAACGCTCAGCGAAAGGACAATCGCCAGAAGAACAATTATCGTTCCAAAGAAAATAAAGTTGGACGGGATTCCGAAACCGACTAATTCAGAGACCCGATACACCAGCCCCGGAAAAACAACACAAATTAGCATTAGAAAACTTAGGAAAAGCCACAGCAACGAGTATTTAAGCAACAGCTTTCCCCTGCGTACAAAGGAAATAACGTTGATGGCAAATATAAGAAAAAGGATTGCAAACGCAACCCGCATAGCAAGAGACACGTTTTACCTCCGCGAGCTCTGTCCGCCCAAAACAACAAGAATGATTGCAAGAGTGACCTTGATCATGTAGTAAACAGAAGAAAAACCGCCGATTGAAGAAGACCCGCCTTGCCGCTCAAGCATATTAACGGGCGTCTCGGATAGGGAAAGTCCGTTTTCCAACGCAAGGGCAATAGATTCCGGCTCAGGGTAATCCATTGGATAGTTTTCACAAAAGAGTTCAATCGCTCGACGTCCGGAAGCCCTAAAGCCAGAAGTAGGGTCTGTTACGATTTTCCCCGTGAGCAGTTTAAGCAAGCCTGACAACCAGGTAATTCCCACACGTCTAAGCCATGTTGATTGAAAGCCATCGGTCTCTTCTACAAATCGCGAGCCAATAGCCAGATCAGCACCATCCTCAATCATCTTCACAAGTTCAGGAATAAAGCTTGGATCATGCTGACCATCACCATCGACTTGCACGTCGATGTCATAGCCATAATGCTGGGCATATTTATGCCCAGCCTGAACAGCGCCGCCAATACCCAGATTCTGGGGAAGGTCAAGCACGTTGATGCCATTCTCGCGGCACAGCTTGAGCGTATTGTCTTTAGAACCGTCATTGACCACAACGTAGTCATAGCCGGTCTCTTTGATGCGCCTCACGGTCTCGACAATACAGTCCTGCTCATTGTAAGCAGGGACGATAACCAGCACCTTTGGGGTTTTGTTAGTCACAGTTGACATATTTAAGCATTCTCCGAATAGAAGCTCATGACCCCATCGACTACGGACTGAGCGTCCTCGAGGCTCAGCCCGTAATACATCGGCAGGCGCACGAGGCGGTCGGACTCACGCGTGGTGTAGACGTCCTCGCCGTCAAAACGCCCGAAACGCTCGCCGGCAGGAGAGCTGTGCAGCGGGATGTAGTGGAACACCGCCATCACGTCATTCTCCTTGAGGTGCTTGATCAAGGCCGAGCGCTCGGCCAAATCCGCCACCTTAAGGTAGAACATGTGGGCGTTGTGCTCGCAGCCCTCGGGGATGGTCGGGAGCTCGACCTTACCGGCATCCGCCAGCGGCTTCAGCTGCTCGTAGTAGAAGTCCCACGTGGCCAGGCGATCGTCGTTAATCTTGTCCGCGCACTCGAGCTGTGCCCAAAGATACGCCGCGTTGAGGTCGCTCTGCAGGTAGGAGCTGCCGGAGTCGACCCAGGTGTACTTGTCCACCTGCCCGCGGAAGAAGCGCTGGCGGTTCGTGCCCTTCTCACGAATGATCTCGGCGCGCTCGATGTACTCGGGCTTGTTTATGACGATGGCGCCGCCCTCCCCCATCGAGTAGTTCTTGGTCTCGTGGAAGCTATAGCAGCCGAAGTAACCAATGGTTCCGAGGGCACGGCCCTTGTACGTGCTCATGACACCCTGCGCGGCGTCCTCAACCACGATAAGGTTGTGGCGGCGTGCGATGTCGATGATGGTGTCCATCTCGCAGGCCACACCGGCATAGTGCACCGGCACAATGACGCGGGTGCGCTCGGTGATGGCCGCCTCGATCTTCGTCTCGTCAATGTTCATCGTGTCCGGACGAATATCGACAAAGACGAGCTTAGCGCCGACCGACACGAAAGCCGTCGCGGTGCTCGAGAAGGTGAAGCTGGGAAGAATCACCTCATCGCCGGGCTCAAGGCCGCAGAGATTCGCCGCCATCTCGAGCGCGTCGGTGCCGGAGGTGGTCAAAAGAATCTTCTCGGCGTTGAAGCGCTCCTCCATCCAGGCGTGGCACTTGCGCGAGAACGGGCCGTCTCCGCAAATCTTGTGGTTAACCTCGGCGGCCTCGCGGACGTAATCCATCTCGGTGCCCACATAGGGCGGTACATTGAAGTCGATCATCGTGCATCTCCGAATGCTCGGGAATAATCCATTCGCTCATTATCGTAAAGCATCGACTCGCCGGCTTCGTTACGCATACATGCCGACTCGAAGAAAGCATCCGTCAGCTCGTCGAGCTCCTCACGCCTAGGCGCGACGATGTAGGACCTGACGACGTAGGGTTGCTCGCCCTTATGGACCACATCGCCCACGGCATAGTACTCAAGCGTGTCGACGGCGCACTCGTCGGAACCGACCTCCGGGAAGCCGCTCATCTGGGAGATCCTTCCCTCCTTGCCATGCCAAAAGAGGCCGCAGGAAGTCCGCTGCAGATGCGGGTCATGGTCTGCAAGCCGAACCTTAAGGTTATCGACGTCGTAGACCGTGTCGATGAGGAGGTCCTCGACCGTCAGGGCACCGTTCGTTGCGTATTCGAGCATCTCGTGCTCGGTGCCGAACACGCGGCCCGCGCACTCGCAGACCTGGATGCCGCGCTCCGGGCTCCAGAACGCCTGCATGCACAGCGGGCCGTTCTTGAGGCCCACGTAATGGGCGACCTTGGTCAGGATATCCCGGATATCGTCGATAACGATGTTCGTGAGAACGCTCGGATACACAATCCTGCTCACGTGGGGAATGGCACGCGGCTCGTCGGCGGTCTTCTCGCGGTCGGCGATCTCGAGGATAACCGGGGACCCGTCGACGACCCACGACATGGTATTGAGCTCAAAGCCATCGTTGTACTCCTCAACGAGGATGGCGTCGCCTCCGGAGTACTTGGCGACGTCGTCGAAGCGTTCGATGACCTCCTCAACGGAATTGAGGACGAACACGCCGTGGGAGCCCCAGCCATTGAGCGGCTTGGTCACGACGGGAAACTCGAGCGAGGCGATGTCCTCAGCGATCGAGGAGCGCTTTGCCACGACGGTCTTTGGGAACTGGATACCCAATTCGGAGAACATCTCTTTCATCCGGGACTTATCGCGCAGGATAGCGAGTCTCTCGGCGGGAAGATAGAACGAAAGCCCTGCCTTTGGCGCGATGGCAGCACACTGCTCGGGAAGATTATCCGAGAACGCGCTGATGATTCCGTCGACGCCGATGCTCATGGCCAGTTTGGCGATGCTGTCGTGGTCGCGGATATCGATGTCATAGCGCTCATCGGCAATCGCCTTTGCCGGCCCGTCGGCATAACCGTCGCAGCACACGACCGAGATCCCGCGCTCCTGCGCCCTCTTTACCAACGGCGAAAACTCGCTCGTCGAGCCGAGGACCATCAGCTTATGACCCATAAATCAACCTCCGAATTACTTAAAGCTAGTTGCCGCGGAGCTTTAGTCCTCGAACACCTTGGTGATGTATTCCTCGTACTTGCGGCCAATGATGAGCTGATGGCGGTACGTGAAGTCCTCCATGTCCTTACCCTGGAAACAGCGCAGGTGGTTTGCCACGACCTCATATCCGGCCATCACCGTGAACTCGGCGCCGGCAGAGAAGCGAGGGTTACACTCAACGAAGTAATAGACACCCTCAGGATTGCGGATCCACTCGAAGTTGACGCTGCCGCGGATATCGAGCACGGCGGCGAGCTGCTTGCAGCGCTCCTCGAGCTCCTCGTCCCTATACGTCCGGACGGTGAGGCCGCAGCCATGCGCCGTCGCCATGAGCTCCTCGCGCGGGACGCACACGCATTTGCCGGACTCAGGGTTGCGGCACATCTCGGTCATGACGATGGGGCCCTCGATAAAGGGCTGGACGATATACCGCTCCGGATCGTCGATCTCGTTCATGGCGGCGGTCCAGTCGTTCTCGCAATAGATTCGGTAAAGGCCGATGGAGCTGCGGCCATCGTACGGCTTAACGATCACGGGATAGCCGAAGGGATTCTCGGGGCAGTCGGAGAGCTTACGCGTCTCGATGGTCTGGACCTCGGGGCAGTGAACGTCAATGAACTCGGCCAAGGTCTTCTTGTTGCGAATCACGTCGAGGGCGCCCTTGGGGGACATGCAGAACGTCGCACCGGTACCGGCGAGGCGCTCGCGGTTGGCGTTGAACACGTCGATGTCCACATCGGTCATGGGGAAGACGAACTCGACGTTCTGCTCCGCGCAGACCTTCTCGATAAAGGAGAGGTAGTTCTCGACGTCGGCAGAATAGGGCGCGCGGTAGAACGTGTCCACTTCCATCGCATCCACGATGTACTCGCGTGGATTGATGTCCGAGCCAATAACCCGATGACCGAGGCGCTTCAGGGTTTTGATGGTGATGTCGGCGGCAACTGAGCCGAGGGACGTGACGAGTACGGTGGACATTGGAACTACCTTCCATTTGTTTTATCAAAACAGATTAATTTTAGCCCATACACATGAGGCGCGGCGCCTGAAGGACATCAGGCGCCGCGGCGTTCACGGTAACTGTTATTGTTAGATAGTTAATACCCTGGTACCCGGCAATGCATTATCGTAGATCCACTTGGCGTTACTCTCGATTAGTCGGACGCATCCATGCGAGACTCCCTTACCAAGCTGGCTCCAGTCGCTATATCCGCCCTCCCAGCCGATGCAGGAGTGGAATCCGATGTCAAGGCAGTACCCAGTGAAGTACTTGAGGTCGTCCTCCGGGTAATACGTCGTGCGATAACCGCCCTTGAAGTTGTTCCTGCCATCGTGATACCGGGTCCAGTTATAGCACGCGCCGTCACCTCCAATGGTGTAGTCGCCCTTCTCGGTCTCATGGCCAGGCATACCGACGCCGCAAAGCCAGTCGTACAGAAGGTTCCAAGAGCCCGCACGTCCCTGGAACACAAAGGTACGATAATGTGCGGTATCGACGACGAGCATATACTGCGTACCGCTCGAATAATTCATAAAGCGAGCAAGCGCCTTGGACCAATACTGGATGATCTTGCCATCGTTATCCGCCTCGTAGACCCGGCCATTCGGCGCAACCCAGGTACCGCGCACGACGTAACCCTGGTCATCACGGCCATAGTACTCATCCTCGCCGAGCTTAAAGAAGCCTACGCGAGCGCCCATAAGGCCATCACCGGGAGCGCCGTCGATTCGATAGCGCTGAACGGAGCCGTTGTCATACTCACCCGTAACGAGCCAACCCTCAGTCCACGCAAGAACGCCCTTGGAGTTAGCAAGGAGCATACCGCTGCCGTGACGCAATTTACCACGCAGAAGATAGCCGGCATTTTCGACACCGTAATAGTGATCGTCGTCAAGCGTAACGAGGCCCACCTTGGCATACAGGTGCCCGTCAACATCAATAAGGTAATAAATCTGATCGGCACTATCGAAGCCGGAAACCGTCTGCATACCGGCGCTATAGCGAGATTCGATTAACACACCGTCATTGTCCGCTACGAGGACGCCATCCTTCTTGCTCGACTTGCCGCGAACGACGTAGCCCTTGCCGTCCTCGCCATAGTACCAATACGGCTTGCCGTTGGCATCAGAACCAACCTGGAAGAAGCCGGTTGCTGCATATGAATACCCCGTGCCCGCAACTCGGCGGAGGTAATACCTCTGAAGGCCGTCTCCGTAATCACTGGTAACGACAAAGCCATCCTTGTTATCGGAACGATTGGCGAGGCGGCCGTCGTTGTCTGCCAAATAAATCTTGCCACCGACGATCGCGCGTCCACGAAGGATACGTCCGTCAGCCGTCGCATAAGACCAATAATTGTTGCCGGCATCGATGAACCTGTTCGTAACTACGCCGCCGTCCTGCTGCCAATAACGCTGCAGCCCCTGACCAAAAGCATTGGTGATGAGCCATCCGTCATTAATCCTGCCGTCGTTATCCGCATAGCGCTTAACGCCGCCCTCTACGGTCGCTCCACGGAGCACGTAGCCAGACGAGGTAGTGAAGTGGTGATATCCAGCATCGGAGTAGCCCATGGCAGCATATCCGCCATCGGCACCAGAGTGGCCCTCGACCCAGTAACGCTGAAGGCCATGACCATAGGCGGAGGAAACAACCCAGCCTGGAGTGCTGTTGCCGTCACGCGCGAGACGTCCTTCGTTGTCGGCAAGATAGACCTTATTGCCGTCAACATAGGCACCGCGCAAAACATATCCAGTTCCAAGCGTATAGTGGGCGAATCCACCGTCGGAATAGCCGATAAGGGAATAGCCACCATCCTCTACCCAATAGCGCTGAAGTCCCTGGCCGTACTGACTCGTGACCACCCAGCCGGAGGCCGAAAGAACGCCGTTATTGTTACCCAGATAAACTCGATTGCCAACCTTCAAGGCTCCACGCAGGACATAGCCGGCTGAGGTGGCATACGCGTTCCAACCAGCCTCAGAAGCGGAGATCGCGCGATCCTTGGCGGCCTTGAAATCCGACCCCATCCAGTAACGCTGGAGTCCCTGCCCGAACGCGGACGTCACGAGCCAGCGCGAGCCGTAAAGACGGCCATCGTTGTCGGCATAGCGGAGATCGCCGCCATCGTTGATGGCACCGCGAAGGACATAACCTGCGGAGGTGGTGTAGTGGGCATAGCCATCGGTCGAATATCCGATGCGGGCGTAACCGCCGTCGCCGCCGTTATGACCCTCAATCCAGTAACGCTGCAGCCCCTGCCCATAAGCAGACGTGACCGCCCAGCCAGAAGTGCTGCTGTCCGAGCGAGCAAGGCGCCCATCGTTATCGGCGAGGTAAACCTTGCTCCCCGAACGGGAAGCTCCACGCAGGACATAGCCTTCGTTGGTGGTGTAGTGGGCGTAGCCGGAATCAGAATAACCGGGCTCGCAAGCATGTGACGAGGCCTCGACATAATAGCGCTGAATCCCCTGCCCGTAAGAGGAGGTCACGTGCCAGCCCGGATCCTCGAGCTTGCCATCGTTGTCCGCAAGATAGATGAAACCAGTTGTCACGTCCTGCCAACGGCCACGGACAACAAAGCCCTCCGGGCGAGCATAAGCCCACCAGCCGGCCTGGGAAGCATCCACAAGAGAGCTGCGAGAAAGGTAGCCGTCAACCCCAAGCCAATAACGCTGGAGGCCATAGCCGCCGAAGCTCGAGTCAACGAGCCAGCCGGATACTCGCTTGCCATCGCGGACATAATAGGTGCCGCCGGCATCCTCGTGCCAACCATCCTTCTCGGCTACAACCGAGAGGTCAGCCGCAGAGTCCTTGGAAGCCGCACTTGCCGCTACCCCAG
>ERZ1026880.827-NODE-827-length-14461-cov-88.881855_pt1 | contig 14461 bp, 15 predicted proteins | sample MGYA00380170_ERZ1026880 | MGnify/ENA primary metagenome ERZ1026880 (study PRJEB33269, sample SAMEA4719806) | human gut metagenome | biome: human-associated habitat; feature: organic feature; material: feces | place: Cameroon | collected 2013-10 ...
TGTGACATCGTTACAGAACAAAACCGTGACAGCTCATGAGATTAATAACAGCAATGAAATTATGAAGATTATTGAGAGTAATCTTCCGATCATGAAAACAGAAGTTAATGCTGTCATAGGAGAATTCCAGGTCATCGATTTTATATGTGTGTGGTTTGTAGCAGATTTAATGGAATGAGAAAATGATATGCCTCATCAGGAATATGCTGATAGTAATTTTTGAGATCTTTAAGTGTCCAAATGGAGAAGCGGTTCATGTTATGTGAGGAGTTTATTAATACATATTGGAGTCAATATATATTATTAGGGAAGCGCTGAACAAATAAGGTTTACACTGCGCTTCTCTTGAAAAACTACATTTATTCATAAGTAAAGAGCTAACTGATTTTGATTAAGTCAGTTAGCTCTTTTTTATTTTTATATTTCAGTCATCTTGATTGTGCCATGTAATCCGATGTTTATTTTGTCAGTATAGTTGCCCGCCTTACAAATTGTTTTATATGCCGAAACAAGTGATTGTATAGCTGCCCCATAATTCTTATTTGTTTTACACATCAGAGATACACCCAGTGAAATATGAAAACATATACTCTCAATTTCTTTGAGAGACATGTAATCTTCTGTATCAAGTTCTAACCTACACTCTTTAATCGAATTTGCTTCTGATAGTAGTGTAATTCCGCTTGCGGCTAAAATTATAAACATCTTTTGAACTTTTTGTAGATGATCTGATTGCATCTTCGATTGCTGGTCAAGCGAATATTTGTCTTTTAGAATACTCAATCTTGCTTCGGCTTCTTCAAATGAAATTGTTTCTTCGCCAGGATATTGTTGACTAGCATAAAGCATGTATTGAAAAGTCGAATAGATTGCTGGATCTTTATCCCAATCAAAGTTCTCATTTAATCTTTCATCAAACCAAAGAATTCGTTCAATCATCATTTTTAACTGTTCTTTGAGTTCTCTAAAGTATATGGCTCGTGTTTTTGCTTTACGTTCATTTTCTTTTTTTAGTGATGCCATGTCAAGGAAAATTGCCATAATTGCTGCTGCAATACCACTACAACCGATCCCAGATAAGATTGTTAGAATATTGCAATCCCAAATGCAAGCTGGAATTAGTAGTAACAGCGAAATTACGATTGTCCAAATGTATATCTTATTATTCATATGAATACCTATTCTTTCATTCTTGGACATCACTTTTCAAGGATTCTACTAAACATATCGCTAAGCCCCTGCGAAGGCACTTTTGCCCAACGCTGGGTAGTGTCAAACTGCGGATAGCGATAACGCCAAGAGACTGTTTCAAAGTCTGTGTAAACTGAAAAACACTGACATAAGATATGTGAATTGGTGATCAGGGACAAGCGGAGAAAACAACGTTTGTCTCTTTTTGCATTGTATCTCAGGACGATTGCATGTCAAGAAGGAGATCCATGCGGGGGCTGCGCGCCCCCGGATCCCCTGCGGCATTTCCCGCTGCGGTCAGCCCAAAACCAGGCTGACCTTGCCGGGAAATTTCAGGGTATCGGCGTCCGGCAAAGTGCTCCTCGAAGAAGATTTCGAGCTGTGAATGGATCTGCCCCCAGTCCTGACGGTGGCCGGTCCATTTTTTCGTGGTATCGCCGATAAGATCAACAGCATGAACGATATGGATGACAACACGTTCAAGTAAGAATCATGGGCCGACGTGAATCATGGGCCGATTTGCCGTTATCGGCAAGAAAAGACGAATTATTAAGAAATAATAACTTGATTCATGCCGATAACGGCATATACTAAGAACAGAAACAGAGGGAACACGGCGGAGAGCTGCTGTATAAATCTTTGTGGAGATGGCCTATGAAATATTTATCTGTGACTGATACGGCCAAAAAATGGGGCGTATCGGAGAGAACAGTTCGTAACTATTGTGCGTCAGGACGAATTCCGGACGCTTTTCTGACCGGAAAGACATGGAATATTCCTGAGAATACGGTCAAACCGGAAAGGGCAAACAGGAAACGGGATGCACCGGAAAATCTGCTCGGATTTCTGCGGGCGGAAAAGGACAGCGGGATGAAAGGCGGCATTTATCATAAGGTACAGATTGATCTGACCTACAATTCCAACCACATCGAGGGAAGCAGACTGACGCATGACCAGACGCGATATATTTTTGAAACGAATACGATTGGTATTACTGACGATAAGGGCGGCACGGTCAATGTGGATGATGTCGTTGAGACAGCAAACCATTTCCGCTGTATCGATATGGTGATCGATCAAGCAGACAAACCAATCACCGAGGGTTTTATCAAGGAGCTTCATAGAACCCTGAAAAACGGTACAAGCGATTCAAGGAAAAGCTGGTTTGCAGTCGGAGACTACAAGAAGCTGCCGAATGAAGTAGGCGGTATTGAAACCGCTGCACCGGAGGATGTGGCAAAACGAATCCAGGAATTACTCCGAAGCTATAACAAGGAAAAGCAAAAAACGCTGGAGGATATTCTTGCATTCCATGTGGAGTTTGAATCCATCCACCCGTTTCAAGACGGTAATGGCCGTGTCGGCAGGCTTATCATGTTTAAGGAATGCCTGAGAAACGGCATCGTGCCCTTTATCATTGATGAACAGCATAAGATGTTCTATTACAGAGGATTACATGAATGGAAGTCGGAAAAAGGATATCTGACAGACACCTGCCTATCCGCACAGGATACGTTTAAGGCGAGCCTGGACTATTTCCGGATTCCATATGAGGAGAAAGACTAACTATTAAGTGTCAAGCCCGAATTGATGATTTTTGTATAAAATGTGGCGACGCATTTTAGATAGATCAGTACCTTGAAAACTGCATGACGAACAGAGCATCCGACTGGGTGCTCTCAGCAGAAAAGTATGAACAAGGAAAGTTACAGAGACTGATATGCCGTATGGGTCATTTCCATCCGGTATATCGTCCTTAGGAGCTTCTTGGCAGCATGCGATATGGCAATAAAGTAATGCTTGCCTTCGGCACGCTTCTTGGCCAGATACAGGCGGAATCGTTCATCCCAGATACAGGCGTACTGGGTAGCATTGAACAAAGCGTACCGCAGATATCTGGAGCCACGTTTTTCCATGCGGGCATAGCTTGATTCCAACTGTCCGGACTGATATGTAGATGGCGACATTCCGGCGTAGGCCAGGATCTGGTCAGTGTTGTCAAAACGGCTGAAGTCTCCGATTTCGGCCAGTATCATGGCTCCCATCCGGTATTTGATGCCAAGGATAGTGGTGATCGGTGAGTCACACTTATCCATGATCTTTTTGATGGACGCCTCAATCTCATCAATCTCTTCCGTAAGGACGCGGATGAGATTGATCGTATGCTTCAGCTCCATCGATTTAGCAGGCATTGCGGAGCCGACAGAGTTTATCGCAGCATTCCTGATCTCAACAGCTTTATCGCGCTGGTAATGGCCTTTAGAGGCCTTCTCCAGGAGAGATTTGAGATGCGTGAGGTTTGCATCTGCCACGAACGATGCGCCGGGCATTTCCTCAAGCAGCGCATAGACGGTGGACATATGAAGCGTGGGGACAAGTTTTTCGAGCTCAGGAAACAGGATGTTCACAAGGCGTGAAAGAGAAGTCTTGAGTTTGGCTCTTTCCTGGACTTTATCGAAGCGGTAACGGGTTAATGATTTCAGTTCTTCGCTGTGGTAAGATGTGTCTGTGTAGGGCTTGAGTGTCTTATCAGTCACAAGCATCTCAGCACATTGGAGCATACCAGATACACCATATCCATCATATTCTGTATGTTCCGGAAGCCGTATGCTTTGCGGATGATCAGCTTGATTTTCCTGTACAGCTCCTTGAATGCCGGGACCCTGCTGTGACTGGCCCAGAAGAGCCAATGTTTCAGCTCCTTTGTCGCCTGGTCAACGTCCGGTATCTTCAGCAGAAGACGCAGTGATTCTTTCAGACTGTAAGCGCGGTACAGCTGAGGATCCTTCTCCTGGATTAAATCCAGACGGACCTGCTGGCGTTCCGTAAGATGCTCCGGTGCCTTGCCCAGAGAATATACGGAATCCTTGATCTCAGAAGCCTTGCTGCGGGCGGCTTTGATGGCTGCGGCGACTCTGTCATTCGCCTTTGGATGCCCACGCTTCTGTGGATGCTCTTTGGCGAGATGACTCGCCTCCTCATAGGCTTTGCGCCAGCGATCCCTGCAGACTTCGTCGAGGGCATCCGTAGCCCATTCGACGACATGAAAGGGATCGATACAGCGCTCACAGTCAGGAGTGAATTCATTGACACAGTCAGTGATCCATCTGGCTCCGTCACCTGTGACGACCTTGATACTGCTGAGCTGCTCCGGTGTGAGGATCCTGTAGAACTGCTCCAGAACGCTCTTGCCGTGGCCATCTGCGACCCAGACGACCTCATTGGTGTCATGGTTGACGATGACAGTAATGTACATATGCCCCTTGCGGTAGCTTGTCTCGTCAATGCCAATATTGACAAGACCGTTGAGCCGGCGCGAGCGCTCCGGTTCCAGGTCATGCAGGCTTCGCGAGATACAGTTGCCTACGGTCTCCCAGTCGATGCGCATGTAGCTGGATACAGCGCTCCTGGGGAGATATTTGGCCAGCCATGCTACAGTCAGGTCGAAGTCTCTGGTGAAGTTGCTGTCGGGATATGCCCATGGCACGTCGGCGGTCACAACACCGTGTTTCGGGCACTTCACACGATGAGTGCGGTACTCGACATCCACCAGGATGCCACCGAAGTCCAGTGCTCGCCAGACCTTTGGCTTCTTTGCTGCAGTATCGTAACCGGGCAGTCTGCGGTGGCAGAACGGGCAGTCATTCAGATGCCATGCATTGGGGCAGGCAGACATCCGGAGGTGCTTGACACCGTTGTCATCGTCGTAGAATCGGTGGGATTCAACGACCATGCCATTGACATTCAGCGCCTTCTTCAATAAAGTATCAGCAGAAGCCATTCCGGTCTTTCTCCTTTATCGCTGATGTTTGGTCGCTGATACTTTACAGGAGCCGGAATGGCTTTTGCAATATTCAGTTTTAGTAGTTTGGCGGAGGGCCGTCACCCACAATCATGCCCGAAGCCTCTGGAATAGGCAGTTTTTCAAAAAGTGTAATTTTTATCGGAGGTGCAGTGCAAACCTTATTTGTTCAGCGTTTCCCTAAATTGAAAAAACATTGAGGCGAATGGAGAAGGATTTACATTCGAAGAATATGTAATTCATCTTGCCTCTTATATGGAGAACGGAAGCAGAGAGATTATCAACCAACTGCACACTGCAAATAGGCTGATCCCTGAACTCTTAAATGTTTATGCCGTTGAAGACCCTAAGCGAGGGAAGTTCTTCGCTCGTACTAATGTCAATACAAAGCGTGATGTAAATGGGCGAGAGCATTTGTGTGCAATGGACCCCGCAGATTTTGAAAGGCTTATTGCTGATTATTTCTTACGAAGAGGATTTGTTCGTGCCGAAGTTATCGGTCACTCTGGTGGCCGTGGCGTTGATGTGGTAGCGACTAATACCCACTGGGAGATTGTCTGGTTTTCCGGTCTGGCCTGACACTGCTGAACAATGGCTGCCCACTGGGCAAGGCGTACGGCACTGGTATTCTGATCCACTTTATGCCTCCTCCTACTCGATCATATTGAACAGATTTCGACCAATATTTTCGTGAATAACATCGAATTTAATTAATTCATTAAGGCAGTATTTAACGATTTAACGATAGTGAAAAATACTTGTAGTCAGTAAATGAAAAGCGTAATATATACTGTTACATTGCTTAGTACCTACGGAGGGCTTATGGCAAAAAACAAGTATTCGAAACTACCTATTGATGCCAGTAAAATTGATGACTGGATAAATCTCTGGTGTGAATCAGAGTTTGGATGCGAGAAATACCAAATTGAAAAGGAAAATATTCCTCAAAGAATACAATATTTAATTCGAGTGGATTCGAAGGAAATAAAGCTTGATTTCATCAAATGTGATGGTGGGTTACTTACGATAACTCCAAATGTTGGTACACAGCGTGACCTATCCCTCAAATTAGCTGAGAGCATTTATAACCGTGTAAAGGATGTAAACAGAAATTCAAAATTCGCAAATGGGTTTTCTATTAAGCTTTCAGAGGAAGACTATCATACCATTATCGATTTGATCTCTGAGGAGCAAGGGAATATTATCTTAAACCATGATGTGATGGATGAACCAGGGAAAGCAAACTATGTTCTTCACCGTATAAAGGGAAAGCTAGGAGATACAGTTGTCATAAAATTTTATCCTCATACTAGCAGGATGCAATTGCAGGGAAAGCCAGCATCGCTTTTTAATGAAATCATTGCAATGATTTCTGAGGACGGTGCTACTCTTAATGACGTTGTAGATGCACAGCTTAGTTACTGCAACTTAGAACTGAACCGTAATGATGTTTTGGAAGAAATGGAGCAGGTCCTTGGAAAGAAACTGTATGATTATATGACGAATTCGCAGAAGGCGATTTTGTCTTCAGCGTTTATTCTTTCAAAGATTTCTATGGAACTTCCAGATAATTCTGTGATTGTACAGCAAGCATTTAGGGCTTATGAAGGGGTGTTAAAAAAGCTGCTTAGGGATCAGGGAATAACGATTGCGGAAGGTGAAATGGTAGGTTCGGTTTATAAGCATAATAAAGCGACAAACCAGTTCCAAATGAAATCAGAGTACGCAGCAATTGTCGATGACGAAACGAAAGAAAAAACTCTAACGGTCATGTACCAGTTCTACTTTCAGAACAGGCATCCATATAGTCATGCTTCTGATAATGATCTTACTACTGCAATCATTGCCAAACGAAAAGTAGCTGATGAGCTATTTACTGAAGCAATACAGAATCTTAAGACAGGCTTTGCGAACTTAAGGTGACTAAGGATATAAATCACACAGAGAGGAGGATTTGCGATGAATTGCATTATTCAATTGTCTAATTCAGGAAAATACGCTGGTATAGTTTATGCAGCATCCTATCTGAATCCCCTCTATGACGTTAACGAAGTCGAAAAGGGTCTGCACGACATGCAGGTTAAACCGGGCATTGTTTTATTTGACCTGCTGCTTACAAACGGAGATAATTTCAATCGCTTTGCGGAAGTAATTTATGATGGTAATAAGCTCAATCTTCAAAATGCGCAAGTTGTGAAACTTAATCCACCTTTTAGAAAAAGAATTGATAGTTTCTATAAAGGGAAAGCGAAACTGGTGTCAGGAGGAGTTCTTTCACCATCCCAGCGTTTCTACTTCGCAAAGGGTCAATGAAATAGAATCAAATACGACAAATAGACATTAAGCATCTGCTGATAAATCAGTGGGTGCTTTTTTAGGGAAACGCTGATTTAATCAGCATTTCACGTGTGTTGTAGGCACCTGTACGGTACAATATATGGTATCAAGGAAGCGAGGTGCCACGCAATGCAACAGACCTTTACGGACATTGAATACTCCAGGCGGAAGAAGAAAACCCGCCGCGAAGATTTCCTCGATACGATGGATCAAATGATCCCATGGGCAGATTGGGTTGCCATGATCCAGCCTTACTATCCATCCGGAAAACGTGGACGTCCCCCAAGAGGGATCGAAACCATGCTTCGGATGTATATGATGCAGAACTGGTTCAATCTGTCCGATGCAGCTATGGAAGACGCTGTGTATGACAGCTATGCCATGCGCTCATTCCTCCATATCGATTTCTATAAGGAACAGGTTCCGGATGCAACGACGCTGCTGAAGTTTCGCCATCTTCTGGAAGAGCATCACATCGGCGAGAAGATCTTTGCCGATGTCAATGATCGCCTTGAGAAAGCCGGCCTCATGATGCACGGTGGCTCCATTGTTGATGCAACCATCATCAGCGCTCCCAGCTCAACCAAAAACCAGAGTGGCAGGCGGGATCCCGAAATGCATCAGACCAAGAAGGGAAACCAGTGGTATCACGGGATGAAAATCCATTCCTGCGTCGACGCAGGCAGTGGGTATGTCCACACAATAACGGCAACCTCATCTAATGCCATGACATCGATGAAGCGCACAACCTGATCCGCGAGGATGACGAAGTTATGTACGGTGATTCCGGATACAGCGGAATGATGAAGCGGGATGAAATCAAGAATGACCCTCATCTCTCCAAGATCGAATACCGCACCAATGTCCGCCCCAGCAGCATCAGGATGCCAGACAGTTACCGTGGCATCCAATGGGATAAGGACATCGAGAATCGTAAATCATCAACACGATGCAAGGTTGAGCATCCGTTCCTTATCGTGAAGCGACAGTTCGGATACGCCAAAGTGGTATATCGCGGACTGGCGAAAAACTTCAATCGTTTCAATGTGCTGTTTGCCTGCGCAAATATAGTGATGTGCGCAAGGGCGGGACGCGTTTCAGAATTTCAAGGGGTAAGTGCGTCCATTTAACGGAAGAATGGTCAAAAGGGTAAGCCTGATGACCGGATAAATGCCATTTCCAGAGGTTTTCAAAGCCCTCTGACAAAAAATGGAATAGGTAGTTTTTCAAAAAGTGTAATTTTCATCGGAGGCGCAGTGCAAACCTTATTTGTTCAGCGTTTCCCTATATATCCCTGCTAATACCGAAAAGAGCGTTGATGATGCAAGTTTGGTAACATTTGAACAGATTTCAAAAGAAGGCAGAAAATATGGAATTGGCTTAGTCGTAATATCTCAGCGTCCTTCCGAGGTAAACCGTACAGTGCTCAGTCAAAGTAATAATTTTATTGCTATGAGACTGACAAATATTGACGATCAGTCTGTCGTAAAACGTCTCCTGCCGGACAGCTTGGGAGACTATGCGGAAATGTTGCCTATCTTAGATATAGGAGAAGCCTTAGTTGTTGGTGATGCAAGTTTACTTCCAAGCAGAATCCGCATTGCTCCACCTAACATGAAGCCTCGAAGTGCTACTATTGATTTCTGGGATGAATGGTCAAAAGAATCAACAGCAGTAGATATTGCAAGCGCAATAGAAGCGTTGAGAAAGCAGTCAAAATAAATGTTATGAAGATAAACACAGATATAGTCAAAACCAAGATATTTAACACTGCAATAGAACCGTGTCTGCTAAAGCATTCTCAAGAATATAGAGTTCTTGCAACATTGCGCTATTTGTATCCAGAGAGATTTGATAAGATGGTTACAGGAGAATCTCCCGACCTTCAAGATTGCGAAAATAGCGTTGGTATTGAAGTAACTGCAGCAGTGAACCAAAATGATATGAGGGCATCTCGTGCTTTTTCCGAAATGTATCAAGGAGAAGTCAAGGAGATAGAAAAACGCAAAAAAGCAATTGAGTCGAGTGGTTATTCTTTTGTCCCTCTTGTTGATGGGAAGGTTGTAATAGCTACATCTGGAACGGCAGATGGAGAAAAGTACTTTTTTCAAGAAAGTATTCGAAGAAAGACAAAGAAACTTAAGCAGTATCACGCAAACTTCGAGAGAATTGGGCTTGCGATAATTCTGCCCGAAATACCAACTTCTTGTGCCGAAACAAATCTCTCCGAATGGATTTCTGAACTGGTGAGGAAGTCTGACAATCTGTTTGATTTCGTATATGTAATTTCTCATCGTTTTTGCATATATCACGATATTCAAGGAAAAGCTACGGAGAAACATTTGCTAACAAGTGACGAAACTTGTTGGTTGGCAACAATCGGAAGAATGACAGCTGAGGGTGAATTGTCTTTCAATAAATCGAAGGAATGGATATAAAAACAAATCGAAGGGAGGGCAAATCGCAGGGCTGACTTGAAAAAGTAAATTCCAGTGCAGCAGCGGGCGTGCGAAGCAAAAGAGGCCGGGAGCTTTCTTGCCTCCATCCTGAAATCACATCAAAGAGACGGGCGAAGACTCGCTTTTCTGGCCGGCGGAGAAACGATCGTTCATCTGACGGGAAATGGGAAGTGCGGACGAAATCAAGAGCTTGCTTTTGCTGCGGCCGCAGGAATTGCCGGTATGGAAAATGCGGCGGTGTTTTCCTTCGGATCCGATGGAACGGATGGACCAACGGATGCTGCGGGAGGATACGTGGACGGGGCATCTCTGCGAAAAATGAGAGAGCTCGGAATCGACACGGATGCAGCGCTGCGAGAGAACAACACGTATCCGGCACTGAAGCAGATTGGAGGGTTTATTATGACCGGCCCGACAGGAACAAATGTAAATGATGTTGCGGTAGCACTGCTTGGATAAAGAAGAAAGACACCTCACTGCAGAAAGGAACCCGGAAGAGACATGAAGATCCTGATTCTGGGAGGCGGTTTCCAGCAGCTTCCGGCAATACGAAAAGCACATGAGCTGGGGCTCACCGTCCTTCTTGCTGATTATCTTCCGGATGCACCGGGGCGAAGGGAAGCAGACCAAAGCTTTCTTATCAGCACGAGAGACAAGGATAGGATCCTGGATCTTTCCAGGAAGGAAGACGTGGACGGCATTCTTGCATTCGCGTCGGATCCTGCGGAAGAGACGGCGGCCTATGTGGCAGAAAAACTGGATCTTCCCGGCGGAATGTATGCCGCTGCTGGTATTCTCGGGAACAAGAGGAAATTCCGGGAGTTTCTTGTTATACACGGGATACCGGCACCGCGGTATTTTTCGATGGACATTCCAATGGATTTTTTAAGAAATGATTCGAAGGATAATTCGGTGAACAGCCTTCCTTATCCGATCGTTGTAAAGCCGCTGGATTCCAGCGGCAGCAAAGGCGTGACAATTCTTCGCAGCTATGATGCAGGCAGGCTCCTTCGCGTATATCAGGTGGCGGTTTCCTGTTCCCTTTCCGGTCAGGCGATGGCGGAAGAATACATATCCTACGGCTACCGGCATCTCATCGGTGGCGACGTGATTGTCCGGGATGGAAACGTTGTTCTCTATGGCCTCATGGATTGCATCCGCGAAGAAGGGAAGAATCTTGTCCCATGTGGTAAAATATATCCATGCGGCGCAGGAGAAGAGGTGAAGGACCGAATTGCCAGGATCATGCAGACGGTCATCCATAAGCTCTCGATTACCGATGCGGAGATGAACGTGGAATTCATTGCCGGAAAGGATGGAGAAGTCTATCCCATCGAAATCGCTCTTCGCTGCGGCGGAAACGGCATTCCGCAGCTTCTGTCGGATGCAACCGGGATCGACTGGATCCGTGAGGAGGTGCAGCGTACCCTGCGACGCTCGAATAGCCGGAACGCGAATTCCCAGGAAGAACGCAGAGAGGAATGCAGAGAAGAATACCAGAAAGAATCCTTGGAGCAGGCTGTCGGACAGGAAAATGACGCAGGCTCCACAGGTGCGGGAAAATTAGTCCCTGCGGATCTGCATGGCATCTATGCAACCTACAATCTCCATGCGAACCAGCCGGGAATGTACGCCGGATATGAGCTGCATGCGGAGCTTTCCGGGCACCTGTATCGGGAAGAAATTTTTCGCAGAAAAGGCGAGACTGTTGGAACCTATGAAAATGCCTCCGGTATCATCGGGATTCTGTACTTCCACTTTGTAAGCCGTGCGGAGGCAGAAACGTATCTGTACGACATGTCAAGGTATCTTCAGGTTCACGTGATGAATTTGAAATCGGTAAGCTCAGGTACGGATATTCTGTCAGACATTGTACGTCTTGGAGAATTCATGACACCGCCGTTCTCTGCAAGAAATCGCTGCGGACAGGAGCATTCCATTTCGAAGAAAAGGAACGCTCCAATAACCGGATGGAACACCAATACATACGCAGAAAAGCTGATGCGCCTGGCAGACATTGTGACCATCGAAAACGAAAAAGGCAAAATCATCGGCCTCGTTGCCGCCTATCTCAATCGAAGCGATTTCGGATTTATTTCCATGCTCATCGTCCTGCCGGAGTACCGGAGGTGCAGAGCAGCAGAGGCACTGTGTCACTGTGTGAGAAGGTTCACATGCTGGCAAGGGAAAAGAACATTCCCAGCATCCGCGGAGAAATCCGAAAGGAAAATATGGCCTGCCGGAGACTGGCAGAAATGCTGGGATATGTGGAGTATACTGATACTGGAAATGGATTTGTGGGAGTGGAGAAGCAGCTAAATATTAGGCTGGATGTATGAAGAGGACTATGCAAACAAGCAGATCCGGAAGCTCGCCAGGATGGACATTGTGAAGCAAGCCTCCGAAAAGGAAAAAGTGATGCATCAGAAAGTTCAGGAGTACTATGCTGTTTAGCTCTTTGATTTTTGTTTGGTTTTTTCTTCCGATTGTTTTTATCGGAAATTACCTGATACGGAAAATAGGAAGACATGGCGGGAATGCTGCAGAAAATGTTTTTCTGCTGATTGCCAGTCTTTTTTTATGCATGGGGTGAGCCGGTTTATGTGTTTTTGATGCTGATGTCCATTTTTCTGAACTGGTCAGCAGGGATGTTTCTTCTTGACAATGGAGAAGGTGGGAAAAATTCGTGGCGTAGAAGAGCTGTTTTGATTGGGGCGGCTGTACTTAATCTCATCCTTCTTGGGTATTTCAAATATGCAGGGTTCTTCGTTGATTTCTGCAATCACATATCCGGAAGAGAAATGCCTGTACCGGAAATTGCTCTGCCGATTGTCATATCGTTTTTTTACTTTTCAGGCGCTATCCTATGTCATTGATGTTTATCGAGGAGATTGTGCTGTTCAGAAAAAACCGTTAAAGTTGGCTCTTTACATTTCATTCTTTCCGCAGCTGATTGCTGGTCCTATCGTGAAATATCGGGATATTGCGGAGCAGATTGATCATCGGACTGTAAGCTTGAAGCAGACGGTTTGGGGCATCCGACGCTTTATATACGGACTATCTAAGAAGGTACTGGTTTCAAATGTAATGGCGGCCTGCGCGGATTCAATCTATGATCATGGCATTTCAGATATGACAAGTGCTATGGCTTTGGCTGCTTCCCTGTGTTATACGATGCAAATCTACTACGATTTTTCCGAATATTCAGATATGGCCATTGGATTGGGAAAAATGTTCGGCTTTGAGTTTAAGGAAAACTTTAATTATCCATACATTTCCGGTTCCATTCGTGAGTTCTGGAGACGTTGACATATTTCGCTTAGTACTTGGTTCAGAGAATATGTGTATATTCCTCTTGGAGGAAATCGGAAAGGGAAAATAAAAACATACCGAAATCTTTTGACAGCATTCTTTCTGACAGGACTTTGGCATGGTGCAGGATATAATATCATCTTCTGGGGCCTGTTTCATGGGGCGTTTCTGGTGTTGGAACGAGCACTATTATGGAAAGAAGCTGGAACAACGGAAAGGCTATTCATGAATAATATAAAAACTCATACGGCCTTGATCATCTTTCTCATATTAACGGCAGGCGTGTGGATTATCTGGCCTGCAGCAGACAAATTCCTGGATACTGGGAATTATGAGAATCGGACATTAAGAGAGTTTCTGGATTTTAGTCCTGAACAAATGGAAAGCTATCCGTCTGAGGTTGAGCAGTGGCTGGATGACAGAGCCCCTTTTCGAAATCAATTGATTCGCATGAATGGTATGCTGGACTACTATTTATTTGATACATCACCCAACTCAAATGTAATCAAAGGAAAAGATGGGTGGCTTTTTTATAACAATAAGGCAGATGGAGATCCGCTTGCAAGCTATAAAGGGGAGGATTTACTGACAGAAGATGAGCTTGCATCTATTGCTGAGACACTCTGCATATCCAGAGACAATCTTGCGTCGGAAGGATGTGATTTCATTATCTTTATTGCACCGAATAAGGAAAGAATATATGCAGATGAACTGCCAGATTATTACGGTGATCCTGCGGATGAACATGCAGCTCTTCAGATTTATTCATATCTGAAGACGCATACGGACATAAAGATTGTTTACCCGCTCACTGAGATGATAGATGCCAGTCAGTCATACACAGATGAGTATCTGTATCATAAAACTGATACACATTGGAATGAGATGGGGGCTTATATAGGAATGCTTCCCCTGCTTGAAAAGGCTGGAATTGCTATGCCTTCTATAGAAAGTGATGGGATGACTATAATTGCGCAGAAAGACATACCGGGGGATTTGGCAAATATGCTGAATCTTGGAAAGTCAATTGATGGTGGAATGACTTATCGAGTAAATGGGTATCCGACCCATGGGATTGTCAATGAGAAGTGGGATTTTTATAATGAGATCATATATCATACTGACAATGGAGATCCCAGACGGGTGTTTGTTTGGCGAGATTCGTTCGGAAGTGCCATGTCGGATATTATAGGTGCACAGTTTTCTTACACTTATTTGCGTAATGCTGGATCATATGATAATAGTCAGGTTAAGGAAAATAAACCGGATATTTTTGTTTTGGAAACAGTGGAAAGATATGCGGCGTTGATTATTCTGATGCGCCGGAGGCGCCTGTCTGGATAGTTGGGAAGCACCTGTC